>ENA-OYXZ01000055-OYXZ01000055.1-human-gut-metagenome-genome-assembly--contig:-NODE-55-length-44636-cov-6.413338_pt1 | contig 44636 bp, 61 predicted proteins | sample MGYA00243975_ERZ653432 | MGnify/ENA primary metagenome ERZ653432 (study PRJEB26926, sample SAMN06164954) | human gut metagenome | biome: ENVO:00009003; feature: ENVO:2100002; material: ENVO:00002003...
AGATTCTACTAAGTAGAAAAAAGAATAAACATATACTATAAAGGATTATGGGTGAAAATAATTTCCCCAATTTCCCCAAGCTCGACTGATTTGCATTTACTTATTGACATTTACGAAAACCCATGCTATTCTTAATGTACAAGGAGGTTCAGACATGAAAGAATTTAAGAACGCAATCGGATATATCAGAGTAAGCACCGAGGAACAAGGCGCAGACGATAAATATGGAATTGATGTGCAAAAACAGGCGATTTTACTCTATGCGAATGAGCATGGGTATAATGTCGTAGACTGGAAAATCGACAAAATGAGCGGGGTCAAAGACAATCGACCTGAGCTGGACAAGATTCTTTATGGAGACGATGTAACCAACCCTCCCTATGAAGCTGTGATTGTTTTTAAGAACGACCGCCTTGCCCGTGACACAAAACTGTACTTCTACTATCTCTACACCTTGGAGAAGCGCAATATCAAACTGCTTTCAGTGAAGGAAGAATACGCAGAAGGTGGGGACATGGCAAATATCTACCGTGCGCTTCTTCTGTTTGTGGCAGAGCAGGAACGCAAAAACATTGCCCTCCGTACCTCCAGGGGGAGAAGTGTGAAAGCGCAGTGTGGCGGGTACAGTGGCGGTAGGACTCCCTATGGCTATACGGTAGTGAACGGCGTTTTGACGATAAATCCGCAGGAGGAGCCTATCGTAAAGCGTATCTTTGAGGAGACGGATAAAGGAACCTCTATGCTGGCAATCACTGAAATTCTGAGGAAAGAAGGGTTTGTGACTCGCAAGGGTCGAGATTTCCAAGTTTCCACCATCAAGAGCATAATTTCAAACCGTCCTTTATACGAGGGCATGTATAAGTATGGTAAGGATATGAATTGGGTTAAGGGTGTTCACGAGCCGATTTTGAAGAAAGACGAGGAGGAGTCAGAATGATTACCGATTTTCTTGGTATTCCGTCAGACAGAACAGACCTTGTTGCAGTGTTTAGCGTAATACTCGCAATCTTTCTATTATTCCTTGTTGTGACGATTGTATTGTCCATTCGGAAGAAACCATCGACCAAGGCGTGGGCAATAGTTCTTGGGTCTTCTCTTGTCCTCCTCATTGCAGTATTCTGCATGTTCCGCTTCATGGATGTGCAATCAAAAGCACAAATCGAAACAAACAAAACCACAGAGTCCGATGAGAGTTCTGCTGTTGTAGATGAAAGTGTAACATTCGATGAAATCTATCGAGCATACAAAGAGAACGAACTGAGAGCCGATGATGTTTACCAGTATAACCGATACCGCATTACCGCAAAAGTAAACGGAATGGAGACAGGCGGTTTGCTCAATCTGACAGGCGGTGCAACATTGACTATGGAGAAACAGGTTGATTCCACGATTGTTTTCTTCATAGCGGAATTTGAGAAAGACCAAGAAGACGCACTTAAAACGATTAGTGTCGGGGACACAATCACCTTTGAGGGCGAATGTCTCAGTGCTGGTACATGGGAAAACTGCGAACTGATATTGGATTGACACGGGAGGTTAATATAACGCAGGTGTCAAAGAGTTTCTTGGTGAATTTTCTCATGGCACTTCTCTTTATCCCCATTGGGGTTTGGTATCTACTCAAATGGACGATAAAAGGAATCATCCTTCTGGTCTTAACGATACAAAATTCAGTAAAACAGTGATGAATGGCGCATGATTGCGAGAGCGGAAAGCTCAAACGGTCATGCGCTATTTTCTTTTTGGAGGTATTTATGCGAAATCTACTTGAGACGATTTACGAAAAAGCGAGGATGGGTCATGAGTACCAGCCCATGGAAGACCTGTACTACATGTGCAAAGAAGCCATGAAGACCGATACGGCTCTCGGTGTGGAGTATTTGAAACTCCTCTCTGCCGAGTGCGAACGGGCAATGCACGACAGGTCTATCTCCGGGGAGCAGGTGCGGTCGATTTATGACCTGCATAAGCGGGTGTGCCTTGCCGCCGCTCCCTACGATTTTGACTGCTACCTGCTCTATGTGGAGTGGAACCGGGAGCCAGACAAGAAGTTCTACCCTCCTCGGAGAAGGGTGCTGAAACAGGTGGTGGACGCTCTGCAAGAGCTGGCAGACGATAAACTGGATTTGCTGGCAGTCTCCCTCCCTCCCGGTAGCGGCAAGACCACGCTGGCAATCTTCTACCTCACTTGGCTCGGCGGGAGGATTCCCAACGAACCCATGCTGACTGGCTCACACTCCAACTCGTTCGTGCGAGGTGTGTATGATGAATGTCTGCGGATTATGGACAAGAACGGGGACTATCTTTGGCAAGATGTTTTTCCCAATGTGAAGGTGTCCAACACCAACGCCAAGGATTGCCGTATCGACCTCGACAAGCGACAGCGTTTTGAGACCTTGGAGTTCACCTCTATCGGAACCGGCAACGCTGGGCTGTACCGTGCCGCTACCCTACTCTACTGTGACGATTTGGTGTCTGGTATCGAGGTGGCATTGTCTAAAGAGCGTCTGGACAAGCTGTGGGAGACCTACACTACAGACTTGAGACAGCGTAAAATCGGAGACCACTGTAAGGAGCTTCACATTGCAACCCGTTGGTCTGTCCACGATGTCATTGGTCGGCTTGAGCGGGAGTATATCGACAGTGACCGGGCAAAATTCATTGTGATTCCCGCTCTTGATGAAAACGATGAATCCAATTTTGACTACGCTTATGGCGTGGGGTTCAACACAACATTTTACCATGAGCAGAGGAACATCATGGACGATGTGAGCTGGCGAGCACTGTATATGAACGAGCCGATTGAGCGTGAGGGCTTGGTTTATGCACAAGACGAGCTTCGCCGTTACTTCGAGTTGCCGAAGGAAGACCCTGACGCAATCATTGGTATCTGCGACACCAAGGACAAAGGAGCGGACTACGCTTTCCTGCCGGTGGCGTATGTGTATGGGCAGGATTATTATATTGACGATTGCGTGTGCGACAATGGGCTACCCAATATCGTGGACGCTCGGCTGACGGAAATCCTTATGCGGGACAAGGTGAAATCCTGCCGGTTCGAGTCTAATTCCGCTGGGCGGCGGGTCGCTGAGAAAATACAGGAGGAAGTAAAGAAAAAAGGCGGTATCACGCACATCACCACCAAGTTCACCACTGCTAACAAGGAAACGAAAATCATCGTAAACAGCGCATGGGTCAAGGAACACTGCCTGTTCAAAGACGCTTCTCTCTACCAGCGGAAGTCAGACTACGGCAAGATGATGGATATGCTCTGCTCTTACACAATGGCTGGTAAGAATAAGCACGATGATGTTCCCGATGGCATGGCAATGCTGGCTGAATATGCTCAAAGCCTGAGCGGACAAAAGGTGGAAGTTTTCAAACGACCTTGGTAATTCACAATTCCCACCGAGTTTTCAACAAATAATTCTCGAAACAAGAATCATAACTTGACTTTCGAGAATTAAAATGCTATAATATATGCGAAAAATTATAGTTTGAGTTTGGCGCATGATTGCGAGTATGGCGAAAGCCCTACGAACAGTCATGCGTCTTTTTATTTTAGAGGAAAGGAGGGAGCAATCTTGGGAAATGTGATCGACACCTCAAAGCCGGTGAGCAAAACCCGGCAAATGAGCGGCAGACGGGTTATCAAGTCCAGCGTGAAGGAGATTACCAACGAGAATGTGGTTACGGTTTTGCAGAAAGCCCTCAACGACCACGCTCTCAACCGCAGTGAGATTGATTACTTGTGGAAGTACTACAAGGGCGAGCAACCCATTCAGAATCGGACGAAAGAAGTCCGTCCCGAAATCTGCAACAGGATTGTGGAGAACCGGGCGAACGAGATTGTTTCCTTCAAGGTCGGTTATCTCTGCGGAGAACCCATCCAGTATATCGGCAGAAGCACTGAGGAAAGCGTCACCTCTGGTATTACGGCTCTGAATGAGCTGATGTTTGCCGAGGACAAAGCCACGCAAGACCAAGAGATTGTGGAATGGCAGATGATTTGCGGAACCGCTTTTCGCTTGGTGTTGCCCGATGAATCGGATGATGAAGACGAGTCCCCGTTTGAAATGTACACGCTCGACCCCCGTGACACCTTCGTTGTGTATTCCAATGAAATCGGAAACAAGCCGCTGATGGCGGTAAAGTACAGCAAAGACGAGGACGAGGTAACGCACTATTCCGTTTACACCGAGAACTACTACTGGCTGATTGATGGGGACATCATCAATCGGGAGGAGTCCAAGGCTCATGCTCTGGACATGATTCCGATTTTTGAGTACCCGGCAAACAACGCTCGGCTTGGCTCTTTTGAGATTGTCCTTCCTCTTCTGGACGCAATCAACAACACTGAGTCTAACCGTATGGATGGCGTGGAGCAGTTCATTCAAGCGTTCTGGAAATTCATCGGTTGCCACATCGAGAAAGAGAAATTCAAAGAATTTCTTGCGGAGGGTGCAATTCTCGTACCGCCTAACGACAATGGCGGCAACATTGATGTTGACCTCGTTGTGAAGGAACTGAATCAGGGGCAGACGCAGACGCTCAAAGACGATCTGTACAACGCTGTCCTCACCATCTGCGGTATGCCCAACAGAAACGGCGGCAGTTCTACTTCCGACACCGGGGCGGCGGTGCTCCTGCGTGATGGCTGGTCGCTTGCGGAAGCGAGGGCAAAAGACAGCGAGCATATGTTCAAAAAAGCCGAAAAGAAAATGCTCAAGCTGGTTCTCCGTATCTGCCGAGACCTGTCTGACATCAATCTCCGCTTGAAGGACATCGAATTGCAGTTTACCAGACGCAATTATGAGAACATTCAGAGCAAGTCTCAGGTGTTGGTGGCCATGCTACAGCAGTCGAAGATTCACCCTCTGTTGGCGTTCCAGCACAGCGGCCTATTCGTAGACCCGGAAAGGGCGTACACCATGAGCATGGAGTATTACGAGGAACAGCAGGAAAAGCTGGCGCAACAGCAGATGGCGGCGCAGAACAACCCGAACAATCCGAAAGACCCGGACAGTTCGGACGAAGACGAATAATTAAAGCGATTTTCGCTTGGTTATGGTGAGGGAACACCTTAAAACGCAACAGGGAGACAACCCTTCAAACAGAAAACTGTGTAGAGTGAACTACCTATGAAACGCAAGGAGGAAATCAGTATGAACCTTAAAGAAGTGCTTGGGGACGCTTACAAAGAGGGTATGGCCTTTGAAGAGGTCGAAGCCGCTTTGGAAAAGGTAACTGTCCCGGAAGACCATTCCGCTGAAATTGAAAGGCTGAAAAATGCCCTCTCCAAGAGCAACAGCGAAGCCGCTGGGTATAAGAAACAGCTCCGGGAGAAAATGACCGAGGACGAGCAGAAAAAGCAGAAGGAACAGGAGGAGCGAGAAGAACTTCAAAGCAAGTACGACAAGCTCCTGCGTGAGTCTGTTATCGCCAAGAACAAGGCGAAGCTGGTTGCTCTCGGCTATGAAGAAGCACTTGCCGATGAAACGGCAGAAGCTATGGCAGACGGCGATTCTGAAAAGGTGTTTGCCAATCAGCAGAAGCACTTGACTTCTTTTGAGAAAAAGGTTCGTGCGGAAGCTCTCAAGAATACACCGAAACCTACTCCCGATGGGGATTCCAAGACCATGACGCTCGAAAAGTTCCGAAAACTCGACCCGATGGAGCGTCACAAGTTCTCTGAGGAACACCCGGAGGAATACAAAGAACTTTATGGAGGTAAAGAGTAATGGCGCATAAGATTTATGATAACTTCTATCTCTCCAATGAGATTGAAGACCAGTACAATTCCCACCTTGATCTGCAACAGTTTTGCACTGTGGACAACTCTCTTGTGGGACAGGCCGGCATGATTCGCAAGATCAATGTCTACAAGGCCACCGATGGCACTGAAAAGCTGGAAATGACCAAGGGTAATACCAAGTCCATTGAGGTCACTTATACCCCGGAGGAGTACAAGATTCTGCTTGCTCAGAACCGCTTCGAGTACTATGACGAACAGGCCATGACTGACCCCATGCTCATTCCTGTCGGCGTTCGCCATATGGGTACGGATATGTTCAACACCGTCAACAAGGACATCTTCGCAGAGTTCAACAAGGCTACTCTTGCTGTTGAAGCGAAGACTTACGGCTTTGGCACTTTTGCTGACGCTGTAGCCAAGCTGAACCTTGAGCAGATTGAGGGCGTGAACATCTTTGGTTTCGTCAATGCGGCTGATATGGCGGCAATTCGTAAGGCTCTGAACGAAGACCTCAAGTATGTTGAGTCCTTCGCTCGTAATGGTTATGTCGGTACTGTGGCAGGTGTCAACCTGTACACCAAGAAGGACGCGGTGGCTGGTACTATCATCATCGGTACTAAGGAAGCGGTCACTCTGTTTAACAAGAAGGGTGTTGAGGTCGAGCAGATTACTGCCAACAGCCGTTCCGAGACTGCGGCAAACACCCGTCTGAACACCATTTTCTCCCGTAAGTACTATCTTGCGGCTCTGACGGACGCTACCAAGGCAGTTAAGATTACTGTCACCCCCGGCGTGTAATCGCAGTATAAGGAGGACAGAAAATGTATCGAGTAATCAGCCCGTTTCGGGATTTGAAAAACGATGAACACCTCTATCAGGAAGGTGATATGTACCCTGTGGGGGGGTACAAGCCCACCAAGGCTCGTATCAAAGAGCTTGCGGAGGGTAAAAACCCGCTTAACCGGGTGTTCATCGTGAAGGACACCACCGAGGAGACCCCCGGCGATTCCACCGAGGGTGAACCTGAGAAGGACACCACCGAGGAGACCTCGGAAACTAACGAATGAAAGGAAGGTGAGACAGCATGACGCAGGAAGAAAAGCTGACCGCTCTCAAGGCCATAGTAGGAAGTTCTGACCCTGACGAAGTGTTGTCCACCTACCTCACTCTTGCGGGAAGAAAGGTTCTTGCGAAAGCCTATCCGTACCAGAACGATGCAACCGAAGTCCCGGCACAGTACGCCTACCTCCAAGTGGAGATTGCGGCGTATATGCTGAATAAGCGGGGAGCCGAGGGACAGACCTCTCACTCGGAGAACGGCGTATCGAGGAGTTATGAGAACGGTGATGTCCCCTCCTCCATGTTGAAAGCGGTCGTTCCATATTGCGGGGTGATTTGATGAAGTGTATGAGCAGAAATAAAGCCCGATTCTTCTATGCCCTGTATGAGGGTAAAACTCCTATCACAGACGATTATGGAAATGTGACCGGCGAATACGACATCCACCGTGGCAAGCCTACAGAGTTTTTCGCCAACATTTCGGCGGCGAAAGGCGAAACACAGACCCGACAGTTTGGAGAAAACGAGTCCTACGACAAGGTGATTGTCATGGACTGTGACGCTCCTCCGATTGACGAATACACTGTGCTCTGGGTTGACCGCACACCACAAATGGACGAGGAGGGCAATCTGGCGGTGAATGAAAAGGGCGAGGTTATCACTCCCCATGACTACATCGTGAAAAAGGTTGCCAAGAGCTTGAATGTGGTGTCGCTGGCGATAAGCAAGGTGAGTGTATCGTAATGGGCAAAAAGGTTATTCGTATCAGTCTGTCTGAGAAAGACATTGACCGGGCTATCAGAGAGCTTGAAATGTACAAGCGGGAAATCCTTCGCAAAACGGAGCTTCTTCGCACAAGGGTTGCCGAAAGGATTGGAAGTCTTGCGCAAAGCGGCTTCAACGGTGCGATTGTAGACGATCTCACCAATGAGAGCGGCGGCGCAAAGACAGCCGAGGTACAAGTTTCCATTGATGAACGGGAGAATATCTCAATCGTTATCGCCGCTGGCGAGGACGCTGTTTGGGTGGAGTTTGGCGCAGGTGTGTATCACAACGGTTCAGCCGGGAGTTCCCCTCACCCGAAAGGCTCTGAGCTTGGTTTCACCATCGGCGGGTATGGAAAGGGTATGGGCAAGCGTCAGACATGGGGCTTCTATGAAGACGGTGAGCTTCGTCTGACACATGGTACACCCGCTATCATGCCCATGTACAACGCACTGAAAACCGTCTGTGACGAGATTGCGGGGATTGCAAAGGAGGTGTTCGGATGATCGACATGGAGAACGAGATTTTCAACGAAGTGTCGGCACAGGTGCGAGAACAGTACCCAGACATCTTCATGACTGGCGAATATGTGAAAACGCCACCGTCCTTCCCCTGTGTTTCTCTCGTGGAGGTGGACAACGCTACCTTCCGCAACACACAGACCGCAGAGGGCAAGGAAAATCATGTGGCGGTCATGTATGAGCTGAATGTCTACTCCAACCGCACGAAGGGGAAAAAGGCCGAGTGCAAGGAAATCGCCGCTTTCATAGACGAAATCCTGATGGGGTTGAACTTCACCCGCACCATGCTTGAGCCTGTCCCCAATCAAGACAATGCGACCATTTATCGTATGCTCGGTCGATACCGGGCTGTGATTTCTAAAGAAGAGACAATTTACAGGAGGTAATGAATCATGGCGATTTCTACTTACAAGATTTTCCTTATGAAGAAGTCCAGTGGGGGTGATACTTACGAGAAATTGATTGACATTAAAGAATTTCCTGATCTCGGCGGCGCACCTGAAATGCTGGAAACCACTACCCTGTCTGACAATATGCAGACCTATATTCCGGGTGTTCAGTCTCTCGACGCCCTTGAGTTCACGGCGAACTACACCAAAGTGGACTTTACCAAGCTGAAAGCTCTTGAAGGTCAGGAAATCGACTTTGCCGTTTGGTTTGGCGGTACTGGCGAGGGTAACACTCTTACCCCCACCGGCTCTGACGGTAAATTTGAGTTCAAGGGTCAACTCTCCGTATTCCCGGTTGGCGGCGGTGTCAACGAAGTCGTGGACATGACTATCACTATTGCTCCGTCCACTCCCATCACTGCGGCTGAGGACTAATAACTAAGATTTAACAGGAGGACAGACAAATGGCAAAACAGTTGCATTTCACCTATGACGGTAAGGATTACACGCTGGAATTTACCCGCAGAACGGTTGCGGAAATGGAGAAGAAGGGCTTTATCGCTTCTGACATCACCGAGAAGCCTATGACTACTCTCCCTGCGCTGTTTGCAGGTGCGTTCCTTGCCCATCATCGTTTCGTCAAGAGCGACATCATTGACAACATCTATTCCAAACTTACCAAGAAAGAAGACCTGATCGGCAAGCTCGCTGAAATGTATAACGAGCCGATTCTGACTCTGGTAGAGGAGCCAGAGGAAGCCGAGGGAAACTTGGACTGGACAGCGACTTGGTAAGTGAATCGCTGTCCTCCACTGAGGGGAGTGGTGGTAGTTCTGCCACTGCTCCCCTCCCCACTTACACGGAAAAATTCAACGAGTTGTTTCCCCATTACCTGTCCTTCGGCATGACCGAGGAGCAGTATTGGGATAAAGATTGTACGCTTGTGGCGGCGTACCGTAAAGCGGAAGAACTCAGAATGAATCGCAGAAATCAGGAAATGTGGCTACAAGGCGCATATTTCTATGACGCTCTGTGCCGGGTATCTCCTATTCTTCACGCTTTCGCCAAAAAGGGCGCAAAGCCTGTGCCGTATCTTTCGGAAGCCTACGCGCTTACTGAAAAACAGGTGGAACTCCGACAGGAGGAACACGCCAAGGGGGTGTACGACAAGGGCAAGAAACTGATGGAAGGGTTCATGGCAAGCCACAATAAAAAGTTTGAAGGGAAGTGAGCATTATGTCTACCACAATCGAGCAGTTGGAGCTTGAAATACAATCTAATTCTACATCTGCCGTTGGCGGGATAGACGCACTTTCCGAGTCTCTGAGACGGTTGAAAGCCGCTACCGCTCCTGTAAGCAAGGGCGGCGTTGGGCTTGGCGCACTGTCTAACTCTTTGAAGAAATTCAGCCAGAGTGTTTCTGGTTTGACCGGGCTTACTCTTGCAAGGGAGCAGGTGCAAGGGCTTGTAGACGCTCTCAAGCCTTTAGAGAGCGTTCAAAAATCCGGGTTCAATTCTCTGGCTTCCGGGCTGGATAAGCTCGTAAAAATTGCTCCGCAGATTGACACTGTTACAGAATCGCTGAAAAAGACTGACCTTGATTCTTTCGCAGACCAGTGCAATCGGGTTGCTACCGCTATCACCCCTCTTGCCACTCAGATGGAGAAGGTGGCGGCTGGTTTCTCTGCCTTTCCTGCCAAGATTCAGAGGTTGCTCAAGGGGAACACGAACCTTGCCGCAAGCAACACTGTGTTGGGCAAGTCCTATGTGAACCTCGCCGCAAAAATCAGTGCGGCTTACATCGGGCTGAAATCCATCACGAGCGTTATTGCCGGGTGGATTACCGCTTCAAACAGCTACATCGAAAACCTCAACCTGTTCAATGTGTCCATGGGGCAGTATGCAGAGGAAGCCCGAAATTACGCAGAGCAGGTCGGAGAAGTCATGGGTATCAACCCCGGCGAGTGGATGCGCAATCAGGGTGTCTTTATGACAATCACTGAGGGCTTCGGCGTTGCGAGCGACCGGGCTTACACCATGAGCAAAAACCTCACCCAGCTCACCTACGATTTGGCTTCCTTCTTCAATATCAGTACTGCTGACGCTTTCCAAAAGTTAGAGTCTGGTATATCTGGCGAACTTGAGCCGCTTCGCAGACTTGGTTATGACCTGTCTGTTGCTCGTCTGCAACAGGAAGCGTACAACCTCGGTATTGATAAAAGTGTTATGAGCATGACTCAGGCTGAGAAAGCTGAGTTGCGTTACTACGCTATTATGACGCAGGTTACGAACGCTCAGGGCGATATGGCTCGTACTCTGGAAGCACCTGCGAACCAGCTCCGTATCCTGCAAGCACAGGTAGAACAGGCTACTCGTGCTTTGGGCAACCTTTTCCTCCCGGTTTTGAAAGCGATTCTGCCATACGCAATCGCACTGGCGAAAGCAATCCGTATGGTCGCTGAAATTATCGCCGGGTTCTTCGGCGTTTCGATTCCAGAGTTCGACATGGGAGCGGACGCAATCGGCGGTGTGGCAAGCGGAGCGGGTGAAGCCGCTGACGGTTTGGGAGACGCTTCCAAAAAGGCGAAAGAACTGAAAAGCGCACTCCTTGGTATTGATGAACTGAATGTTATCTCTCCTCCTGACGATAGCGCAAGCGGTGGAGCTGGCGGTGCTGGCGGCATTGGCGGTGGCGGTCTTGGCTTTGACCTCCCAACCTATGACTTTATCGCAGACGCAGTGAACGAACAGGTTGACAAGATCATGGCGAAGATTCAGCCCTTCCTCGATTGGGTGAGGGAAAATATTTCTGAAATCCTCGCCGGTGTCGTTGCCATTGGTGCGGCTTTCCTTGCTTGGAGAATCGCCAAGGGTGTGCAGGACTTCCTGCGGTGGCTGTCCACCATGAAGGGATTTAACATCACAGGCGGTATTGCTTTCAAAATTGCGGGGCTTGGCCTGTTCTTGGACGCATGGAACACCATGAAGGAAGCCATTCAAGACATCATGGCGAACGGCCCCAACTTCACCAATGTTACCAAGCTCATAAGCGGTTTCGCAGAAGCCCTCGGTGCGGCGTTCCTGCTCTTTGGCAATATCAAGATGGCGGGAGCAATGCTGGTTATCTCCGGGCTGTCTGGTATCGTCTCGGCAATCAGCGACATGGTGAACAACGGCATAAATTGGGACAATGCGCTGTTCCTCGTAAAGAACATCGGTCTGTTCCTGAGCGGCATTGGTCTGTTCACGAAAAACACTCAGCTTGGCGGCGTTGGCTTGATTATCGCTGGCGCAACCCTGATTGTGGATAACCTCAAGGGATTTCTCGAAGCAATTAGGACTGGCGATTGGTCTGGCGTAGACGCTGTAGAGATTGCCGCAGGTGCGCTGATGGTGGCTGGCGGGTTCATTCTCACATTAAAAAAGTTCGACCAGTTGAAGGACAAGGCTGACGCTGGACAGGCGGCAACGCAAGCCTTTGAAACGGTCACTGACACTACTTCCAAGCTGGACACGACCATCAACACCGGGCTGTCTCCAAAACTCAAGTCTCTGGCGAAAAACCTTGGCTTGGGGTTGGTCGTAATCGCTGAGGTTACGGCGGCGGCACTGCTCATTGTGGGCGCAATCGCACTCATGGGCAAGGGGCTGGAACAGGTCGGTGACGCATGGGAGCCTGTCATTGCAAACGGGGAAACAGTGGCAACAGCAATCGGTGTTGGCGCAGGTATCTTGGCGGCTGTCGGTCTGGCGGCGTATGCTCTCGGCACTGGCGGCAAGACCATTGCGGTGAACATCGGTATCGGTACGGCTATCCTGCTGGAACTCGGCGTTGCCGCTGGTCTGTTCATCGTTGAGATTTGGGCAATCGGCAAGGGCTTGGACGAAATCGGTCAGGCATGGCAACCCGTTCTGGATAACGGAGAAGCTATTGCAACCGCTATTGGTATCGGCACTGGTCTACTGGTCGGTATCGGCGTTGTTACGGCGGCTCTCGGCGTAGCTACCGTTGCTTCGGCAGGTCTGTTGCCTTTGGCTATCGGGCTTGGTACAGCTCTGCTTGTGGAGCTTGCGGCGGCATTTATCCTCTTTGTGGAAAGTCTGGTCGCTGTAGCGGACGAGCTGAACTATCGGCTCGACCCGCCTTTGATGGCGTTGAACGAAAAGCTCCCCGGCTTGTCCAGCAATATGAGCGATTTCGTTGACTTCATGACGGAGTTTGCAGGACAGGTGGTGCGGTACACAGAGGTGTCCGCTATCGCTGGCCTGAGCGCAACGATTGACACCATCATCGGCTGGTTTACGCAAGACCCCATTGAGAAGCTGGCAAGTGATGTGGAGAACATTTCCGAACAGACCTCTAACCTCAACGACAAACTGGCAATCGCTGTTCCTGAGTTGCAGACTGCCGCAGACCTGTTGCAGGAATATAAAGACTTCCTGACGCAGATTGAAAACCTGTGTGACAGCAATGTGGAGCTATCCACTGGTATGTTTGTCAACATGAAGGAGGTCGGACAGAGCCTTGTAACCGGCTTTGTGGACGGTATTCAGTCGAAATCCGGGGACTTCAAAAATGCGGCGAGGGATTTAGTAGAGGGCTTCAAGACACAGCTCACCAGCAGTGCCGAGACCTGCCGCTCCACCATGACCGCATGGGCTTCTAATGTAAAGAACTGGTTCACGCAGAGCAGTTACGGCGCAATCAACCGTACCACCTTCCAGAACTACGCAAAAGATGTGGTGTCTGGCTTCGCTTCTGGTATCACCAGCTCCTACAACAGCTCGAAATCGAGCGTCACCACATGGGCTTCCAATGTAAAGCAGTGGTTTACTGGAAGCGGCTATGGTGCGGTAAACCGTACCACCTTCCAGAATTACGCAAAGGACATCGTAAGCGGTTTTGGTAGCGGCGTTACCAGCTCCTACAACAGCTCGAAGTCCAGCATGACTTCTTGGGCTTCCAATGTGAAATCGTGGTTCAGCGACATTGCTTCCCGCAGTGCGTTCTACGAAATCGCAGGGGATGTTGTGAACGGCTTTAACTCTGGTATCAACGACCTGTACTACACTTCCCGCCGCTATATGCGTGAGTGGGCAAATGACGCAATCGCCGCATTTAAGTCTGAATTGGATTCCAATTCTCCCTCCAAGGTGTTTGAACGCATTGGCGGGGACACCGTTCTTGGCTACAACAACGGGATTACCACTCTTGGAAAGACCACCAAGGGCGTTGTGGACAGTTGGGCAAACTCCTTCACCAGCGTAAGCCCTGTCATGCGGTTTGCGGTAGACACCTCCGCTCTCAAATATTACACCAGTGATTCGTTCGCCAAGTCGGTATCTGCCGATGTAACAAGCAACCGCAATCTCTCTGTCACCGGCTTTGAGGAGTGCATGAAGGAGTTCTACAAGGAGTATGTCGAACCCACGCTGTCCCAGATGGCAGACGATATGCGCCGACAGGCTGATAAAAACGAGCAGACCATTGTTCAGATCGGCAATCGCACTGTCACTGACGCTGTAACCACTCAGCGCAAAGCCAACGGTTATGTGTTCGTGAAGTAAGGAGGTGCGGAAATGTCCTATATCGCAATCAATGGCTACGAGCTACCCCCTCCGAAGCGAGGGGTGCGCCCCATTGTAACCACTGTCGTGGACGCTGGCAGAAACGCCAACGGCTCGGTTGTCGGTCAGCGTGTGGGTCGAGACCAGTACAAGATTGACGGTCTTGAATGGCCTTGGCTCACCGCTGAACAGTGGAGGCAGATTCTAAACGCATTGAGCAATTTCTTTGTTTATGTAACTTTCGTAGACCCCGTTACCAATTCCCGGAAGACCATCAAAATGTACCCCGGCGATAGGACGGGAGAACCTTATTGGACAGACAATAGCGGAAAACCGACACACTATAGGAATTGTAAAGTGAATCTGGTGGACTGCGGAGAGTAAGGAGGGGATTTTATGCAGAAGGTTTCAAAGGCATACAAGGAAAGCATGAAATCCTCTCTCCGGGAGAGAGCATACATCATGCTCTCTTTCGGTCTTATTAACCAAGAAGCACAGGCAAAAGCCACCGTTGAGGAGGGCGATTTTGCGTACTACGCAAACGCCAAAAATGTTCTCGGTGAAAAAAGTGACGATACGGTCTACGCTACCCTTGAGGAAAACTTCACCAAGGTGGACGGGTCGATGTTTTTCCTCCCACGGAGAAACCAGTCGGGCGCATACCTTGACACCGGGATTATCAGCGACAAGCTCCTGACAGAAGCAATTTTCGAGCTTACGATCAACCTCAATATCGTGGCTACCGATTTCAAGGGTATCACCATCAATTTCGGGGAGAACCACCCTGTGGATTTTGACATGGTAAGCAGTAGCGGACAGGTCATAGAGTTCCGGGACAACGACCAAGCGGTTTTCTCCACTGAGGAAGTACTGACAGACACAACGCAGGTGCGGCTCATATTCTACACCATGAAGAACCCTCAGAGCCGGGTGCGTATTTACTCCATCCGCTTCGGGTATGGACTGGTGTACTACAACCAAGATGTCATGAGTTCTTCCCTTGAGAGCTATGTGTCTCCCATTGGGGCAGATGTGCCGCAGATTGATTTCTCGGTACAGCTCAAAAATTACGACCACTATTTCAATGTGGACAATCCCAAGTCTGCGATAAACTTCCTTGAAACCGGGCAGGAAATGGAAATCTACTACGGCTACCAGCTCCCAAAGACCGGGGAGATTGAGTGGATTCGTGGAAACCGCCTGTTGTGCTCTGAATGGGAGTCGGACGATTACACTGCCACTATCCGCTGTCAAGACATTTTCAGAAATATGGATTCCGAGTACTACAAGGGAATGTACAACAGCGCAGGTGTGAGCTACTACGAGCTGACAGAAGATGTCCTGCGGGACGCAGGAATGACCGATTATTATATCGACCCCCAGCTCAGGACGCTTTTCACCAAGAACCCCATACCGAGGGTACAGCACAAAGAAGCGTTACAGATTATTGCCAACGCTTGCAGGTGTGTTCTCACACAGACCAGATTTGGCACTATCCAGATTAAATCCAATTTCGTCCCGGAAGCCACCGCAAGCGCAAAGACCCAAGCGGCGTATTCCAATGCGGACAAGATTCTGGACGATAGCGTCAAGGACGAATACGCTTCGCTGAATACGAACTACACCACGGCTGACGGGAAGATGTTCTTCCTGCCCCGCAATCTCAGCGGCAAAACATTCAACACCGGCTTCGTATCTGCGGAGCTGTCTGATGAAAACGGGCGGTTTGCAAGTAACCCCGTGGTTACGATTGAGCAGGAAGTGGCCTGTATGTACTACGGCGCAAAGTTTGTGTTCGGCAATGCGATTCCTGCGGAGTTTGTTATCCGCACCTACAACGACCGTCAGCTTGTGACGGAGTACACGGTAGGCACAGACGAAATCGAACGGGTCACGATACTGCATATCGACCTTGACGATTTTGACACCATGGAGATCGAGTTCACCAAAACAGCAGAGCCGTACAACCGCATTGTGCTGAACAATTTTAGTTTTGGCGATATTACGGATTTCACTATGACCCGAACCGACATGACCTCCTCACCAAAAGCCATCAAACAGGAGCTTATCAAGGAGGTAATCGTCCCCTGTTACAGCTACCGGAACGGTACACAGGAAGATAACCTTGTCGGTGAAGATGTGGAGGTCAAAGCCGGTGATGTGGAAACCTTCTTTATTGGCGAACCCTCCTACGGCTTCCGGGCGGTTCTGGAAGACACGATAGGCGGCGTTACGATTGAGGATTGGGGCAACTACTACATCACGGTGCGGTTCAGCGTGACAGGGAAATACCGCTTGGAGATTTACGGCTACCGATACAAAATCGTGGAGCGGTACGCAGTCAAAACCCTTAACAACCGGGGTAAGACCATCAAGTGGGAAAACCCTCTGATGTCCGACATTGACATGGCTACCGACCTTGCGAACTGGTTGGGCGATTATTACGCTTCCGGCATTGAGTACGAATACGACACGAGAGGAAACCCGGAGATTGATGTGAACGACATCGTGTATCAGGAAAACGAGTTCCACAACGACATGAAGGTGGACATCTACCGGCAGACCCTCAATTTCAATCAAAGTTTTTCGGGCAAGGTGACTGCCCGAAGGGTAGGAGGTGCGAAATATGGCTTGGCAAACCCCTAAAACCGATTGGCATGGGGCTACAGATTCCGCAGGTAATTACACAGGGGACAGGTTTAATGCGGCAGATTTCAACCGTATCAAAAACAACCTTGACTACCTGCGGGATTTGGCAAGCCGCCTGTATGACGAGTTTACTATCGTCTCCCTTGGGGAAGACCGCACCCCGGCAGATTACTTCTACGCTGACGAAATCAATCAGCTTGAGGAGAATCTGAAAACGGTGAACAACGGCTCCCTCAACATGGATTACGGCAACCCGCCGATCTATGTTGACAACGGGAATGTGATGGATTTTTACGAACTCAACCGGCTGGAAGGGGCGATTCTCGACCTCTACGACAGGCTCACCAATGAGTTCGAGGGGAGACGGATGTTCACATGGAATTTTGGAATGAAGGGAGGAGAACTGTAATGGCATGGGAACTTTTACCAGTCAATTACACGGACGCTACTTGGAGTGGGCTAAAGCGGTACACCGAAATCCAAAACGGTGACGGAACGGTCTCGTTCCAAGATGTGACGGTGTACAGCCAGAAAGAAAACTCGTTCTTCGGGGCAAAGGAAGCCAACCGCATGAACGAAGCTCTGAACACCCTCATGTCGATGGTGGAGAGCGGCACAGACCTCTATACCGCCTTTCAGAATTACTTCAACACGCAGAAGGGCTTGTTTGAGGACACCGCAGACGCTACACAGGCTGGTTTTACCGCTTATATTGCGAAGCTGGAAGCCGAGGGTGACGGTATCGTTGAGACCATCAAAACAGATTACCGCAATGAGATCACCGCCTTTGAAAACCAGCAGGAACAGCTATTCAACACTTGGTTTGAGTTTATCAAGAGTCAGCTCGGTGACGATGTGGCGGGAAACCTGCAAAACCAGATTGATTCGCTCGATGTGAAGACAGACGGTTTTGACCCCCGCAACACCGTTTTCTCTGCCGATGGGCAGACCATCACCGAGACTTACGGCGATAAGAAAATCGAAACCACTTTCGTTTCGGCAGATAAAATCGTCCAAAAGCTGTATGAGAACGAGCTGTTGACCCTGACAAAGACCGTCACCTTCGGCAGTGATGGGCTGACAATTAGCGAGGAGGTAAAGTAAATGAGCTGGGCAGAAGCAAAATGGGTGGTAGATAATATCCTGCAAAAGACAGGACAGGCACCCAACAACATGAGAGCGTTTACCGCTTTCGCAAAATCCAGCACCACCATTGGGCTGAGATTTCTGGAACCCGAAGACAGCTATGACAGCGCAGATAATCTGCTCTGTTCGGTCGGCGGCGTAATGATTCGCATGGGCGAAGATGGCTACCCCGCCAGCACCACCGAAGGTACGCTGGTTATTGACAACAAAGAGCTTGGGAAATATGTGACCGAGGAGTACACCGTGAGCAGTCTGACCGAGGGGAAGACCTACTACTTCTCCGCTTTCCCGTATTCCTCTCAGGGCGTGTATAACCTGTCGAGCAATGAGAAAAACCGGGCGAGTGCCGCTCCTGCCGATGGGGAAACGGCGAATGTCACCATCAACATTGACAATGACAGCGCATTTAACAGCGTCACTATCACCTGCGTGGACGAGACGGACGGGCAGTACACCAAGACCGCCACGCTCACCAAGACGCAGAAAAAGGCTTCTTTCACCGTCCCCATCGGACACACCTATCACATCGAGTACGGTGCGGAGGACGGGTATTCCAAGCCTGAGAACACCGAAGCCAAGGTGTCTGTGGCGGGTGCTGTATCGAACTATGAAGCAACCTACTACTATTTCACCGCCACCATTGATGTCACCTACCCGGCAGGAGCGACCTGTACCTGCTCCCTCGATGGCACGACCTATACCGCAACCGGCACCAGCGGCAGGTATCAGTTCAAGGTACACAAGGTCGGCACATGGACTGTGAAAGCGACCAGCGGCGGCGAGTCCGCTTTCGAGCAGGTTGTAATCACCTCGGACGGGCAGAGCGAAACGGTGGAGCTGTCTTTTGTGAAAATCTTCGGTATCAGCCGGGATATTAAAGCGTCCTCCCCTGTGTGGGCGAGAACCGACATGGCAGTGGGCATGACCGCCACCGCTTCTATCGGCACAAACGCTGGTCACAGCGATTTCGATGATGTCATGCCTTGGAAGGGCATGGTGCGGGAAACCCTCTCTACCAACGATGTGATGGTGAAAATCCCGAAATTTTACTACCGCCGCTATCGTGAGGGGACGGTTGAGCATATTCAGATCGCAGACAAGCCTACGGCTGGTTTCTCGGTACACCACCTGTTCAATCATGCAGGTCGGGAGTGCGACCACGCCTATGTGGGTGCGTACAAAACTTCCAGCAACAATAAATCCGTCTCCGGGGCAAGTCCGCAAGCGTCACAGACAAGAGCCACTTTCCGCAGTAACGCCAAGGCGAAGGGCGCAGGATGGAGCCTGATTGACATTGCGGCGGTATCTGCCATTCAAATGCTCATGCTGGTGGAGTTTGCAAACAACAATGTGCAGAGCGTTATCGGCAGAGGATATTGTGACGGAAACAGCGGCTCGCTGAGAACCGGGTCTTGCAACAGCGTTCCCAACCTCACCGGCAGACCTTCTGGCACAGACGGTAAGACCGGCGTTGTCTACAGAGGTATCGAGGACTTCTGGGGCAATGTGTGGGAATGGGTCGATGGCGTGAACTGGAACGACGGCACTTACTATATCTGCAACGACCCTTCCAAGTACGCTGACGATACTGCAACCGGCTACACCCAGCTTTCCTTCAAAGGAGCGACAAACTGGGATAGCTCCTATATCACTGAGGAGGGTCTGGACACCGGGGCAAATCCCCATGTCATGCTTTCTTCTGCGGCTGGTAGCGGCAGTGAGTCCACCTATATGTGTGACGCTTGTTGGAGTAGCACAGGATGGCGAGTGTTCCTACGCGGCGGTATTTGGGCTGATGGGTCGGGTTGCGGTCTCTTTACGGCTTCTTTGAGCCGCGCTTCGTCTGATTCCAACGCGATCGTTGGCTCTCGCCTGCTTTATATCCCCTCCTGAGGGGGTGTGGGGGATTTCCTCCCCCACATAAGTGGGTGAACACACCATATTGAAAATCGAAACACGCTAAGGCGAACAGTAAAAGCGAGTGTTCCAACACGGCGGTAATTGGAATAATGGGTCGAATTGCGGTCTCTTTACGGCTAATTTGAACCGCGCTTCGTCTGATTCCAACACGAACGTTGGCTCTCGCCTACTTTTGTTAAACGGTAAAAATCATCAAATACTGTTTCGCCGTACCCATTGGTAAAAAATAGTTTGGAGGGACAGGGTTAGTAGGTTCACTCTCGAAAGCCCTGTAAGAAACAAAAGCAGATGAAAAGGTTTGGATTCCTCTATGAACGGATAGTTTCAGTGGAAAATTGCAGACTGGCTATCCTCAACGCTTCTCAAAAGAAGAAAAAGCGAAAAATGGTGAAAGAAGTCCTTGATAATTTGGAGTATTACGCCAACGACCTTTCCGAGCGAATGAGCCGCATGGATTTTCTCTCCCCATATAAGACCCGTATCATCAAGGACGGGTTATCTGGAAAAGAACGGGAACTGCAAGTCCCGGCGTTCTACCCCGACCAGTGCGCACACCACGCCATTATGCAGATTCTCAAGCCGATTATTGAGAAATCGTCCTACCGATGGAGTTGCGCCAATATCCCCAACCGGGGCATTGACCTTGCTTGCAAGGGTGTGGAGAGAGCCACTGTGCGGGACAGGAAACACGCAAAATATTGCGTGAAAATGGACATTAGCAAGTTCTACCCATCTATTCCTCATGGCAAGCTGAAAGCCCGACTGCGGGAGAAAATCAAAGACGAAAAGGCTTTGCAAATCATCTTCAAGGTGATTGACTCCCACAATCCGGGGCTTCCCATCGGGAACTATACTTCCCCTTGGCTGGCAGAACTATACCTGCAACCGCTGGATTACCTTATCAAGCAAAAGCACCGAATACGGCACTATATCCGCTACGCTGACGATCTGGTGCTGATAGACAGCAACAAACGAAAGCTGAGGAAAGCCCCTCACGATATTTTCCTGTTTGTGGAGGAGCTGGGTATGACGGTGAAACACGACTACCAGTTGTTTCGTATTCAGCCATACTGCAAGGAAAGGACAGGCCGCAGGGGACGAAAGATAGATTTCGTAGGGAGGTGTTTCGGAATTGGTTTTACCACCATCCGAAAGAGAAGGGCGTTGGCACTTATGCGGCAGAGCAGGTTTATTCAAAAGCTACAGCGGCAGAACCGGCCTGTCTCATACAGAATGGCTTCCGGGTTTCTCTCCCGGTGCGCCTGTTTCAAGCACACCAACTCATACGCCATGAAGAAAAAGTACTACGAAACGGTCAACATCAAAAAGTTAAAGGAGGTTGTCAGCAATGAGAGTAAGAGGAAATGTCTCGCCCAACTCGCTTAGTATTGAGCCGTTCGCACCCATGCCGGGATATGTGGAAGTTCGTCTGCGGGAGAACATCAAAGAGGTCACGGAAGTCGATGAAATGACGGAGCAGGAAATCCCGATGTTCGAGTATGACGAATATACCTTCCATCTGGCGAACAAAGAGGGTCTGCGGGAGGAAATCGAAGGAAATCTGAGCGACTGGCTTGTCACTGGCAGGACGCTTGAAATCAACGAGGGCGCAAGCATTGTACAGGACATGAAAGAAGCTCTGGAAATTGTGGGGGTGAATGTATGAGCATGATCGAACAGGCACAGGCAATCCGGGAAGCTATGGACTACGCAGGAGCAAGCCTTGACGAGGACACCGCTCTGATTTGCGTTGCGCTCTACCGCCCATGGGAAGTTGGCGTTGCGTATAAGCAGAACGACCGCTTCACCTACGGCGTAAACAGTGTGGGAGACCCCCAGCTTTACAAGGTGGCACAGGCACACACCTCTCAGGCTGACTGGCTACCCGATAAGACCTCGGCGTTGTACACCCCAATCGGGCTTGACGAGAGTGGCTACCCCATCTGGTCGAAGCCCACGGGGGCGCATGACGCTTACAACAAAGGGGACATCGTGAACTACAACGGCAAGCTGTACCAGTCTACGATTGACGGAAACACTTGGTCTCCCGATGAATACCCGGCAGGTTGGGTCGAATACACCGAGTAAACACAGAGAGGATAACAGGAAATGATTTCGGAAACCACGCTGATTATCAGTATCGTTACCGCCGTATTTGCAAGCACCGGCTTTTGGGCATTTATCACCTTTCTTATTCAGAGGAAAGACAAGAAGGAGAGCACAGAAGGGAAAATGCTCAGAGGACTTGGGCATGACCGTATTTGTTACCTTGGGGCTTGCTATATCAAGCAAGGGTTCATCACCAAGGACGATTACGAGAATTTGCATGACTATCTGTACCTTCCCTACAAAGAACTCGGCGGTAACGGTACGGCTGAAAAAATCATGAAAGAAGTGGAAAGGCTTCCGCTTCTCAAAGACAAGGAGGATTAAACCATGGCCTACACAAACAGTCCGTTGGTGAGCTACACAAAGCTGTCACCAAACCATTCCGGGCAGAGGACGCACAGCATTGACCGAATTACTCCTCACTGCGTTGTGGGGCAGTGTTCGGTGGAAACGCTGGGGAACATCTTCTTGCCCACTTCCAGACAGGCAAGCTGTAACTACGGTATTGGTTCTGACGGCAGAGTCGGTATGTACTGCGAGGAGAAGAACCGCTCGTGGTGTTCTTCCAGCAATGCAAACGACCAGAGAGCCGTTACCATCGAGTGCGCTTCCGACACCTCCGCTCCCTATGCGTTCAAAACGGTTGTCTACAACAAGCTCATTGACTTGTGTGTGGACATCTGCAAGCGCAACGGCAAAAAGAAACTGCTCTGGCTGGGGGACAAAAACAAGACGCTGAACTACAACCCGAAAGCTGATGAAATGGTGCTCACCGTACACCGCTGGTTCGCCAATAAGAGCTGTCCCGGCGATTGGATGTACAACCGCATGGGAGACCTCGCCAAGGCCGTCACAGAGCGTCTGAGCGGCGTTTCTGGTGGAGGTAGTACAACTGCACCCCCTACCTCTAAAACGCTCTACAGAGTGCGTAAGAGCTGGTCTGACGCTAAGAGCCAGATTGGTGCTTACTCTGTTCTGGAAAACGCCAAGAAACAGGCCGACTTGAACCCCGGATATGAGGTGTATGATGAAAACGGTAAAGTGGTATATGGCGGTAAGACCGCCGTGACAACCCCATTCAAACCGTACACTGTGCGTGTGACAATTCCTGATTTGTATATCCGCAAGGGAGCGGGTACGAATTACGGAACCAACGGCTTCATCAAGCCGGGTGTCTACACCATCGTGGCAGAGCAGAGCGGTCAGGGTGCTTCCGAGTGGGGCAAGCTGAAATCCGGGGCTGGCTGGATTTCTCTTGACCATGCGAAGAAGCTCTAATGGCAAGGCGCAGACGGAAGAAGCAAAAAGCCCCTTGGGAATTTTCCAAGAAAATTGTGGTCGTAGTATTCTCCATCAACATTGTGGTGATTGTGTTCTCCATCATTATGATGTGGCGCACCTGCGACCTCTCTCCGATGGCATACCTCATTCCAGCAGTTGCCGCAGAGACCGCAACAGGGACAGGCTTCTACTACTCCAAGGCCAAGGTTGAGAACCGTATAAAGCTGATGAAGCATTACAACATCGAACCGTCCGAACAATCTTTCAACGAACAAGGAGGATATTACAATGGTTGATCTTACCCCTATCATCACCGCAGTTCTGACCCTCATTTTCTCGCTGATTACCGCTTTCCTCATTCCCTATATCAAGACCAAGGTGAGTGCGGAACAATTCGCCACCATCAAGCTGTGGGTGCAGGTCGCTGTACGGGCGGCAGAAATGCTCTATGTCGGTAGCGGCAGAGGAGAGGAAAAGAAGAAATATGTGATTGAGTTTCTGAACAGTAAGGGGTTCACGCTGAACGCAGAGGAGATTGAAAACCTCATTGAATCCGCTGTCTTGGAGCTGAAACAGTCGCAGGTAAAGTAGTTAAAGTAGTTAAAAATCGGTTTTTGCGTAAACTTTCTCTATATACACGCGTACTATGCAAAAGTTACACGCAAAAACCAAAGAACAACTACTTTAACTACTTGTATGAGAACAAGAAGAATAACTTACAAACAAAACAAGAGGAGGTAGGCGTTTAACCTACCTCCTCTATATTCATAACAAACCCGAAACAGTGTTTTACAAAAAACAAGGTGTTCGGATTTGCACCTTTTGGTGGAGCCATACACGCTATATCCGAACACGAAAGCGTGGCTGTGTTTTGCCCGGAGATATTGAAAGTGAAGACGATTCTCCGTCCCTTTTCTCCATCATCGTAAACATACACCGAGTTCACCAGAGTATCTACCACTCTGCGCCGATACTCAATATCATCTATATCACCACTCTTGAACGAATTGAGCCAGTGTATTATGCGCTCTTTCGTCAGGAGTGGTTTTTTCATTTCCTCACGAGCAATCTTCCCCTCCAAGTCGTTCTTCTCAGCTTCCAGCTCGTCCATTCGTTCCTTGGTGGTGGGTGTGATTATCCCCTGTTCGATAGCGTTCATGAGGTTTTTTATTTTCTTCTTAATGTCTTTCAGCTCATTTTGAAGTCCATTGAGATAGGAGGTATCAGCCGACTCCTTTTCAATAATCTCCATGGTCTTTCTGGCAATGCGTTCTATGGTTTCATCATTCAATACATTCTGAACGGTGAACCGCACCACCAGTTCCTCTATCCAATCCTTTTTCTCCACCGCCTTTTTGCATTTGTGATTCCGCTTACGGTCAATGCACTTGTAGTAGTGGTGGAGCTTGCCCGATCTGGAAGTGCCGCTTTCTCCGACCATGGAAGAGCCGCAATGACCGCAGAACAATTTTGTAGTGAGAAGGTAATCGTCTTTAGCCTTATTCCTCGCACGAGCCGAATAGTTGTGCCTTAGAGTGGCCTGTACTTTCTCGAACAGCTCCCGGCTTATGATAGGCGGCACACCGTCCTCCACTACAACATCTGCGAAGCGATAGACCCCGATGTACCTGTCGTTTTTCAACATTGTGCGCAGACTGTTTTTGTTAAAGGCGTTCCCTCGTGAGGTTTTATACCCTCGTCTGTTACACTCGTTGATAATCTGAGTTGCCGACATACCATCGGCATACATCTGAAAGATTTCCTGCACAATTTTCGCCCCAACAGGGTCGATTTTATACTTCCTGTCTTCCCCTACAGTGTAGCCCAAGGGCATACCTGCCCCTCCTACGGCAAGGCACTGTAGGGCATTTTCTTTTAATCCTCGCTTGATGTTCCGAGACAGGTTCTCCGAATAGTATTCTGCGTACCCTTCCAGCACTGATTCCAGAATAATCCCTTCCGGGGTATCAGGCATGGGCTGTTTGGCGTAATAGACTTTCACGCCATTCTTTTTCAGCTTTGCTTTGTAGATGGCTGAATCGTATCGGTTTCGGGCAAAGCGGTCAAGGGTGTACATTATCACCGCTTCAAATTGCCCCTTTTCGCTGTCTTTTATGAGCCTTTGAAAGTTTGGACGATTATCGGTTTTACCTGAGATTGCTCTGTCGCAATATTCACCGATGATCGTCATTCCATTTTTCAGTGCAAAGTCGTGACACTCACGAAGCTGTCCTTCTATGGATTCCTCTCTCTGGTTATGGCTCGAATATCTGGCATAGATTACCGCTTTCGTAGTATCACCTCCAAGTACTTCTTACGCCTGAGCAATTCTATGGGGATTATCTTCGCTGTGCGCAGAAGATTCTTTATCCCCCTCTAATTCTTCTCGGTTTTCAAATTCATACACCATAGCCATGAACTCATGCTTGGTTCGTCTGGAAAGAGAGCGATAGACCCTGAGAATGTCTTTCTCGTCCTCGTTCTGCGGCTCGTTCTGCGGCGCAAGGTCTTCTTCGTCCATGAAGAAATCGAGGACAGAGCAATGCAGTATCTTTGCCATTTCCACCATTTCATCTTCTTTTGGAAGCGACCCCTTATTGATGGCACTGGTGAACGAAGACGAGCCTTTGACCTGCTTCACGACAGCGGTGAGATTTGTCCCACGCTGAATACAAATTCGATTGATGTTTTCTCTGAAAGACATGATGATTCTCCTTTCACAAATTTTAATTTAGATTTTTTGAATTTGCCTATTGACAATTCGCAAAAGAAGAACTATAATAAGACCAAGAAGTTCGGGATTTCCGAATTGACAATAAGAAACCGACCCCCTTGAAAGTGGCAATTTCGAGGAGGGGCGAGGATTGAGTAGTCCTATAAGAATAATAACATCAATTCGCTTTGTTGTCAAGGCAATTCCCGTTTTCTGAATTGCGAAAGGAGGTAAAAATATGAGCCACATTCAGGAACGAATGAAGAAGCTCGGTGTCAAGCAAGTGGATTTGATTCTCGAACTGCGTAAGCGAGGTATCACAGTTCAGCCACCCGAAATGTCGAGCATTATCCGGGGTGTCTACACCTACCCCAAGGCAAAGGTGGTTCTTGATGAATGTGACAAAATCCTCTCTGAATGTGAATCTCAGTGATTCACAGATTACAGACCTCGCAAGACCACTGGTGGGTATTTTGCAGAAGTTCTACGAAGACCCGAAAAATGAGGAGGATTTTCAAAAATGGCTACGCAATGTAGAGAAAGCAAAAAGAGACCCAAGTACAACCTGAAAAAGCTCGGTGTCTTCCTTGCCGTGCTGGTGCTGGCAGGAGGAGCGGCAGGTTATCTGCTTGGAGTTCTCACCACACCGCACAAGACGGTGACTGTCACTAAAACCATCGAAGTCCCGGTTCACGAGACGGACGGTTTACCGCAGGAGACCGAAGTGTTCCTGTTCGATGTTCCCCTGTCAGACTCTTTGCAGAGGTACATCTACGAAATCTGCGCAGACAAAGGTGTCCCGGTGACACTGGCTCTCGCCATGATTGAACATGAGAGCGGATTCAACCCGGAGGTGGTAAGCTCCACCAACGATTACGGTCTCATGCAAATCAATGCCATAAACCACGAGTGGCTTGAGGAGAAGTACAGAACGGCTGACTTCCTCAATCCGTACCAGAACGCTTTCTGCGGTATCACCATCATCGGTAGCTACATTGAGAAGTACGGTGATTACGGCAAGGCTCTCATGGCATACAACATGGGAAATTACGGAGCGCAAAAGGCATGGGAGAATGGGGTCACAAGCACCGCCTATTCCACCAAGATTCTCGGTCTTATGGACGAGTACGAGGAGGTGTTACGCAATGACAAACAAGAAGCTCGGAAATAGCTTCGAGTCCGTCTTCTGCGAAATCCTCTTTCGGGAGGGGTTCTGGTGTCACAACCTCGCTCAAAACCAAGCTGGGCAACCCGCCGATGTGATTGCGGTCAGAGACGGCAAGTCTTATCTGATTGACTGCAAAGTCTGTTCGAGAGGGAGATTCCCATTCTCCCGTATCGAGGACAATCAGCACACCGCCATGAGAGCTTGGCAGGAAAGCGGGAACGGAACTGGCTGGTTCGCCCTCAAGTGCGAAGGATACATCTTCATGTTCGATTATGACACGCTGAAACGCCTGTCCAAGACTCAATCGAGTATCAGTTTCAGGGACATGTGCTTCTATGGGCGAGTACTGGAAGCGTGGGTGGTGTTTGCATGATAATCACCGTCTCGAACACTCTGACCATCGACAACCCCTCGGCAGAACTGCTCGTGTGGTGCAGTAAGCACATGCGGATTGCGAACCCTGAGTACCAGAAGAAAGTCCGCATGAACTTGTGGCTCGGCAACACACCGAAGACCCTCTGCTTATACGAGCAGAGAGGAACCAGTATCGTTCTACCGTTCGGAACGCTGAGGTCACTCCCTGAGTCCGTCCGAAAGAACGCTGTCTTCATAGGCGATTTTAAGGCCGCTGAGGAGGTCTCTTATGGAGGGGTGGATATTCCCCTCTATGACTACCAAAAGGCCGCTGTGGACGCTGTGGCGGCTGGACAGTACGGTATTTTGCAAAGCCCCGCAGGAAGCGGAAAAACCCAAATGGGCATTGCCCTTGTGAAGCGGTTTGGGAAGAAAGCCCTTTGGCTGACTCACACGCTGGACTTGCTCAGGCAGAGCAAAGAACGAGCAGAACTGTACATGGACAAGCGGGTTATCGGAACCATCACCGAGGGCAAGGTCAATATCGGAAGCGGTATCACCTTTGCCACCATCCAGACCATGTGCAAGCTCAATCTGGCTCAGTACAAAGACCTGTGGGACACCATCATCGTGGACGAGTGCCACCGCTGTTCCGGGACACCGACCGCCATGACGCAGTTCTACAAGGTGCTGAACAGTTTGTCCGCTCGGCACAAAATCGGTCTCTCGGCAACGGTACATCGGTCTGACGGCATGATTGAAGCCACCTACGCCCTGCTCGGTCATGTTATATACACCGTTCCTGACAAGGCGGTGGGTGACAAAATCATGAAGGTTGGTATTCTCCCCGTTGCGACAGGGGTGGAACTTAGCCGAGATTGCCTGAACACCGATGGGACACTGAACTACATGAAGATGGTCACTTACCTCACCGAAAACCTACGCCGGGAGGAAGTGATTGTGAACACCATCAAGCTCAACGAGGGCAAGAGCTGTCTGATTCTCTCCGACCGGCTCAGTCACTTGGAACACCTCATGAACTGGCTACCAGCGCACATGAGACGGGACGCTGTGATGGTGAGCGGCAAAATGACAACGAAGAAGGGCAAAGCGGAGCGAGAGAAAGCCATTGAGGACATGCGCTCAGGTAGGAAAAAGTACCTGTTCGCAACCTACTCTCTGGCGAAAGAGGGGTTGGACATACCCCGCTTGGAGCGGCTGTTCCTCACCACCCCTCAGAAGGACTACGCTGTCGTGACGCAGAGCATTGGCAGAATCGCTCGTGTCTTCGATGGTAAGGCAGAACCTATCGCCTATGACTTCGTTGACGATGTCGCATACCTCGTGAAGTCCTACAAAAAGCGTTGTACTACCTACCGTAAAAACGGTTGTTATTTCGTGGAATAGGAGGTGAACCAGTGAGACTGATTGTCTACGATGTGGAGGTCTTCTGCGAAGACTGGCTTGTGGTCTTCAAGGACACAGAGACCGGCAAGTACACCATCGTCCACAACGACAACGAGGAGCTGAAACAGTGCATTACCGAGGACAACATCTATGTGGGTTTCAACTCCAAACACTACGACCAATTCATCATCAAGGCTATCTGCTGTGGCTTCGTACCGCAGGAAGTGAAAGCGGTCAATGACTACCTCATTGGAGGTGGTCAGGGTTGGGAATACCCCGCCCTGAGGGATTTCTTCTTCCGCTTCAACAATGTGGACATCAAAGACGATATGCAGATGGGCTTGTCCCTCAAGGCCATTGAGGGTCACTTAGGACTGTCCGTTGAGGAGTCCACCGTCCCCTTCGACATCGACCGGGCTTTGACCGAAGACGAGCTGAAAGAGACCGCCAAGTACTGTATGCACGATGTTGACACGACTGAGCGGCTTGTGGAGCTTCGGAAGGACTATCTCAAGAACAAAGTCCACATTGGCAAACTGGCGGGGCTGGACGATGTGAAAGCCATGGGCATGACCAACGCCAAGCTGACCGCCGCCCTGCTGAAAGCGACCAAGCAACCCCATGACGATGAACGCAAGTATGTGTACCCTTCGCACCTCAAGCGAGAGTACATCCCGCAGGAGATTTTCGATTTCTTTGACAAGATGTACGACCCGTCAATCTCGGACACGGAGCTGTTCAGCGAGAAGCAGACATTCTCCATCGGTGAGTGTCCCGGTGTCGTGGGATATGGTGGTATTCACGCCGCAATCCCGAACTACTTCTTCGAGGAGACCGATGAACGGGTTATCCGCAACAAGGATGTGGCGAGTTACTACCCGCACCTCATGACGCTGTGTGGTTACACCTCCCGCAACATCCCCTCGGCGCAGGTCTTCGAGGAAGTGCTGGAAACCCGTATGAAAGCCAAGGCAAGCGGAGACAAGGCCACCGCAAACGCCCTCAAGCTGGTTGTGAACACGACCTACGGCGCACTGCTCAACAGGTACAACGACCTGTTTGACCCCCTCATGGGACGCTCTGTGTGTATCACCGGGCAGTTGTTCCTCCTTGAGCTGGCTGAACACCTGTACGCTGACATTCCGGGGCTGAAAATCGTCCAGCTCAACACGGACGGTATCATGGTCGAGTGCAATCGAGCCGACCTCGGAAAGCTGGACGAAATCTGTGACGAGTGGCAGAAGCGCACCGGCTTTGAGCTGGAAGAAGACTCCGTGATGAAGATTGCGCAGAAGGATGTGAACAACTATATCGAAGTGCAACCGAGCGGAGAGGTCAAAGAAAAGGGCGGCTATCTTGTCAAGGGCATTTCCAGCGTGGGTGCTTGGAAAATCAACAATTCCTGCTGTATCGTTGCGACCGCTCTCCGAGAGTACTTCGTTCACGGTACACCCGTGGAAGACACCATCAATGGCTGTGACGATATTTTCCAGTTCCAGATTATTGCAAAGGCTGGGGCGAAATATCGTGAAGCATATCACCTTGTCGATGGCGTACAAGTCCCGGTACAGCGAGTGAACCGGGTATATGCAACGGCAGACGAGCGATACGGGAAGCTGTTCAAAGTCAAGGCTGAGAACGAGTCTACCGCCAAAATCGAAATGCTCCCGGAGCATTGTATCATCGACAACGATAACCACCTGACCATTGCCGATGTGGACAAGCAGTTCTACATCGACATGGCACGAAAGCGAGTCAATGACTTTTTGGGTATCAAGCCCGAAAAGAAGAAAACAACAAGGAGGACAAAAGCAATGGCAACGACCACTAAAACCAAGAATGTCTATCAAAAACTCATTAAGGCGAGAGAGCAGTTCCTCAACGCCGATGTCCAGAAGACCGGCAAGAACATGCACCTGTCGTTCAAGTACTTCGAGCTGGACGATATTGTTCCCCCGGCAATCCGTATCTTCTCGGCAATCGGTCTCGTGCCTGTGGTGAACTTCACCGCTGATACCGGCACTATGACGATTATCAACACCGACAACCCGGAGGACACCGTTTCGTTCGTGGCTCCCTTCAACCAGATTGCTCCTATCATGAGCAACACCGGCAAACAGGCCACCAACGAAATGCAAGCCCTTGGTTCGTCCATCACCTACATGCGCCGCTACCTCTACATGATGGCACTGGACATCTGCGAGAGCGACACCATTGACGCAAACGCTGGCAAGCCTGTCCCTGCTGACACCGCTCCCGCCCCCGCCGCTCCCAAGGCTCCCGCTACTCCCCAACAGCGTCAGGAGGTCAAGGAGGAGCTGACCGCACCGGCTGACAATGCCACCACCTTGCAGATTAAGGGTCTCAAGAGCGTCCTCAAGAAGCTCAAGGACAGCGACCCCACTAAGGAGGAGCTGATTGCTCAGATTGCGGTGCAGACCAAGGGGTTCACCGAAATCAGCAAGTCCGACTGCGAAGCCCTGATTACCCGAATCACCGCCATGCTGGAAGGAGGAAATGAGTGATGAAGTGGCTTGACTCCAAGCAGATTCAGATTACGCCGCCCAAGCGCACCAAGAAAGTCACCGGCACACGCTTTGCCACCATTCTCGGCCTGAACCCTTGGTCTACCCCGTTTGAAATGTGGTGCGCTATCACCAAGACCTACGAGAAGCCCTTCGAGGACACCATCTACACCATTGCCGGTAAGACCATCGAGCCGAAACAGGCCGAGTACATGAAGAAGTCCTACGGCATGGACTTGATTATTCCCACCGACCGCTACGGGCAGGACTATTTCAACAAGACTTGGGGCGATTTCTTCCCGGAGAACCCCTACTTCGGCGGCATGTGGGACTATCTCGGTGTGGACGAGAACGGCACGGTGGACACCGTACTCGAAATGAAGACCACCAAGCGTATCGAGGACTGGCAGAATGACGCTCCTGAGTACTACGCATTACAGGCGGCTCTCTACGCCTACCTGCTCGGTGTGGACAATGTCATTATGGTCGCTTCCTTCCTTGAGGAGAAGGACTACGAAGACCCGTCCAAGTTCGTCCCCAACATCAAGAACACCATCACGGTGGAGTTCAAGGTCAGTGAGCGTTACCCGGACTTCGAGCGCATGGTCGCTGAGGTGAAGTCTTGGTGGGGCGAGTATGTGACGGGTGGTATCTCCCCGGTCTATGACGAGAAGAAGGACGCTGAGATTCTGGCGGCTCTGCGCACCCACAATCTCACCCCGGACACCGACATTGACGCTCTCATTAAGGAAGCCGAAGGTCTCAAGAAGGAGGTCGATATGACCGCCGCCGCAATCGCCGACAAGGAGAAGCGGCTGAAAGAGATTTCCGACATCATCAAGGAACACGCTATGACGCAGTTCCGTGACGGTGACAAGAAGGTCGAAATCAAGGGTTCGACCTACACTTGGACGGTATCTCGTTCGGAGACCACCACCATCGACAAGAAAGCTCTGGAAGCTGACGGTCTGCTTGAGAAGTATCAGAAAAAATCTGAGCAGTACCGCATGACTGTGAAATAAGGAGGATTTTCACCATGAAATTTCAGAAATTTGTAAAGGCTCTTGGTTCTGACGGTATCGTCTACAATCGCAAGAACGGCGAACGCTGGCTCGCTTCCGACAAGGTGTTTATGAAAATCCCGGAGGATATTCGTAGCGTCACCTGCACCGAGGTTGCCGATATGCCCGAATTTGTAGAGAACATCATCAATTACGACAGCTTCACCGACCCCTGTGACCTCCACAAGGCTGTCATGCCGTATGCCGATGGCGTTATCAAGGATTGCGTTCGTATCTACGCTACGGAGGGCGCACAGAACAAGGTCGCAATCGACAATAGTGCCTACGCCCTCATTGAGCGAAAAGACATCGTGGAAATGTTTGTCAAGCACAACGCTGAGAAGGAAACCAGCGAGGGCAAGGCTCTGGTTATCAAGCGTCCTGCGAAGTTCTCCTCTGCCGAGAACGAAGAAGCACTTGGTCTGATTTTCCCGACCGATTACGAGGAATAAGGAGGACGCTATGTATATTGACCCTTTCGTTGCCGGTGTAATCACCACCATTCTGGTGGAACTGATGTTGATTGTCGGCCACGCCATGTATGTGAGTTCTAAGAAGAAATAAGGAGGATAAAGACAATGGCAAGCAAAACCAAAGCTCAGTTGGAGCAGGAAATTAAAAACAGCCGTGAGCAGATCGAGTGTCTGAAATTAGAGCTGGAAAAGGCAAACCGTGGTGAAACGAAGGACGATGCCGCACAAGAACTTTATGAGGTGTATGAAGCCTATACAAAAGCCGGTTTCACTGAGGAACAGGCTTGGGAGCTTACGAAAATCATTGTGAACAATGGCACGACAAAGCGTGGCCTGTTTTAAGGAGGATAAAGACAATGGCAAGAATCCCTATGACAAGCGGGTTTACTCTCATTCCCGAAGGAACCTATGTGTTCCGAGTATATGGTGCGACCTATGACGAGGAGTTTGGCAAGATCGAGGTAATGCTGGTGAACGCCGCTGGTATGACCCACACCGAGCGTTTTTCCATCAAAGACAAGAATGACGAGCTGAATGAAAAGGCTCTGAACGCTTTCTCCTACTTTGCCAAAACGGTAATGGGTGATTACACCTTGGAGGACATTGACCCCTCTGAGCTTATCGACCACTTCATCTGCGCCGAGGTCGTTCACACTAAGCTCCCGTCCAACAAAGACCCCAACAAGATGGTTACTTTCGCCAATTTTGGTGACAAGTCCCCGGCAGAATACTTCGACACTGAGCCTGTCGCTCGTGCTCTGACGCTTGGCAAAGAGGGGGCTACTGCTCCTGCTACCCCTAAAGCCACTGCCGCTCCTACCCCCTCTCCCACTCCTGCGGCGCAACCCGCAAAGGGGCTTGACCTTGACGCACTGCTCGGCGGTCTGTAAGCGTGGGCATAAAGTGTTGCAAAGATTGTATAGCACCTAAACGCCATGCGGGTTGTCATGCCACTTGCGCCGAATACCTCTCCGAGAAGAAAGCACACGATGAACTCAGGGAGAAAGAGCGCAAGTGGCGTGAAGCCGCAAATAGTTTGTATGCGCAAAGGTCAAAAGGTGTTCAGAGGGCTTTGCGGAGCAGGAGGAAATGAAATGGAGATTGCTAAGGACGATAAAGGGAAAGCCAAGCTGTCCCTTGTCCCTGTTCAAATTATCCGTGATATTGCGGTTGTCCGGGAGTATGGAACGGAAAAATACCATGACCCGGATAATTGGAGGAAAGTCGAACTGCAACGGTATGTAGACGCTTTTTACCGCCACTGGCTTTCCTTCATTGAAGATCACCGCTCAAAGGACGCTGAGAGCGGTATCGAACATTACAAGCACATGGCCTGTAATATGGCGTTTATCTGTGAACTGATGAAGGAGGGAGACCAATGACAGAACGGGAAAGATTGCAGTTATTTGAAGCCGCTGGTTTTGACAAGATTATCTCTCAGGACTTCAAAACCTATCTGCTGGCGAATGGGTTCTTTCGCTCCCCGGCAAGCACAAAATACCATGGAGCCTACGAGGGAGGGCTGTTCGACCATTCTCTGATGGTGATGAACTCTCTGGTAGACCTGTCTGCGAAGAATGGTCTGAAATGGCAGAGAGCCGAAAGCCCCTTCATCGTAGGTATGTTCCATGACCTGTGTAAAATCGACCAGTACCGCCACCCGGTTAAAGAAACCATTGCAGATTGGTATGGGGAGTGTCCTGTCTATGACGAACAGGCGTGGGAATACAACCCCGACACTGCTATCAAAGGACATGGTGACAAGTCGGTCATTCTTCTCTCTCAGTACATGACGCTGACCGAGGAGGAAGTCATGTGCGTTCTTTATCACATGGGTGCTTTCACCGACCGGGAACATTGGCGTGAGTTCACCAACACTGTACAGAGATTCCCGAATGTGCTCTGGACGCACCATGCGGATATGATCGCTTCCCATGTGGTAGGTGTCTGATATGCCGGTTTTCAAAAGAAACAGGGGTCACATCTTCGGAGTACAGTTCAGCGCAAAGGAACAGAAAGCCATAGACGCTGAAATTCTTCGCCAATGCGCCGAGTTCGATAAAAAGAATGAGCATGAAATGGACGCTCTGATTTTATGGCTACTCCATGAAAAGTTCGGTTTTGGGAAGAAACGCTTACGGGCTTTTTATGACAGCTTTTCCACCGAACTGGACGCTCTTGTGAAACGGTATGAAATGGGTGACGAGGACAAAGCGTGGCTGTGCGCTTACAAATTAAAACAATACGGTATTGACATTGCCGAATGGAATGAGGAGGCCAGAGAATGAACTACAGGCTGAAAAATACGAACGGAAAGGTGACTTTCCTGCTTCGCACTGGAAAAGACTTGGTGAAAAACCAGATGGCGATTGCGTCTGCCCAGCACATCATCAACCATGGGAAGCTGATGAAATCGGATGTCAGCGGCTACCCCATCAACATCGACAACAAATGGTACTTTGAGGGCGAGGTTTCCAAGAGGACAGCTCCCCGCAAAGCGGAGGGTGAAGAATGAGGACATACTATTCTGACTATATCCAGCACTGCATGAGATTCTATGCCAGACACCCCAACCCGAAGTTTCGTTCTGACGCTGATAAGCAGAACTGGTATGCCTGTGAACACGCTCTAAAGGGTTTCACTGACGCTGACAGGGACATTCTGCTGTTTATTTACCGGGAGGGTGATACCATTCCCGATAATGTTTACAGGGTGTCTGTGCAGAAAAACATCAAGCAGGACAAGATTTGGGCTTTGGTAAACGAGTTGGAGCACAAAATTGCAAAAAGGAGGAGCCTGATTTGACACGATACGAGAACATACCCGAAGAATTGAAAAGGTTGAATCAATGGGTCTGTACTCGCAGTGACAGCAAGGTTCCGATGAAAGCATTTGAGCGAGAAGCCGCTTCCTCCACCAATCCAGAAACATGGTCTTCCTTCGACACGGCTCTCAAGGCTGTGTCGGAGGGACACTATGATTACTGTGGGTTCGTCTTCAACGACAATGGCTATGTGGGGATTGACATAGACGATGGCTACGATCAAGACGGTTTCCTGTCCCCGCTGGCGGCTGAAATTATAGGGTTGTGTGAGAGCTACACCGAGAAGTCCAAGAGCGGCAGGGGCTTTCACATTCTACTTAAAGGGACACTCCCTTTTAAGGGAAAAAACAACCTCGCAGGAGTGGAGATTTACAAGGCGGCTCGGTACTTCATCATGACTGGCGATACACTCTTATACGACACTATTGAAGAAGACCAAGGTGCGATTGACTATGTGGTAGAGAAGTTCTTTCCCGAAACCAGAGAGGAAAAAGACGGGGAGCGGTACGGAGGTCGGATTTATTCACCGATATGGGCATGGCCTGAGAACAACCGAATCAAACTTCGTCCCGTTTATCCCCGGATTCCAGACGGGAGCAGAAATATCTGTCTGACCTCGCTGGCGGGTATGTTACACAATCAGGGTTATAGCAAGCAACAGATTTACGATGAACTTCTGTATGCGAACATGGTAGCCTGTGACCCACCCCTTGACCGAAATGAGATTAGAACTATCTGCAACAGTGTCACCAGATACAAAAGATAGGATATAACACGAAAAAGATAAAAATTATTCTCGCAAGGGCCGACAATCAATCTTTTTCGTGTTATTATCTAATCATAAAAGGCCAATATATTGTCTTAATTAGATTTGGAGGTAATTTTATGGTTCAAGAATATTGCCGGGGAGACATTTTCTTCATCACAGAAGGTACATACACTGGCTCGGAGCAGAGCGGCGGCAGACCCGGTGTTATCGTCTCGAACGATCTCGGCAACAAGCACTCGCCCAATGTAGAGGTTGTATTCCTCACCTCACGAGAAAAGAAGCCCATGCCGACCCATGTGGAGGTGCTGTGCAAAGTTCCGTCTACTGCCCTCTGTGAGAACATTCAGACGGTCTCAAAAGAGCGGCTGGACACTTTCATCCGTTCCTGCACTACGAGCGAAATGAAGAATATCGACCATGCGCTCCTATATTCGCTCGGTCTTCACGCTCCTGCGGCTGTCGGGGGGGGGACTCAGGTTTCCACTTCTCCTTCGACAGAGGTTTCAAAGGCCGAAATCGAGCGGGATTTGTTCAAGAGTCTGTATGAACAGCTTTTAGACAAAGTGATGGTGAGTAAACCTTGAACACTGATGTAATGTTTAGTAGCAAAACCGATGATTGGGCAACACCACAAGATTTCTTTGATAAATTGGATTTGGAATTTCAGTTCACCCTCGACCCATGCGCCGATCTTCATAACCACAAGTGCGCTCGGTATTACAACCGGGAGCAGGACGGTCTAATTCATGATTGGGGGGGGGAACGAGTATTCTGCAATCCCCCATACGGAAAAGAAATCGCAAAATGGGTTCAAAAATCTTTTGAGGAAAGTCGTAAGAAAAACACGCTCGTGGTTATGCTCATTCCAGCAAGAACTGACACAAAGTATTTTCACGACTTCATATACGGGAAGGCCGAGATAAGATTCATTCGTGGGCGGTTAAAGTTTGGAAATGCGAAAACCGCCGCTCCTTTCCCCTCCATGGTCGTGATATTCAGAAATGAGGAGGATTCTAATGACAGTAACACTCATACAGGCAACGCCTGACCCCATCGAAACCATTGCGAAAATCGCTGTGTGCGTGTGCCAGAAGACGAGTGCAACCCACTCGGAGAGAAGAACAAGCGCACGACTATCAGAGCCAAAGACCTCTATCAGGCTTTCAAGATGTGGGCGAAATCCGAGGGTGCGTTTGTGCTTTCGGCAAGGAAATTCAACTCTGAAATGGAGCGTCACCCTGAATGGTTTGACCGCAAATCGACTTCCAGCGGGTTCGTGATCTATTGGGGGTTGAAGCTCAAGGAGGTTGTGTAATGCTTACAGCTTTTCGGATTTTGGTTGATATTTTGAACATAATTCTTGTATTTATGTTCTTTATCAAAACGGCTAAATCTTATTATGAGAATGATACGCACTCCATGCTTTTCAATGGAATAATGCTCATAGTGATTTGTATGTGAGGGGGGGTAATGAAATGAAAATCAAAGTTGAACATGAAGTCTCTCCCGAAAAAGAAACCTGCACCCATGATGGGGACTTTTGGGGAAAGAGCGTTTGTCGGTATCATACCCACAGGGATAGGACGCATGGCAGAAAAGCTCCCATTGAGCGACACCTGCCCAAATGCACACTGTTTGACTGCTGGCTCGAAAAAGATTATATGAAATGCGAAGCCTGTAAAAATGCGTGTGATAAGGCCGAAGGAGAGAAAGATGTTTGCGATACAAAATATTAAGACAGGTAAGTTTGTGTATGGCACAGACTATCGGTATTTCCCTCGACACCAGCGCACAAGCAGAACTCAAATGCGCACATACAACTGTTTGAATCATGCACGAGCCGACTTTATCGCTTGTGGGTGTGGTAACGATTACCGCATTGTATGTCTCAAGAGCGTGGAGGTCGAACGAGTGATCGAGTTTGATTCTCCCGATGGATATGAGCTACAAAATGGTGATTGGGGGTCGGACGATGAATGACCTTTTAGGACTGATTGCAGACATCAATCCAACCGAAATTGCGGCACATATCGCAGACGGAAATCTCGCTGAATGGTGTGAGACTTGGCGGCAGGTAGCGACCGTTGCGGCTGAAAACCTCAGATTAGCTCAGAAATAACGGCAAAGGCGAATTGTTTATTCTTGAAAAAAGAATTGACAATTCGTCTTTTCGTAGTATAATGTAGTAAAGGGGGTAAATTCGTATGAACACAATGAAACCGAGCGAATTTGCAAGCCGAATCGGTGTGTGCTTAAAAACTGTCCAGACATGGGACAACCGAGGGATTTTCCCTGCGAGAAGAACACCGACCAATAGGCGATACTACACTGAGGAAGATGTAGAAAATTATTTCAAAGGAGGAGTCGAAAATGGAAGTGAAGGAACTGCTCTTGAAACAAATCGAGACGCATGATTACACATCGTTCGCAGAACTCGAAAAGTGCATGGAACGAGCAAACATCGACTATAAGGGTGACATGTGCTGGCACTTGGACAACTACCCTAATCTGATTCTCTGGTCTGGCTGGAAAATCGAGTTCTTTAGAGCTATCAACGACCTTCTCAGGGAGAAGAAAATCGACATTCACCACGACAACACATGTGGTATGTGCTACATCATTGACGGTAGGCTGTTACAGCTCCCCGCCGCAAAGAAAATGGTTCAGTACAAGGAACCGCACTGGCTTCCGATTACTTTCAGCAAGAGAGGTGTCACAGAATGAACGACTCTGGTATTTATACGCTGTCAGACGGCGTGACGGATTTACTCGACCGGGAACACAGTCGTATCATGTTTGCTCTCGTGGATTTACACCCGGAAGCGTCAAGGGACTTTACATGGGACGATATTGGTATGGCTACCCTCATGCAGAGCATTTATCAAGATGAAATCAAGTACTGCCCTCAGAACAAAAGCTGGTATATTTGGGAGAAGCGGTGGAAAGTTCAGAATGACGATGGAATTGTCTCTGATAAACTGCAAACCCTGTTGAACCTCCTCAAGATATATGCCGATGAAGTTACTACCGATGAAAACGAGGAGACAATGAGCAAATATAAAAAGTGGCTCTCCTCAATCCGCAAGTATTCTGCCATGCGTGGGATTCTTGAGGTATTCAAGACTATGGTGAGACTTCCGCTATATGAAATGGATAACCACCCGTATGTCATTAACACGCAGAACGGTGCGTATGACCTTCGCACTGGTGAGCGCATTGAGGACATCAAGCCCCTCGGCATTACGAAATGCGCCAACACCTACCCCGCTCACTTCCTCACCAAGAAGTGTACTCGGTGGTATCAGTTCATAGACGAAATCACTTCCGGGGATAAAGAAAAGGCGGCTTTCTTGCAGAGGGCGTTGGGGTATTCCCTGCTTGGTGTGAACAGAGAGGAATGTGCGTTCCTTATTTACGGTCCGAAAACCCGAAACGGCAAGGGAACGCTGTTCTCCGCTATCAAGGAAGCATTATCAGAGGACTATGCAGACACCGCTTCGAGCGACCTGATTTGTGAGGACAAGCGTGGGCGCATACACGACTTTAACGCCCCGCAACCTGCCCTTGCGAAAATCAAAAGCACTCGCATTGTGGAAATGTCCGAGAGTGAGCAGGGTATTATGATAGCGTCAGCCGCTCTCAAATCTCTCACTGGTCGAGACAAGCTGGTGACACGAGGGCTTTATGAAAACTCGTTTACCTTCCTCCCGCAATTTACGCTGTGGCTTTCCACGAACTATTTACCCGCCGTGACGGACGATACAATATTCCGCTCAAACCGCATTTGGGTGATTGAGTTCAATGAGAGCTTTGCGGACAATCCCGACACGAACCTCAAGGAGCTGTTCACTGCCCCCGAAAATCAACCTACTGTTCTGAAATGGCTGATGGGCGGCGCAAGCGACTACATCAAAAACGGCTTGCAGATTCCCGCCTGTGTCAGACAGGCAACGCAGAACTACAGAGACCGCTTTGACCGTATCAACAACTTCATAAAGGACTGCTGTGAGGTTGGCGAGGACAAGAAGGTGCTTCGTGGGACATTGTACACGATTTACACTCGCTGGTGCAAGAGAAGCGAAAACAAATACTCCCCCCTTGGTTCTGTGAAGTTTTATGCTGAAATGGAGATTCGAGGATTCCATTGCACCAAGAATCACGGAGACTATTTCGTCAAAGGAATAGACGCAGTAAGCGGGGTTGAGAGTTCAATTCCGTTATGATGGGGGGAAAAAGGGGAAATTTTTGACGGCTCTTTATGTATAGAAATCTCTCTTATTGGGGGAAGAAGGGGAAATTATTTACCAACCTTTATGTATAGAAAATAGAAAGAAATACACTATAAAGAATAGGGTAAAATTTTTTCCCCTTTTTCCCCACGCTTAAAGAGGACTCTCGAAGGAGGAATAACGACTATGGCAGAAAAGAAAAATACAAGCGTGACTAAGAGGAATAACCCAACTGGCGTTGGTTTGGCTACGAGCAAGAGTTCTTTCATGCTTGAAGCTGGGGACAATGCCAAGTATACCAGTATGAACCTGCATTTGATGAACATGCCCAAGATTGATTTGCATGACGAAGTTGCAGTACAGAACAGGCTCAATGAGTATTTCAATCTTATGGTGGAGAGCGATATGAAGCCCTCCGCGGCTGGTGTAGCAATGGCATTGGGGATTGACAGGAGAAGACTATGGGAGATAAAGACGGGCAATACACAAGGTAGTGGAGCCTTGGGTGGGCTGTCCTCGTTGCCGCAAGAGGTTACGGACTTGGTCAAAAAAGCGTATCAACTTTTGGAAGCTCTGTGGGAGGACTACATGCTCAACGGCAAAATCAATCCTATGGCTGGGGTGTTCCTCGGAGTCAACAACTATGGCTATCAAGATGTTAAAAAGGTCGATGTTGCTCCTGTTCTGCCTACCAACAAGGACAACGACTATGACCCCGACTCTATCCGGGAGCGATACCTTATCGACTCTGGTAACGACTCCGACTCTGAAAACGACTAACGACTCTCGACTATCAAACGACTTTCGACTATCGACTATGAAACCGCCGCTTGGAACCCTCGGCTTTTGCTGGGAGGAAAAAGCGGCGGTTTTTCTGTCATTTTCACGAGATAGCACTTTACAGCATTAAAGCAACGGGGCGGGGCGGCGGTTTCATAGGATAACGCTTTACAGCAGTAAAGCAACAGGGGCGGGAGCCTGTCCCGGTGGAGCTGGTGGAGGTGGAGCGGGACAGCGGCGGGGGTTCGGTTTTCGCCTATATAATGTATAGCAATCTCCCGGTTGCAAAAAATCAAGAATAAATTTTACAAAAACCGTTGACAAGTAAGTGCAAGTGTGCTATATTACAATTACAGAAAGCAAGTAAACGCAAATTCAAGGCGGTAAACGCAAATAGGAGGTTTTCAGAATGAGGAAATACGAATTGATACCCATGACAGGACAAAAAAGTTTTTACGGAAAAGCGGTTGTTGTGGTGGAGGATAACGGGACAGAAACGCTATACAGCTACGGAACGCCCATTATTAAAAGGCTTGTTTCCGGGGAATTAGTCAAGCTGTGGAACGATTGGACAGCAACGACAGGCCGACACATTAAAGCATTTTGCGGATTAAGCAAAGCGGAATACATGAGCTTGTAAGAGGAGGTAAAAGAAATGTATATCAGCAGAGAAAACGAAAAGTTATACTTGCGTCCGCTTGACTTCAATGTGTGCCGTATTATGACACAATTAGCGGAGATCGTAAAAAACAACGGCGGCAAAGTAAAGCCCATTGAAAACGCTCTTGTGTGTGATAGGAATTTAGAAAATTCTGAATTTGTGCAAGTGACCCATACAACATATATTACTTTTGTTTGTGATGAAATCGCCTATTATTTCCAAGTTGATCAAAATCCGTTTTTCCCGTTCTACTACACTAAAACGCCTGTTAGAAATGGGAAATATTCAAAAGACGCTTGTCTTGATGAATTTACCAAAAAATGGTTGTTTGATTGCCTTTTCAAGTCAGAAGTACCAGACGCAATTATTAAACAGGCGGCACAAATTATTTTTGAAGAGCTTACAAAAGCACGATTTTCTATAATTCGCCGGGATAGTCACCGGGAAAAAGTCGCTAATACATTTTCCCCCGGTTGGCATTGGGAAACGGTGCAAGCACCCGAACGAATGGAAAAAGTAGATTTTTAAGGGGGTGCAATAAATGAGGGCTTACACCTTTACCGAAAACGGCTTTACTTTCAAGCGTATAAACAAAACACAAGCACGGCGGGCATACAACAACGGGTTGCGCGTGGTGGTTTGTCCTGTCAATTTGCGCCCCGGTTACCCGTGGCACCCGGAAATAATCGTTTCTGGAAAATCCGGGGCAACATTTGAGGAAATGTTAAACGCCTTTATTTTCTACAATATTCGAGACAATGAAACGGGCAAATATCCCGCCTATTATATCCCGGTTGAAACGGTGGACAGGTTCACCGGGAAAATGCCCACGGCGGGAACATTGGGAACGGTGGAGCAATACGCATATAGCTATATGGAGGGTTAAAAAATGGGTGCAGTGAATTACTTTACAAGCGATTATATAACAATGGGCTTGCGTCCTTATGGTTCGTTGGAGCTTGAAAACGATTTGGAGTTTATGGAGGAAATGCAAACGCAAGTAAACGAGTACGGCGGCACGATTGAAAACGCCATAGCGGAATACATAGAAGATTACTATAACTGCGATTATGAGAACATCAAAACAGAATTAGGCAAGCACAATTTCCATTACTACCACATTACCATAAAGCCGGGATATTATGAGGGCTTTACACTGGATATTGAAAATAATTTCCCGGTTGCGCTGGACAGTTGGGAGGATCGCCGGGACGCAAACAAGGAAATAACAGAAATAAAGCAATTTTTAATTGCCTGTGCCGGTTTGGGTTTGGTTGAGTGTTCGCCGGGTTGGTGTACAGGCTATAGCGATTACAACGGCACAATTAAGGCAATCAAAGCGGCAGTAAAGGAAATGCGGGACGAAATGCGCACTATTCCCACATGGGCGCAATATAACCGGGCCTGCTAAAAATGGAGGGTTCATCATGAGAAATTACAATCAGATTGCAACAGACAATCTAAACGCACTTATGAAAGAAATAGCGGAATATACCCGGATGGCTGAGGAGATCGGCGCAACGCTTGACGGGTTGACAGACAAGCTAAAAAAGCATATGGAGGAAAACGGGCTCGAAAGTATCGCCGGGAACGAACACAAGGCAAGTTATAAAGCCGTGACAAGTTCCCGAATTGATACAACGGCATTAAAGCGGGATATGCCCGATATAGCCGCAACATATACCAAAACGACAGTTACAAAACGCTTTAAATTCGTGTAATAGGAGGGTTGAACAATGTATAAAAGTGTTTATGATCTGTCCCCCGCCGAAATGGAAGAATTAAGACAATCGTATTTTTACCAGTTACAAAACGAAAGCCCGGAAATATTGCAAGGTATTACAGACCCCGAACAAATACCAGACGATATTATACAAGAGCATTATAGCGGCGTTTCTTTTGTGGATGATGATTTTTTCTGTAATATGGAGGGTTGAAAAATGGGGCTTGTATTTTTGCTTGTGTTTCCGTTTATGCTGATGGCTGAAATTCTTAAAAGAAATAAATAATACATATACCCCGCCCAATGTGGGCGGGGCTTTTTTTTTATGCCCCTTTTCCGGGGGCTTATAACGCCCCTTGTACGGGCTTTTATATTGGGGGTATATCTGTATACCCCCGTCCTATTGCGGGGCTTGTGGGGCTTTATAGGGGCATTGTGGAGGGGGCTATATATTGGGGCTTGTTCTTGTGTCTCCTGTCCCGTGTTCCCGCTCCTGCCGTTGTGCGTGTGCGTTCCTGTTGGGCATTGCTGAGGGCTTGCCCCTGTCCTTGTGGCTGTCCTCCATTGGTGGAGGGCTTGCACCTTGCCCCGGTTTCATTGGGGTATATTTCATTGACAGCGGCGGGGGCTTGTGTCAATAGGGTTTCCCCGTGGGCTTGTGGCACTGGTTCCACAATTTCCCCGCCCTATTGACACCGGGAGCGGGACAGCGGCGGGGCGGGGGGCGGGACAGCTTGCCCCCGTGGGCATACCCCCTGTCTCTTATACCCATCTGACGCTGCCGACG
>ENA-OYXZ01000064-OYXZ01000064.1-human-gut-metagenome-genome-assembly--contig:-NODE-64-length-42456-cov-12.225042_pt1 | contig 42456 bp, 68 predicted proteins | sample MGYA00243975_ERZ653432 | MGnify/ENA primary metagenome ERZ653432 (study PRJEB26926, sample SAMN06164954) | human gut metagenome | biome: ENVO:00009003; feature: ENVO:2100002; material: ENVO:00002003...
ACGAGATGTAGCTCCGTCTCGTGGGCTCGGAGATGTGTATAAGAGACAGACCTCATACAACTCATTTTCTCGCACCTACCGAGTAACTACTCGATTGAATCGCATAAAAGAAAACAGCCCGGGTCGAAAAATCCTGAGCTGTATCCGCAACCCTCCTCTAAAAAAAATTTCGCCGCTATTTAACTCCACCCACTCTATCACTTTCACTCTCTACTCAAGAGCGGATCAAACTGTCCGCCTTGCTTTCCAGACCAGATGTTGCAACTCATGTAGTATGCCCAGATGTTTCGCTCCACCTTTCTGTACTCTCGCAAATCTTCAGCGCTAAATCTTTGTTCTTCTGAGGATCCATCCCTATATGTAGCTCCAGTCTGGGCAACCACCGTTGCTAGTCCTATAGAAGACACTCGAGACTCCCAGATCTGCGCTAAGTTCTTAGAGCTGCCAGGCTTATTCTGCTCGCGCTCATTGGCAACCTGGAGCACTCGGAGCCAGGTTCTGCGGCCAGCAAAGGTTCCAAGAGCTGCTGCAACATACATTTGATAGTACTTATTATCAACACTAGCAGGTATTTTCATAGCGCACCCCGAGAAAAAAATTTTAGGAAAACTGGTTTTACCTGTTGACCTCTGGTCAATTATACCTTATAATAAAGGGAGAAGAAGGTCAACAGGCAACTGAAAAAAAAAATTGAGTGCTGTACCAACGCTAAACTGAAAGGAGGCCTGATCGATGCAAAGCGAAGTTGTTTGCTCTGTGTGCAACCATCCGAGACGTGCTCAAATTGAGCGGTACATTTTGAATATGTGCGATCGTGGCGAGGATGTCGATCTGGCCGTTGTTGCAGATAGATGGGGTTTGAATCTGGATGACTTGAAGAATCACATCATCCTGCATAGCTCTCTGGGACTTAGCTCCCTTGGCAACAAACTGCCAAAGCACCAGACTCTTGCACAGAAGATTGGTGTTCGCGAGGCCGACATTTTGCTGGAAGTTGCGAATGAGTATATGCTAACCCTTCGGGCTCTTGGCAACGAGCTGAGCGATCGGATTGCTGATAAGGATGAACCCATTTTTAGAACTTTAACTAAACCAGTTACGGATATGTACTTAGGTCTTGGTAGCGAGGTCAGAGCAACGATAAAAACTGTAGGGGAGTTGAATGCTATGGTCAACGGTCCTGCTGATAATGGTGCTAGTGGCCTAGAAGCGATTGCCAGTGCAATTAGGCAGTCCCAGCTTCCTGCTGGCCCGATGCATAACTAGATGCTATGATAGAGTGGAAGCCTTTTTCGCCGAAGTCGATTGACTTTCTGCAGCACTCTGATGCAAGACTGAATATTTTAGATGGATCTGTTCGTAGTGCCAAGACTATTAGTTGCACAGTAAGGTGGCTGGACTACATTGTAAGTGGCCCTCCTGGAGCCCTTGCAATGCTTGGTAAAACTATGGCAACCCTCCAGCGTAATGTACTGAATGACCTTTTTGACATGGTAGGCCCTAAGAATTACCATTGGGTGAATCGGCAACAGGGCGAGCTGGTGGTATTTGGCCGTCGGATCTACTGTTTTGGTGCTAACAACGAAGATGCTGAATCGAAGATTCGAGGTGCTACCTTAGCAGGAGCTCTGTGTGATGAGGTTTCACTGTACCCTCAAAGTGTGTTCAACCAGTTAATGGCTCGTCTGTCAGTTAAGGGAGCTCAGTGCTTCTGCAACACCAACCCAGATAGTCCTTACCATTGGTTCTACACCGAGTACATCAAAAATGACCAGATCAAGAATAAGAAGTGTTGGCACTTCACAATGGATGACAACCTCAGTCTGGACGAGGAGTACAAAACATCCCTGAAGCAGATGTACACCGGAGTGTGGTACGATAGAATGATCAAGGGATTGTGGGTTGCAGCCGAAGGCCGTGTGTACGACATGTTTGAACCTACAAAGCATGTGATTGACACTGCGAAGTGGCTGGTGGACAACGATGTACACCCATTTCAATGCAGATGGACGGTTGCTTGCGACTATGGTACAAGTAGCGTAATGAGCTGGGGTCTTTATTGTAAGGTGTCCAGTGGCAACCCCGACGCAGATGGAGTAGTTTTGAAGGTTAGAGAATTCTACTACGACGCTGTTAAGGAGGGTCAGCAGCACACTGATAGCGAGTTTGCACGAGAGTTCGTGAGATGGCTCGCTGGCAAGGAAGTAGAAGTAGTCTACTGTGACCCGTCTGCAGTGAGCTGGAGACTGGAGCTCATGCGAAGAGGTTACAATGTGCAGCCTGCAAATAATGATGTTATTAACGGCATTAGATATGTCTCTTCGCAACTATCCAAGGATAAGTACTTTATAGATAAGTCTTGCAAGAGCACTGAGCTGGAGTATAGCTCCTATGTATGGGACAGCAAAGCTCAGTCTCAGGGAATAGATAAGCCTTTGAAGGTCCACGACCATGCAGTGGATACTGACAGATACAATCTATACACAGATAGCCAGGGAGCTCTGAGTGGCGTCTATAGTGTAGGGGGAAGGAGGTAGCATGCTTTACTCAATGGAATGGCTCCAGCAGGGAAGAATGTTCCCTCCTGAGTGTGAAATCTCTCGTATTAAGAGATATAGAGAGAATCAAGCTTTGTTTGAGAGTGATCATTTCGATGATCCTGCTTTCAGACATTACGATCCTCTGGATTTGGCACCTTTTGATGGATACCTAACGATGTACAAAAAGTGTGCTGAGCGGATCCAGAGAGTCATTGGCAACTTCGAAGAGGTTGTCAGTTTTCCGACTCTTCTCAACTATCAGCGATTAATGTCTGTTAAGGCAGCTGATCTGGTTTGTGGTGAGCCTCCGATGATAACGGGGTCCAAACCTGAAGAGAATGAGCAGATTCTGGATGTTAGAGACTATGTGGATTTTGACGAGAAGCTGTACTCTACTGTAATAGACATCAGTCGTTATGGTGATGCAGTGTGGCGGTACTATAAAGATGACCGGGGCCAGTTCACTTTTACATGCTGGAATCCCATCGAATGGTATCCCATAGTCAGTCAGGATGGCACTCGTACAATTGTTAAGCACTGCTTGGCATGGAGAGTGAACATTCAACCTGATCCTCAGCAGTCTCCAATTTGGAACTTGCATGTTCAAATTCATGGGTGTAAGCCTAATGAAGTTGGACATTACACTCATCAGATTTATGAAATGGGTGGAGATGGTAGAACCATTGGGAAGCTGATCAGCTCCACTGATGTGCTTACAGGTTTGGATGTCTGTGCTGTTCGTCATGTGAAGGCATTCAGCACTTCCAACACTATCTACGGATATGATGACTACATGCCCATTGATAGTGTTCTCGCTGAGATCATGGTTCGTATTGGTCAGATCTCGGTAATTCTGGATAAGCATGCTGATCCCAACATCACTGGACCTGTAAGCATGCTTCACAAGGATCCCACCACTGGTGAGCTTACTCTGCAAGCAGGCAAGTTCTTTGCAGTTTCTCAAGGTGAGATGAAGCCTGAGTACATGACTTGGGATGGGCAACTGAATGCAGCATTCAAAGAAATTGAGATGCTACTGAATCAGCTGTACATCCTTTCTGAGATGGGTGCTGCACTGCTTGGTGAGCAGGGAGGTAGTGGTCAGGCAATTAGTGGTACTGCGATGCGATTCAAGATGGTCAACCCTCTTGCGAAGGTTCGCAGAATTGCCAATAGCTTGACTCGTCCTGTCAAGGAGATGTTTGCAGTGCTTACTCGGGACAATCTTGGGGACGATTCTGCATCGGCAACTCCTGTAGAGTACAAGAACATCAGCGTGTTCTGGTCTGATGGCCTTCCTGATGATCCTCGTGAGAACATTGAGAATGCTAAGTTGGCTACTGGGGCAACCAAGATGATGCCTTTGAAGACTGCTATTCGTGAGTACTTCCAGAGAACAGATGGCGAGGCTCAGGAGTGGTTGAACGATATTGCTCAAGAGAATGAGGCATCTATGGAGCTGCAGCGGAAGTTTATTCAGCCTCAAGAGAAGGATCCTAACCATAGTGGCCCTCAAGATGGTACTGGAGTGAACCCTTATAAGAATGGTTCTCAGACAGGTTTGAATAAGTTCAAATCTGATGGGAACAAGAAGGATGGTGAATAACGCATAGGCGTTGTTTATAGTAAGCCGACGGGCGTTAAACGGTAGGAGGAATTATGTCACTGTACGATTCTTTGCGTAAAGCATTGACTCCTGAGCTGTTCACTCAGGTAACTGATGCACTGGGAGATGACTTTGATTATGACCAGGTGCCCCGCTCTCGTCTGAACAAGGTTATCAATCAGCGTAATGAGTTGAGAGATCAGCTTTCTGGGGCTTCGCAACCCCATAGCAGCAGTTCTTCAGGTCACGAGTCTGATGAAGGTGAAAAACAGAAAGCTACAGAACAGCTCGATGTAGAAGCTCTCAAGGCTCAGTGGTTGAAGGAGCAGGGTGACGCTGTAAGGGATGTCAAGATTCAGTACGCAGCGCTGGATAAGCTGCGGGCTGCTGGTGCAATTGATGCTGATCTGATTTGGGCTGCAGGTCTGATCGACAAGTCCAAGATTCAGCAGGATGCTGCCGGCAACTTCACTGGCCTGGATGAGATTATTGCTGATTTGACCACTAATCGCAAGAACTTGTTTGTGACTCAGCAGCAGGCTGCTCCAAGTGGCACTGGCAAGCAGAGTGGTGAAGACAGTGGTTTCGCAACTGTGGCTAGTCGTGAGGACTTCCTGAAACTCTCTTATGAGGATCAGATGAAGTTCAAGGCTGCTAATCCTGAGGTGTTTAGGGGTTGGCTGTCCTAACCAAATATTATTAAGAAAGGTGGAATAAACACATGCCCGGCAAATATCTGGATTTTCCGTTTGATGATGAGCTGTTTCTTATGCGGTGGCAGGCTGCTCAGGATCCTACCCTGACTGCTATGATCACCTCTGGTGCAGTTCAGCAGAACAGCGAGATCGCCAACATGATCTCCAATGGCTCCAACCTGTATACCATTCCGTTCTACAATGTTCTGGGTGGTGACGATGACAACTACGATGGTAATGCCAACATTACCCTGACTGCTACCAGCGGTGGCTATCAGTCTGGTGTCGTCTACGGTCGTGCACATGCCTGGAAGGCCCAGGACTTCGTGTACGACTTCAACTCCGGTGCAGATCCGATGCAGAACATCGTATCCCAGGTTGACAAGTATTGGCAGAAGAAGCGCCAGGCTCGTATGCTCGGTATCCTGAAGGGTATCTTCGCTATTACCGATGACAATACTGATAACTGGGATCAGTGGCAGCTGCATACTACCAACATCGCTGTGCAGAAGGCTTCCACGCCGGCTACGGAAGCGAACCGTGTGGGCGCTACCACTGTGGGCGAGGCTATGCAGAAGGCCGTGGGTGACAACAGCGGCATTTTCGCTATGGCTTGGATGCACTCCAAGGTTGCAACCAATCTGGCTGGTCTCCAGCTGCTGAACTTCCGTAAGTACACCGATGCTCAGGGTATTGAGCGCCAGCTGGCTATTGCCGATCTGAATGGCCAGACTGTCATCGTAGACGATGGCTGCCCTGTCAGCACTAATCCTACTTCTGGTCTCACTGAGTACACTACCTATCTGATGGGCACTGGTGCTCTGCAGATGGCGAAGGCTCCTGTGAAGAATGCTGTGGAGCATGGTCGTGAGCGTCTGACCAATGGTGGCTACGACTACATCGTGACTCGTCTCCGTGAGACCATCCATCCCAATGGCTTCACCTACACTCTGCCTACCTCTTCTGACTCTGCTGTGATCAGCCCCACTGATACTCAGCTGGGAACTGCTGCTCAGTGGTCTCTGTGCGGTGTAGATGCTCGTACTATTCCGATGGCTCGGATCATCTCCAACGGCTAAGGTGGTGAGATACTATGTTGTATCTCGCTGGCAATAAGCTGTACATCAAAGGCGATAAAGGCTATCGAGAGGTAGGCTTTCAGGGTATGCAGACGCCCAACGCAGGAGTAAAGTACACTATTACTCCTGTGGGTAACTACCTGAGTGCAGCTCCTCAAGGTGCGATTCCGTGCTCTGTGGAGGAGCTGATGGCTCAGCTGGCTGTAAACGGGCGGTTGCTTATCGAGGCAATTCCTCCCAAATCCAATCGTACTACCAAGCCAAAGGAGGACTAAGTTGTGGCTCAGATAGGTTATGTAACTGTAGAAGAGGCGAATGAGTACGTCAGAGAGCATTATATGTCTACTGATGATGCTTGTATTAGGTGGGATATCCTGAGCGACGAAGACAAGGCTGTTCTCCTGCGTACTTCGTTCGAAGCTATCGAGTTGCTGCCCTTTCCTGGCCATAAGTCCTATAAAGATCAGACTACTGCATTTCCGCGGTATCCTGATACGACGGTTCCTCCTGCCGTCGTGGCTGCACAGGTGGAGAACGCTCTAGCCTCTAGTGACTCCTCCGAGGTTGAGGAAGATCAGAATTACGCTAAGATGCGTGCTTGGGGCATCCAGAGCTATTCCATTGGCAACCTTTCCGAGACTCTCGGAGCTGGCGGAAGCTCCGCTGTAGCAGCCGCAGTTGATGCTTGCACTCAAGCTGGCATCACTTCTGTCAAGGCTCAGAGGCTTCTAACTCCTTTCCTGAGAGGAGGTTACAGAATCACATGAGCCGGATGACCAAGTATCTCAAGCAGACATGTACTCTACAGCAGGTAGTTCGTGACTCAGTTGGTAGAGCTGTGTTAGATAAATATGGAGAGGTATCATACACCTCTCCTCAGACAGTAGTGTGCAGACGCGAGAGATACGTGAAAGACATTCTTACCACCAACGGACGTCTGATTAAGAGTTCTAGTAGGTACTACATCGATATGGACTACCAGATTCGAGCGGATGATCTGTTGGATGGTAACCCTGTGGTGGCTTTGGAGGAATACACTAACGAGCAGGGCAAATGTGAGGGGTTTGAGCTTTATGTATAAGAGCAATCCTCGGAAGGGCAGCTCTTCGGCAACCGTGCTGAAGGCTGTTCAGAAGTCTAGAAAGGACCTGGAGAAGGCACTTAGATACTACGACAGTGAGCTATTCGGAGATATCGTCGAGGAGGAATCTAAAAAGGCGTATGCTGAAATGATCGCCATAGTTCCTCACTCCGGTATGAAATTTGTGCCTTCTGCCAGGTCCGGAGACTCGGATCGTGAGGAGTATCAGGGAGTTGGTGGCAAGCTACAGAGATCCATCTACTGTAGACCTACTAGAGCTAAAGGCAAATTTGGCATTGTAGTAGGTGCATCTGCATGGGATCCCTATCGCAACTTTAACTATGCGGGTATTCAGCATGAGAACGAGGAGTTCTACCATGACCCGCCTAGGCAAGCTCATTACATTAGTCAACCTCTGGATAAGTATGCCAAGATTATTATTCAGAAGATTATTCAGAAGAATCGGCAGCTTTTAGGAGGTGGCAATAGGTGATAGCAGAATATGTGCAGTCTCTTCTTCCAGGCAACCTCCCCACATTTGTAGGAGAGCTTCCTAGTCAGAGAGAGGATGCTATTGCAGTAATCGAGTATAGCGGAAACGCTAATACTGAGTACTTCGATGACAGTACGATGTTTGAGCCTGTTGTAAAGATTGTAGTGCGCAATCGCTCCTATCCAGAGGCTCAAGCCCAAATGAAAACGGTCGTTGATACCCTACATAGGTACCACGACGAAACCCTACTACTGTGTTTAGTGGTAGGTCAACCGATGTATCTGGGCAAGGGAGATTTAGGTCTTCACGAGTTCCAAGTAACTTTTAGAACTAATATAAAGGAGTGATTTAAATGGCTGAAAAGCCCTTTACTGGTCTTACAGCTAAGGTGCAGATCGGTGAGTCCACGAATAAGAAGACCATCGCTTACATCTCTGGCTGCGATCTGACCCTGGAGAAGGACATCATTGAAATTCTTCAGTTTGGCGCTACCTTCAAGGAGAAGGTTCCTGCCATCAAGGACTGGTCTCTGTCCATGGATGGCACTGTTGCCCTGGCTAAGGATAGCACCCAGAAAACGCTGTATGACGCTTTTGAGTCTGGCGATGCTATCACTGTCAGCATGTTCCTGGACGACACCACGTACTTTGAGGGTACTGGTTATGTGACCAATTTCAATATCAGTGCTGCCCCGGATGACAAGATCTCTCTGTCGTCCGAGATTGCAGGTTCCGGTGCTACTACTCTGACGGTCCCACAGACGTAATTTAACGAGGGAGAGCCTCGAGCTCTCCCTTATTTATAAGGAGGATTTTGAAAATGACTATTATGATCAATCAGCAGGAATTTCCCCTGGCAACCTCTCTGCGTGTTGCCTATGTGGTGCAGGGGATGAACAACCATCAGGCCTATACGAAGGTATTTGAGCGGATGGGTGACATGACCCTGGAAGAGCAGATTGGTATTCTCTATGCAGCTTTTAAGGTTGCCAATCCTGATCAGGCTCAGTTTATTACTCAGGCTAACTTCCTGAATTCCTACCTGGACACTTATAATCTGTCCGATCTGATGGACCAGCTGAAGGAGCTGATCGGAGCAATTATGGGTACAGATTTGGATGACATTGAAGCCAAGGAGACTGAGGCAAAAAACTGACGCAACCTACTTGGTTGGACCTGTTTCAACAGGGAGCTCAAGTAGGTTTGAAGCCTTACGAGGTCTTGGATATGAGCTTGGATATGGTGCTGGCAGTGTTCAGGGGCTACCAGGATAGGCAAGTAGACTCTCAGTGTTTGGCTGTCCAGATAGGCTATTGGGCTGCATACTACACTAATGGTGGCAAAAGGGCTAAAAGCCCTCTACAAGTTATCCAAGGTATTCGAAAGCAGCAATATAAAGCTGCTCACACTCAGCAACATGTGGATGATATCCAGTCCTTCGATGAGCTGGATGCTATGTTTAATTCTAGACTACAAGGTGGTGAACATCTGAATGGCTAACGATACTCAGAGAATTGAGTACAAGTTCGATGGCGATGCTCGAGGTCTTCGTAATGCTACAGCTGATGCTATTAAGAGCATGACTAGACTAGAGAGTGCTTTCAAAAGAGCTACTATGGTAGGTGCCGTCGATACTACTGCTGAAGTCACTCAGAAGTTTGCAACCAGAATCAAAACTGCAACCAACAATGCCAAGAGCTTAAGCAATCAGATTAACAAGCTGAATCAGACTGGCTCCAAGGCTATGGCTAAGAATACAGCTGAGATTGAGAAGATTACTCAGCTAGTAGATAAGCTGGGTGCTGTTGTAGGCAACGCAGCTAATATCGATCCCAAGACTATGCAAGTGTACTTGGATGTTCTGGCTAAGGCCTCTAGAGCTATGGCATCGTGGACTAAGACTGCTAAGGTGATGGCAACTTATGCTCCTACGACAGCTGCCGCAGTACGTCAATCTTCTGCAGCTATTCAGGAGCATACCCGTCAAGTAGTAAGAGCCGTTGTAGCAAATAAAACTCTGAAGACTTCCACGGATAGCGCTAAGGCTGGATTTGAAGGTATTCGAATTGAAGCTATTAAGTGGAATCAGGTCTCTCGAAGCTTGGTCGATCAGACTGGTTCTTCTATGGCCGTAGCTTTTAGAAAGCTGAAGTCGCAATTAGCTGATGTACCCACTAGTTTCAGATCCATGGGAGAGTCTATGAAGACCTCTACCTCCGATGCTGCTCAGAGAGTGACTGCGGCATGGAGTAGGCTGACTGGGTTCATTACGGAGCGCTTTCCTGCTACAGCCTCGGTGCTTAAATCCTGGAAGTCTACTGCTTCGGCAACCTTTACAGAGTTGAGGAAGTCTCTCAGCTCTGTGTGGAGTAGTATTCGTAGAGTTGGGAAGCAGGCTAAGGATTCTGGTGACGACTTCGGTGACTTTGCAGATGAGACCAAGAATAGTGCTAATGCAAGTGGTGCCTTTAGCAGTGTTCTTGCTCTTGTGTCTTCTAAGTTATCTAATCTAACTAAGCGTACACATTCCTATAATAAGGCATCGAGAACGATGCGTGGACTCACCCACCTACTTTCTACAGCTTTCTACAAGCTGACTGGCCTGGGTGTTGGTGAGTGGCTTGGCAACATGGCAACCTCTTCGATGGATTTCGTAGAGAACATGAACTTGTTCAAGGTTGCTATGGGAGATTCTATTGAACAGGGCCAGAAATTTGTAGATACGATGAGCGAGATGTATGGCCTCGATGCCAACTCTCTCATTAGGTATGCTGGTAACTTCTATCAGCTATCCGATGCAATCAATATGCCTACCGAGGCAGCGTCCAAGCTGTCTTTGGGGTTGACTAAGGCTACTGTAGATATTGCTTCGTTGTTTAACTACGACTTCGATGAGGTATTCAACAGTTTGTCCTCTGGTATGCAGGGTATGACCAAGGCCGTACGAAAGTTTGGTATGGACATACGCGTAGTTACTTTGCAAAATAAAGCGATGGAGCTCGGAATTTACGGTGATGTAGACGCCATGTCTGAAGCTGACAGACAGGCCCTTAGATACATCGTAATGATGGAGCAAGCTGCTAACGCCAACAGCGACTTTGCTAGAACGATTGAAGCTCCTGCAAACCAGCTGCGTATCTTCAAAGAGCAAACAATGGCCCTTGGCAGAGCTATTGGTAACTTCTTCCTAGCTCCTTTGCAACGAGCTTTGCAGTACATCAACGGTTTTGTGATGGCTCTGAGATCTGTGATTTCTTTTATTGCTGACTCAGCTAAGGTGCTTACAGACTTTTCTGCAAATGTAGACTTGTCGGGTGCATCTAACCAGGTAAGTGGATTGGGTGCGGCTGCAGATGATGCTGCTAAGTCTGTAAAGGGTATGCTCGCTCCGTTTGATGAGTTGAATGTTCTCTCTCAGTCGTCGAGCTCTTCGGGCGGCGGTGGCTTGGGCGATTCTGAGCTTCTCAATCCAAAATTGGCTGAAGCTATCGCCAATATGGATACCGATCTAACTAAGATTAAGATGAGAGCTCAGGAAGTTAGAGAAGACATTTTGTCCTTCTTGGGATTCGATTACAGTATGGACAAGGGTATCCTGGGATGGTCTTCGGAGGTCCTAAAAGCTAATTTGCAGGAGAAGTTCCCTCAGTACACGAAAACTATTGAGTCCTTCTTTGCAAATTGGACTCAGAACACTCAGGCATTTAAGGCAGTGTGGAAGGGCTTTGGAGACGTTGTTTCACAGGTTCTGGAAGATATTAAGACTAAATTCGAGGAGATCGTTACAGACGAGGGCGGCGCTAAGTTCTTTGAAGAACTTGGGCCTAAGCTGCAACATTTTGCAGACACTCTATCTAACAACAAAGAGAAGATTGCTGGCTATTTAGAGCCGATTGCAAAGCTTTTTATCGGCTATAGGTTGCTAGGTACCATACTGAGTCCTCTAGTTACCCTATTTGCTAATGTTGCTAAAGGTCTAAGTTCGTTAAACCTGTCAGGTCTGAAGGGAGTCTCCCTGTTTGGAGAGAGTGGCCTGTTTGCTAAGGGCTTGACTTTGCTTAAGACTGCTTTAGGATGGCTAACAAGTCCTATAGGTCTGGTTGTGGCAGCCTTCGTGCTATTGATGGCCACCTCTGAGGACTTTAGAGCTTCTATAGCTACTCTCCTACAAACTATTTGGACTTTAATTGCACCTGTTATAGACTTAGTTCTTGAAATTGTTAAAATTGTCATTGATACTCTTTTACCTATTTGTTTAGACGTCTTAGGTATCATAGGAGATGCTATTGCTCCAGTAATCGACCTAATATCCGAAATATTAGTGGCCATGAAGCCTGTGGTAGATTTCATTGTCAGCGTTTTTATAGCTGTCGTAAAGGCCCTAAAAGACATTCTAGAGGGAATGGGTAGCGGTCTTAAAGACTTCTTTGGGGGCATTCGGGATATCATTAAAGGTATCGTAAAAGTTATTCGAGGTATCCTAACTGGAGATTTTAAGGAGATAGGCCGTGGCCTTTTAAGCATATTTGCAGGGGTGCTTAATGCTACCTCTGGAGTAGTAGAGACTGTAGTTAACGCCATTACAAGCGTTATTAACCAAGGCATTCAGTTTGTGTGGAGACTTCTCTCTAGTTTCGTTAACGGTATTTTGTCAGGAGTAAATAAAGTTTTAGACTTTATAGGTCTAGGTACGATCTCTTGGCAAATGAGTGTAGAGTCTCCCCAAATACCCCGATTGAGTATTCCCAAAGTAGAGGTTCCTGCTTTTGCATCTGGTGGTGTGGTTACTGGACCTACGATGGGTATTCTTGGTGAAGCTGGTAGAGACGAGGCTGTAATTCCTCTGGACAACAGTCCCCAGATGCGCAACTTTATCTCTGAAATAGTTTCCGCTATTAACAACTCTAAAAGTGTCCAAGATCAACCTACAGTGATCAAGGTGTTTGTGGGTAATGAGCAGCTAGATGAGTACATCTACAAATCTCAAAAACGTAGAGATCTACGTACGAATGGAGGTTAACATGGTCCTGTTAAACATCAACAATGTTGATATGCCTAAACCTACAACTTATCAAGTTAATGTACAGGATCTAGACAGCTCCGAATCGGTACGTAGTGAGTCTGGAATGCTGCACAGAGATAGAATACGTGCTGGTGTGCGAAAAATAGAAGTAGGCTGGACTGTTAGAACTGCTGAGAGTTCTACAATTCTGAAAGCAGTTTCGGGAGAGTCTTTTACTGTAAAGTTTTTTGACCCTCAACAAAATAGTGTCAAAACAGCTACTATGTATGCAGGTGATAGGACTGTTTCCCTAAAGAATCTGATAGGGGATACTGGGGCAGCTACTACATTGTGGGAAATATCCTTTAGTTTGATCGAGTTCTGAGGTGCTATATGTACGGTGTTTCTGATGTATACAAAGCACAAGTAAAAGCAGCTACCAGGGACTGGGCTATTAGACTAGCCCTGTCCCTGGACTCCGGAGAGACCTACGACCTTACTGAGCAGGATGTGGATTCTGGAACTTTTACCTATCAAGAGTCCTCTACCTGTGGTGATACTATTCAGGTAGGATCTACTTATGCTAATAGTTTAGACTTTTCCCTCATCAATAAGGATGGCAGATTTAATGAGGTTAATCTGCAAGATGCTACTATTGTGGCTCAAGTTGGTCTACTGCTGCCCGATGGTACGTGGGAGTATGTTCCTCTGGGTAAGTTTAATATCTACGAGCCTGGAAAGAAACTCTCTACTATCTCAATTCGCAGCTTAGACAATATGTACAGGCTGAACGCTCCCTTTGCAAATGTGGATATTAAGTATCCTACAAATGTGATGACTCTAATGTCCACAATATGCACACACTGCGGAGTACCTTTGTCTGCACAACTAACCTCAGAATTGAGATCCTTGGACATTGTCTTGAGTAAGGTAGACCCAGGAGATATGACCTGTAGAGATGTTGTAGGGTACATTGGTTGCTTGATAGGTAAGAACCTACGCTTTGACCGCTTAGGTGTCTTGGAGTCTTTTTGGTACTCCAACTCTGTAGAAGTGAGCACGAATGCAGATACACGTAATACTAGTGATTTTAGTGATCTTGTAGTGAATATTACCGGGGTGGAGTTGCAAGATAGCAGCGGTACTACGTATTGGATGGGCAACGATACTCTAGTAGCGCAATTAGACGCTAATCCTCTTATTCAAGATAGCGAGGTTGCCCAGGATGTTCTCACCACTGTCTATAACACTTTAAAATCCATATCCTATAGACCTTACACTGTTACCTATATGGGTGACCCGGCTATTCAGGCAGGAGATAGGATTTTGCATACTAGGGATTCGGGTAATCTAGAATCTGTGGTTATGACTAGTTCTTTCTCCTTTCATGGTTCAGCAACCCTGAGTGCAGTAGGCACCACTGCAGAACAGAATCGTCAGGCAACCAAGTCCACAAAGCAGGTACAACAGGTTGTTACTAAAGCCAAAAAGGACCTTAACCAGGGATTGAAGTCCTTGGAGAGCACCATGGCTATGCAATCAGATCTGATTACTCAAGCTCTGGGGTTCTACCCTAAAATTGAGTATACAGAAGATGGGCGCATAAAGGCTTTCTACTTAATGAGTACCCCTAACAGTACCAAAAGTACTTTAGTGTGGGCAATCACATCAGGTGGTATAGGAGTCTCTCACACAGGTATTGAAGGACCTTACACCAGTTCGTGGACCATGGATGATTCTATTTTAGCCAACACTATTACGGCTAATATGATGCGTACTGGAGTACTTCAGAGTGTCGATGGCACCTCCTTCTACCTGGACCTGGACAACGGAGTTCTCCGAATGGACGCTCAGAGTCTAGCTCTAAATGGGAAGAATTTCGGAGATTTTATTAGTGTTACATACGATAGTGAGGGACGGCCCATTCTAAAGTTGGGATGGTCTGGTAACAACATTCAGTTAAAACTGCTGAATGACAGAATCAGCTTTGTAGACTCTAAAGGAACAGAAGAGTACGCTTACTGGACAACCAGCAGCTTTCGACTAAAAACTCTTCAGAGTTTTCAGTTGGGCAACATGAAAATGGTTGCACAACCTAGTGGTTCCGTGTCATTCATTAAGGGGGATACCTGATGGCAACCTATACAAAAACCTGCTCAAACAATAGTAGCTACACCTTGAGGCTGGAGCTATCTGAGTCTGATGTAAATATATCCAACAATACATCAGTTATAACTTACTCCATGTATTTGGATTCTACGGGCACGAGATTCGAGGACTGGGATGTTACCTATACACTGTATATAGGTAATGAGGTAAGCATCAACACTACTGAAAATATGTCCATGCCTTCGACTCGAGGACAACCTCTGCTCTTAACGTCAGGATCTAAGACAATCACTCACAATAGTGACGGGAAGAAGTCTTTGAGTGTGTCTTGCTCTGTGAGCACTAAAACCACTCAATCCTATCTTCCAGGGTCTGCAAGTATTAGTGGTCAAACCTTTACTCTTACTACTATAGCTCGCAAGAGCACGTTAGTAACAAAAAATGGTAGAATTACTGCTTCGATAGCTACAGCATCGACCCTGCAGGTAAACCGTCAAAGCTCTTCCTTCACTCACACAATTAAATACTCGCTGGGTTCAGTATCTAAAATAATTGTAACCAAATCCAGTTCCACCTCTTTGTCTTGGACTCCCCCCATTTCTTTGTATTCTCAAATGGTGGGTAAATCCAGCGAGTATGGAACGATCACCATAGAGACTTTTAACGGGTCCACTTCCTTAGGAGTCAACTCTTATCCTCTCCTTATGGGAGTGTATAACTCTGTAGTGTACAATCCTCCGAGCATATCTGGATTGGCTTACCAGCGAGGAAGTGGGAATTCCGATTCTACCTGGAAGTCTAATCCCAATGGGTCGGATGTACGGATATCTTATACAGCTACAATTACTAGTGGAATTTCTGGGAATAAGACGGCGTCCTCGGTAAAAATGGACGGCACTTCTAAGTACTCCTCAACAAACGAAACTAGTGGTACAAAGAAGATCTATGTCCAGAACATAGGCATCACAGAAACACATTCTGTTGTCGTGTCCATGAGCGATACTATTGGGGCAACTTCCCGATGGACTTTAACTATTTCTACTATATCTGTGCCATTCGACATAAACGTAAATCTCCCAGGAGCTGCCTTTGGAAAGGTGGCTGAAAAAAGCAAGGCGCTGGAACTGGCGCCGGACTGGGCGCTCCACGCGGGGCGATTTATATACATGGGTGGCAGCAAGGCGACAGATGCAGAGAAGGACATATATTTTCAGACGACGGACGGAGCCGCAAATCCGCACAACATGACTATTTACGGCGGCAACGGGGGCTCCACTACGGCCTGGGGCGTGTACGATGCGCAGAACAAACGCAGCGTGATTCGCTACGATGATGCAGAGGGGACTCTGCGGCTGCTGGGCTCTACCCTGGCGGATTATGTGGTGGAGCGCGGCACATCCAGCTCCTGGCACTATGAGAAGTGGCGCAGCGGGGTCGTAAAGGCGTGGAGGCAGACAACGTCCTCGAATCTGGGGGCGACTCAGGACGGCGGAGTGAATGGCTGGTATTATAGAATATACACCATGGATCTCCCAAGCGGAATGTTCAAGACAATAACCAGCGCAATGTGTAATTGCAGATGGGGGACTGGTATTTCGTTTGCTTCGGCACGAAATGTCACTACTACATCTTTCGAAGCTGTCTATCTCAGTAACCAGAATGGCGGCGCTGGCACCTTCTGGCATGAAGTTATTGGTACATGGAAATAAGGAGGTGTGATATGAATCCGTTATGGCTACTTCTCATTATCCCATCATCAGAGCTGATCGGCTTTTTTGTCGCGGCTATGTGTTTTCAAGCAAAAGAGCATTAAGAGTTATCCCTAGGTCTGGAGACCTAATACATAGGAAACAATAAAAAGGAGGGACAACTATTATGATAATTCGTCTTAAAGTATTTGAGCAAACGCTGTCCATTGTAAATACAAAGTCTGTTCCCCGAAAGGGCAGCAAGGACTATTTGGCTTTGCAGTTCCTGTTCTCATCTGACTGGAAGGATTTGAACAAGGTTTGCTATTTGCAGCATGGAGAAGTATCGCAACCCATTGACGTGGTAGACGGCCTTGTGGAGGTGCCGGAATGGTTTACGGAACAGGACAGCTTTGACGTTACGCTGTTCGGAAAAAGCGGAAACCAAGAAGTTCCGACAAACGTTGTGTCCCTGCGGTTGGAGAAGTCCAACACCCTTTGGGGGCAGGACGCGCCGGAGCCACAGCCCAGTTGGCTGGCGAAAGTAATCGACCTGAACAATCACCCGTCCATTCCCGGAGAAAACGGATATTGGCTGATTTGGGATACAAACAGTGGCGCATATGTAGAGAGCGAGCTGCCGCTGCCTCCCGTATCCGTTGGCCCCGTTGGCCCTAAAGGTGATAAAGGTGACCCTTTTACTTATGCTGATTTTACTGCGGAGCAATTAGAACAATTGAAGGGGCCGAAAGGCGACCCCGGCCCTACTTATACTGCGGGTGAGAATATCACAATTAGTGCTGATAATGTTATTAGTGCTACTGGTGGAGGCGGCGGCGGTGGCCTTACGGATGATGATATCCTGGATAGCCTCATCACTACGGATATGCTACCGGCGGTTAAAGACGCTGATGGTAAGATTCTTACTGACGAAACCAACAAAATACTTTTGATGTAGGAGGTATAAAAATGTAATTTAGGAGTATTACAGACCTGGAACAGTTGGAGACTCTGCCAGATGATGCACAAATCCTTATTATTGACAACAATACCGCAAAACGCATCAGCAAGGCTAATGCAAAGTTTGGTGGAGGAGCAATGGTGGTTACTTTTACAGTCACCAGGGACGGAGTTTCAGCAGACAAAACAATAGAAGAAGTAACCACAGCAATGGCAAACATGCCTGTTATCGGGAATTTAGTTCTATCCCAAGCGGATACAGTTACAACGATACATTTAGGGGCTTGTTGTGCGGAGTTTGCCAATTCTGAAATCCCGACACCAGCCTTCGGACCTTTTGCCTACGATTCAAAAGATTCTCGTATTCTCGGATTTGTTGGCGTGGATAGCAATGGCCAATGGACGGTTCGAATGGGGTGATGGTGTGACAAAAGAAAACCTTAAAAACATCCTTACTGTGGTGCGAGATATAATAAACCGCAGTTTTGAAATTGGAATAAGAAAAGCTCAGGCTGCTGAAGAACAGGTCTATAAAGCACAGACTATAGCAGAGACCTCAAAGACTAATGCCGAAACAGCCCAAACTATTGCTAATAGTGCAAAAGCTACTGCAGAGGCGGCACAGACTACTGCAGAGGGGGCACTCCCACTTGCCGGAGGAACGATGACTGGCAGTATTAGGACAAAAGAGGGAGCTGGAATTCAAGCCGACACAGGTTCTACTCACAGAATACTTTTGAGTCGTGTTGTTACAAAGCCGGATGTGGCATTTGAAAAATACGCATCCAAATACGATGATGAGATTTACCTTTATGCGGGTTTTACCAACATGGGTACTTATAACTCTTATGTTAAGCTCCTATTTCATAAAGGGGGGAATACAGCGAGCCTGATTCTTCCGGCACAGTCAAATGACTCTACACTTCCTAGTGTGTTAATTTTGGAAGGAGCAAACAACAATCACACTTCAGTAGTCGTTGATAATGTCAACACTATAGTTTTTAGGAAAGATTCGTTGAGCAATGATTACTACCATCTTAAAGCAGACGACAACGGTAGCCTTGTCGCAGAAAACTTCAAAGGCATTATCCTAAATTCGTCAACCGCTGGCTCCACCAAGAAATTCAAAATCACCGTAGACGACAGCGGAACTATCTCCGCTACGGAGGTATCGTAAATGGAATACATCATACCGGCGGCATCTGCCATCGTGGTGGCTGTCATCGAGGCGCTGGCCGCCAGAGACAGGAGCCGGGCCAAGAAGCAGGCCGAGATACTCAAGCGCCATGAGCAGCAGCGTGCCGAGGAGACCCGTCTGGCCATGTCCATGAACAGCGCCACGCTGCAGCTGTGCGTGGTGACGGCCAATGCTCTGACCGGCGGCCACAACAACGGCAACGTTGAGCGGGCACGGCTGGCGGCGCAGGATGCAGAGGACGCCTATAACCAATTCATTCAGCGGCTTGCCACAAACCAGGTGGCCAAGCTATAAAAACACATTTTGATAGGGCTAAACGCCCAGAAAGGAGCAAATCATGAGAATTTCCAACAAGCTGTATGACATCCTCAAGTGGGTGGTCATCATTGTGCTGCCCGCCGTGGCAACACTGTATGCCGCCCTAGCGGCTGTGTGGGCGTGGCCTTATTCTGAAGAGGTCGTGACCACCATCACCGCCGTGGACACCTTCCTCGGCGCGGTGCTGTGCATTTCCAGCGCTACCTACAATAAGGAGGGCAAAATCAATGGCTAAGGTATTTCTTTCCCCCAGCAACCAGTACGATAACCGCTACGCCTACGGCAACACCACTGAAGGTGAGCAGTGTGGCAAAATTGCGGAAGCTTGCAAGGTTGCTCTGGAGCGTTCTGGGGTGCAGGTGAAGCTGATGCACGATGAGTCTATGCAGGAGAAAGTAGCAGCTTCCAATGCTTTCGATGCTGACCTCCACGTACCTATTCACACTAATGCCTTTAATGGCACAGTAAGCGGTACTCGGATGTTCTGCTTCAATAACAATGGCAACGGAATGAGAGCTTGCAAGGCTATCTTTAATCGGCTGGCTCCGGTAACTCCCGGCACCAGCGAGAATATCCGGGTGGATGCCTCCCTGTATGAGGTACGAGTGCCCAGTGCCCCTACAGCATATATCGAGGTGGATTTCCACGATGTACCTGCGGTTGCTAAGTGGATCGTTGGCAACACCGAGCTGATCGGTGAAACCATTGCTCGCGGTATTTGCGACTATCTGGGAGTAGCTTTTAAGGAGGCTTCCAAGACCATTTATCGTGTGCAGGTTGGTGCCTATGCTGTTAAAGCGAATGCTGACAAGATGCTGGCTAAGCTGAAAAGCGATGGCTATAACGGTTTCATTGTGGAGGGCACACTGTAATGGAAGCTACTATTGTAGTTGCTATTCTCAGCCTGATAGGCACCCTTGGTGGTGCCTATCTCGCTGGGAGAAAGACTACAGCGTTGGTAGTCTACCGCTTGTCCGAGTTGGAGAAGAAGGTGGATAAGCACAACCATGTAGTTGAGCGCATGTACGAAGTTGAGAAGAAGCTGGCACTGATCAAAGATCATCAGCAGGAAATTATGGAGCGCGTTGAAAATCTAGAGAAGGATGATCATGCAGCTCTGAATAAGTAAGGAGGATAAAATGGCTAAATTCAATTTGGAGGATTATCTCTCAGAGATTCGAACAGTAGGGCTAGATAAGTTCATTGTCAACCTTGCTGTAATGAGGGAGCAGAATCCTGGCGCACCTAAGCTGAACTTTCATGAGCTTGGGCAAGCCTGGAATAAGTTGCCTTCCGATGAGCGTATTGCTCAGAGGGAAAAGGTTGCTCGGATGCTCAGCAGATCTTCTCGGGCAACTAAGGAGGTCTAAATTTTATGGAGGAGCATAAGGACTTCCTGGCGACAGAGTTGCTGCACGAGCTTAAACTTGAGAATGAGCGTAGCAGTGCTGGAATGTGGCTATGAACATGATGTACTCGGACTACGCTTTAGTTGCAGACAAGTATGGAGTAAGCTCTACTAAATTCTTTGGGGAAATGGCTAGCGCATTTCTATGGGATCCTGATGTTCCTGATGCAGAAGACAAACTTGCAATATATGCTCACAAAATTGCAGGAGTCAAATAAAAAGAAGCTCCCTTATGGGAGCTTCTTTTCGTTGTTGAACTCAAAGTACTTTAGATGCTGGTATGCGTCTTTAGTGTGCTCTGTCACCTCTAAAGTACTTCCGGATTTGCAGTCTTTCTGTTCTCTCTTCAACTTGAAGAATCTCTCATCCAGTTTACCTGAATACCTTTTTACCGAAGGAGCCTGCCCTACTATAGCTTTGTTGTTTTGAGCAGCCCACAGTTTGATCACTCCAATGACCTCACAGGGGTAGAAGCTATTCCAATACAGGGAGTTAGCTTTACCAGGATACAGGCCAAAAGTCTCAAATACCACAACATCTGGGTTATAGGTTGCCAGCAATCCTGCAACCTGCAAGTGGCTTTTAGGAATAGTTCCTCCTCTGAGGTCACCCTCTCTAGGGCGGAACACCCATCCTGTGTGATCACCAGGATCGAGAGCTATTACTGATCTAGTCATCGCCTTTCAACACCTTTCTGATATCTTTATCGCGAATATCATTTACATTTCGTAATCTGGTATCGTATGACTTGAGACACTCCAAATAGTACACTTGCACCATCTCTTTCTGGCCTACTCGATTGAGTCGATCCTCACACTGCTGATTGATCTCTGGCAACCAGTCGCGATCCAGCATGACACAAATGTGAGAAACTCTCTGCAACCCGTCTACTCCAGTGCCCATTGCACCGATAGTGCCGATCATCACTTGTGTACTTTCATCTTCCTGAAATCTTTTAAGAGACTGCTGTCTTTTTACAGAGGACCATTGGCCAAGGTACAACGCATTGTACACCTTATGGTTCTGCAGAAATTCACTCAACGCTGCTGCTGTTTGTGCATACCGAGTAAAAACTACGAGCTTCTCATTGGGGTTGCCAAGGCATTGCTCCAGTATCCACTGGAACTTAGGTCCTTCACAGCCTTCGATAAACTTTCCAGGCCAAGAGGTGATTTGCTGCAACCTGGTAGTCTTAGAGAGTCCATTCGCAACTGTGCATTCCTCTGGTAGCTCGTCTATTAACAGTTGAGTAACCTGCTTATGCAACCTCTTCTGTTCTGGTGCCATCTCCAAAGACACTCGAGATACTCGTTTACCCTCTGTTAGTTTAAGATCCTCATTATGCACCCCAGCAAGATCCAGCAACTTTCTCAACACTTCAACCTTTTTGGGGTTCTTTGTCAGCCCCTTATTCTTCCATCCGAATGGGGTTTTCACCATCTCGCAGAAGTAGAACTGGAATCCCCAGAAACTACCACCGCTGTACACCGGATCTACAAATTCGAGAATAGACCAAAGGTCCTCAGGACTTTTTAAAACTGGTGTACCCGTCAAGGCAAATCTGTGTTTTGCAGGAATACTCAGTACAGCTTGGGTTCGGCCACTCTTGGGATTTTTAATGTAATGTGCTTCGTCAACAATACACACATCCCATCGAATGCTTTTGACTTTATAGAGTACTGCTGTACTGCGAAGCTGCTCGTAGTTAATAACAACTACAGGAGCCTCAAAGTCTTTCAGTAAGACATCCGCTCGCCACCATTGCTTAATTTGGGCAACCCACTGCATGCAGACTGCTTTTGGAGCTACCACAAGCACTCGTTGAGCATTGAGCTTTTTCGCAGCTATAATAGCTTCGACAGTCTTGCCATATCCCATCCTATTGAAATTCAGCACATTGCCTAAGCGTACCATTTTTTCAATATCTTGAACCTGATAGTCATACAGTGGCTCATCGAAGACTATTTGGTTGTTAGGGGTATGCTGAGGTACTAGATGGGTAACAATTCGATTAACCATATTGTCCTCGAACTGAATGGTCTGCCCCTTGTTTAGCTTTTTCCAGTTGAGCAGCATCTCAGGTTCTGCAACCTGATCTGCTTTAGCTGTTATCCACTTCATCAGGTATCCACTCCTCCATAGCTCCGTAACTGTATCCAACTTCAGCATCTGCCTTAAAGGGTACAGGGCAGTCAGGGATAAATCTTTTTGGGGTATTGGCCATAGTGTCCAAGCAAAGCTGGGCAACCTTATCAATCACTTTCTTATCGTCAACCACCTCCAAGATGATAGAATCGTGTACAGTTGAGACAATTTTAGCGTCAACTCCATGATCTATCAGATTTTGATGGATGGAGCATAGGGACAACATAGTCATGTCACTTGCTACAGATTGAATAGGAGTGTTGATATATTCATTTTGAATATGATTCATCTCTTCGTCTGTAATAACGAAGTGGCGCTCACGTCCTAGCAAAGTGACACAAGGCTCTCCCTTCAGAGGCTTCCGCCTTTGAGCATCGATAAACTCCTTTACTTTAGGCATTGGCTTAAACCATTTGTTGATAATCTCCTGACTTTCAGCTCTACTCTTTCCGAATGCCTCGGAGATTGAACTAGCGCCTCGACCATAAGCTATCGGTTACTCTTCGGATTCTTTATTCTCCGAAGACCTGACTATACCTTTCTTAAGGTTTTCCCAACACCTATGCTCCAACTGATGGCAGCGTTTGCATAGAGTCTCGAAATTCTCGGGAACATTGTTGTAATGATTATGATCTCGATGATGCACGACTAGAAACTTGGTAGAGCCACAGCGTTCGCAGAGATCTCCTCTAAACTGCTGAAAGTAACCAGAACCATTAACCCAATTATTGTTATTAGGTCCCTTTTGGTTATACCCAATCTTATCACCAGTCGGACTATATCTCTTACGTGCTGCTCTTCTTTGGTACTCTACCCTGCAATCAGGGCATCTGGTTGCTTTGGGGGATTTGTATCCAAAAGACTGACCGCAGTCTATGCATGTCTTATACCCCTTAATTGTACTAGTCATTGCCACCTTAATTACCTCCCGTATAAATAGATTCGATTGATTTGAGTCTCCTCAGCGATCCATTATAAGTCGATACACACTAGTCATTACCTAGGCACGGTCTCAGCATCTCAGCCCTAACCGTTTTGAGGAGGTTTTACTTCGGCTAAGCTCTTACTTACCGAAATTGATAGTCTTTGCCATAGTTCTTTGTTCCTTAGTAAAGTCTGGACCAAACATCTCTTCTGCAACTGCAGCGTGCAGATCCTTACCATCCTTATAAGTCTGGATTAGCCACGGATCTCTAGATAGCATTGCAAGAACTCTTAATTCTGCTTGAGAGTAGTCTAGTTGCAACAGCTTGTATCCTGGAGCTGCACAAAGAAGGTTCTTAATCTTCTTATTCCTCGGGATGTTCTGCATATTTGGATTGGTGGAGCTCAGTCTGCCTGTTTCTGTACCATGCAAATTGAAAGTGCCACGAACCCTGGAATCAGGACACACCACACTACGCAGTCCACACACATAAGTATCCATATACTTACTGTATTGACGAACCTTACCTATGTTTGTGATAAAGTCTACTGCAACTGGATCAGTAATAACCCCAGCATCTACTTCTGCAACCAACTGCTCAATAGTGTGAGCATCTGTAGAGGCTACTGGGTAACCTAGAATTTCTTGCAGCATCCATTTTAGCTGTTTAGGAGATTTGAAGCTGAAGGTTGCCGGAGCACTCTTTGCTCCAGTCATTCTTTGATAGAGTAGAGGATTCCATATCTGAGCAGCCGCAGCATCTAGAGCTTTCTGACCTTTGTTGATCTCCTGCTCAAGGTCGTACTCCAAATCCTCCAAATACTCCAAGTCCAGTCTAAACCCGTTGAGCTCTACCTGGCGGTACACATTCGCTGCAACTATTAACTGCCGATAGATAAACTCTGTAGAAGGTTGTACAAGCTTCTGAAACACTTGATGCAATCTATAAGTTGCTATGCAATCTCGTCCCATGTACGGAATAAGAATCTCTGTAGGAATCATATCGTACTGGAAATCTGCTAGCTTCACTTTATTCTGCTTACAGTAGTCCTTCTTGATTTGATCCAGCTGATCATCCCAAGCAGGTGCCTGCAAGTACAGTTGACCAAGCTCCTTCAAACCATGAGTGCCCTTTTTCTCATTGATACGGACATAGTGCTCAAGCATTGTGTCCTCATCGATTCGAGCATCGAGGTTGCACAGATATTTCAACTTGCCAGTATCGAACTTACCGTTGTGCCATATAAAAGTAAGATCTGAATCGTTGAACAATTCCTGCAACCTTTGGTGGATCTCGCTAGATAGTTGCCCCTCAAACTTGGATCCAGGAATAGGTATGTTGCGGAGACAGAAGACAGTATCCTCCGATACAGCAAAACCTATGGATAGCAAAATGTTGTCTTTCCACTCCAAACCTCGAGTCTCAATATCGCAGGCAACCATCCCGCCATAGGCATGAGCTATGGCTTGAATCTCTCTCAATGCACTGAGAATTTCGGGGGGTGTAGATGCTTCGTAGATATGCAAATGCTCCCAGTCATACTCTGGTTTCTCTGGTTGGTATACCTCGAAGCCTTGCAGAGCTTCGCACAGCTTGTTCAACTCTACCATGTTATATCTGACGGCACTTGCAGGAGGAACATACATTGTGTTTGTTGTAGGGTTGATCTTATACCAACCATTCACATCACGTGTAGCCTTCACACTCTTATTGGAAGGAAGGTTAGGGCATATAGCCCTAACCAGTTTCTCCATCATGTTATCCATCGAACTCCACCATCTCTCTCATCATTTCGATATTCTCCATGATGACCTTTAGCTGCGCTGCACAGACAGGTGCATCCATCTTATCACACATCTTAGTGGAGCTCTTGGTTGCCAGACCAGGAAGATCAGGATTGTAACGAACTCCCTGCATGCCATGAATAACAGGATTGCAGGTGTCTATCGATCTGAGCCAGGAGTTCTTCCACTCTATAGGATACCACATTACTTCCTGGGGCACTCCGCAACCAAGCAGATGATGAGGCTTGTTTGTATTGATGATACCCTGCTCATACAGCTCCTTCACGATACGAGTACGCCCAATAGACATCCGAATCGGATAGGGCACTCCCCATGCCGGCAAGCCACTGTAGCTTGCAAAGTCCAAGCTAAAAGCCACCATATCGCATCGAGGCTCAATGCTCTTGTAGCACTCTGCAACCTCAGCAGTGTCGTTACCCTGAGCTACACCAATAGCTTTACCAGGGAGGTCGTAGTATCGATCCATAAATTGATGGAACATCTCAGAGGTTTTCTTGCCATTCTTCCAGCAGTCAGGAACAATGTACCATGTAGGCTTCAAGTTCTTAATCCAGAACATAAACAGATCAGGATCGAAAGGCTCTCTCAGCTCAAACAGAGAGTTATCCAGAATTACATCTCTGCCTTCGGCAACTGCTTTGCGGAAGGCTTCTAAATAGTCAGGATTGTCTCTGAACAGATGCACCAGAGCGTAGTCACCATCTGTAACCTTCTGCACATCCTTGAAAATGCTCAAAGGAGCTTCATGATATCTTTTCATTTAATCTCTCCTTTCGAGTAGTCAAGAGCTTTACCCTTGAATTTCTTTCGGCACTCGATGTCTTGCCACTGAGGATTGTTCACTTCCATTTCCATGATCGCAAACACATTCCACGCTACTGCAGCAAGATGGTCTTCGCTGTTGTCTCCCTGCATGTAGGCAACCAGATGACGCATTGCACTATTCCAGCAGTTACTGCAGGGAAGACCTTTCTTGTAGTTGTCAGATGCACCATACTTTCGTGCACCATATTCGTACCGCTGAGCCAAGCGTTTCAGGCCCACCATACTCATGTACTGGTAGTATCCTTTACCAATGGGCTCTGCACGAACTCCTCCACCTTCATACGTGGTGATGTGCTCTCCATTAGGAGTGGTATCATAGGCCATAGCGATCCTCCAGTTTCTTCATGTTGTACTCCCACAGACCTTCCAGCGGAATGCCATACACATCGCACACTGCAACCAGGTACCACAGTACATCCCCAAGCTCCTCTACGAAATGCTCAGGAGTGCACCTCGCTAAGTCTTTAGGTAAGTGTCTCAGTTGCCGCTTAAACAGCCCTGCAACCTCGCCGGCCTCTTCAGTGAGACCGACGATGCTGACAGCTTGCTTACGATCGCTGGTCCAAGTGGACCAATCGCGAACAATCTGACGATGAACTTCATTCTGCACATCCTGCAAAGAGGTACTGTAAGTTTTCATCTTTTACCCTCCCGTGTAAACCAGTAGAAGAACGGGGTGTCCAAAGCTGCAATAACTACCTTAAACAGCCACTGAGCAATAATCATATTGAGCATCATAGTGACCATTCCAGGAGTCCACAGCCACTTAAATCCGAGGCCAAAAGCTACCAGCACATAAATAGAGCTGTCCAGCAACTGGCTTGTCATGGTACCCACATTATTCCAGATCCACTTACCGCCTTTAGTCGAGCCATGCTTCTTGATGTATGCATCACGAATCTTGTGGAAGATAAACACATCCCATTTCTGAGAACACAGATATGCAGACAAGCTAGCGATCACAAACATAGTGTTCTGGCCGAGCAAATTGACATAGGCTTCCTGCATGGTTGCATCGGCAGCAGGAATGTACCGAGCAATCACAATAATTGCCGTGGCAATAACCTGGCAAATAAAGCCGAACTTAACAGCGAGACCAGCTTCCTTCTTACCCCAAATCTCACCGAGAATGTCGGTAACCAGGAAGGTGATGGGATACACAATCACACCACAGGTAATAGTTACAGCACTACCAAACATCTGGAAAGGTAGGATCATCAGTTTACTGGCGATGCAGTTAGAAGTGATCAACGCTACACCGAACAGCATATACAGCAGATACAGGTTTTTTTCAGTCTTTTTCATATCTTACTCCATTCTCATTGTCTTCCATGACTTCAACGGTACAATACCGTTCTCTTCCGTAAGTGTCTTTTGCCCACATCCAAACCAGCCTGGCAACATCTTCGCAGGAAGTGCGAAGCTCCAATGTGGGCAGGATCTCCTCTAAATACTTATCTAGAGATCTTTTCACCATAATGAACTCCAAATCGCGATCATTATGGAATACCTGCAACTGCAACTTAATGTGCAGGATATGTCTATGAGGGTTGCGAAGGAAGCTCACCTCTTCAGGAGCTTCCGGCCAGCAATGAATGAACTCATGCTCTTGATTGACAAGGATTGTTGTCATGTTTATACCTCCTGTTACACTTGTACTTGTAATGAAGACAAGTAGCATGCCACCACTGACTGTATCCAGGCATCTCCAGCAACTCTTGATCCATGTGCATCTCAGGGTACACTGGTCTTCCACAACCTGGACAGACATAGTAAGTCATATATCCATCTCCTTTGCAATGTCCATTAGCATCTTGTCAGGAACATAAGTTGCTCCAGCTGTAGGCCGAAGCAGACCTCTAACAATCAATGCCGACATGATCTTAGAGCTTTCTGCTCTCTCAAGTCCGAGGATCTCTTGGAATTGGAAGCCCTTAAAACCACTGGAAGACAGCAGAACCTTCAAAGCAGGGTGCTCTGTTACCAGGCCTCTAATAAATGCCACATTCTCAACTTTCTTCTTCTGAGCTCTCTTGAATTCTCGAATGTACGCACCATATCCAAAGGACTTCTTGTCCAGAGTCATTCGCAGAAATTCATCAGCAAACTGCAAATGCTTCTCCTCAACATGAAGCTTGCCATGAGAAAAGCTGCCACACAGGACGGCAAATGCACAAGTCAATCGAAGCAGCTTCTCATGAACTGCTACTCCAACTACGAGCGTACCTCCACCAAAATCCTCATTCAGTTTCTTTGCAATCTCCCGAACTTTAATGGGCAAAGACTTATTGAGAACGATTTCTTCCTTAGGAATACTCCAAGCAGTTGCGATCAGAGATTTCCATGGTGCTACCTGAATAGGAGGACCTTCGGGAATGCCATCCAGTACATCTACATCTTCACGAGCTGCGGTTAGCACTAGATCGTAACGAGCTTGGTCCTCTGCAACTGGAATGAACTCTTGGAATGCTCCGTAGCCTCTCCAGTAAAACTCATTCAGGTTGCGACCACTGCGAGGGTTGCTCAGCCACAGCAGTCGAGTACGAGCTCGAGCTTCACCTTTGACAATCTTGTTCAATGTTACTGCACCAGAGGATCTAGTTGAGGAGAGATTCTTGATGTCCTCAACATCCAGTCCAGAAGCCTCATCGATTACCAGCAATCCTCGATCGTTCATGGGAATTGCTCCCCAAGTAACCACCCAGGACTCTCCGAACTTCTGCACACCTCCGATTACACCTGTGCTACGAGCATTCTCACCATTGATGTATCCACCCATACCTAAAGTCTTGACAAACCGTTGAGCCATCTGAGACTTACCAGTACGAGTGTCTCCTATCACCATAGTGTCCAGCCATCCCTTAATAAGGCCTCCTGCCCAAGGAATCTCTGTTACACTACAATAGGTCAAAAGGAGAGCACCAAATAGATCAAGTCTACCCTCTATTCCTAAGCTAGGCTTCCACTGCTGATAGTAGAAGTCCATCAGCTCCAAACCACTGTTGAACTTTTTGGCGTTCTCTTGAAAATACCCTAAAGTATCCTCACTGATGGCTGGAGGAGCACTAGTGACACTTTCAGCACTACGAATAAGATAGTAGTTTTGCTGAGTCTTGGGATTGGTGACTCTGCATGCTTCAAAGTTGTACTTTAAGGTTGCGGATAGGCGATAGTCTGTATACATATAGATGCCAAATCGATTCTCAAAAGAAGCCTCTTCCAGACCATCAATGAAACTCGCACTCTCCTGAAAGATTAGCTTCTGAATGTTGATATGGTCGATAGGCTCTGCCTGCACAGATCTGCAACCAAATATTTTCCTTACATAAGCATCCTGAGCATTATCACTAGCATCTATGAACTGAAGCATCTGTCGAGGATCCACTGTCACCTCGGAGTTGACAGGATTTGCTGAAGCAAGAGCGCAAGGCTTCTGGCATTTAGCATTTCTGCAAACCATTCGAAGTTTTGTGGGTACAGTGTATATTTTCGATTCTACACCAACTACACTCATCCCTCGAAGATTGACCCAAGTGTTCAATTGATCAGTGAATTCACTGCGTACAAGGCTGATATCCTCGGCAACCGTTGCCTGCTCTTTCTGGTCCACAGCTTCAGCACTCTGCTCATACTCAGACAGATCTGTGGTATGGTACTCAGCCCAGAAATCACTAAAGTCTTTTTCAGGTAGAGTGACTACTCGAATAGACCTAGCAATGGTTGCCAATAGAGATCTATAAGCCTTGGAGTTCTTCTCACCAGTTCTGTCAGTGTCCAGCATTAGGATAACATCCTTGTCCTTGAACAAGAACAGCTCTTCAGTAGGAATATTGCTACCACCTGTGCCAGTAACTGCATTCAGTCCTTGAGAGCGAGCTACTAGACAATCCTTCTCTCCTTCGACAATGTAGATCTCCTGCTCATCGAAAGCTTCGTAAGGATAGAATCGCTTACTACCTAAGCCTCTAATATTCAAGCACTTTGCAGAATGGATAGCCCCATCGCGATGGTGAGGAGGAAGATACTTCCGAATGTTTACCCACTGACCAGTTCGACTCTTGATAGGAATGGTATACCGTAGATCCTCCATTCCTATCCGCATCTGACGAATGACCTCTTCTGAGATACCATAGCCCTTCAGGGCTTCAACCTCTCGAGAGCGTGCCCAGAGATAGTCCTCTCGACGCTTAATCATCTGTTCATCAGGGAAAGGTAGGAATCCCTTAGCCTCCCACACAGACAGTGCGTTGGTTGCTACATCGAAGGGTACATCGAAATAGTCCATAATGAACTCTTTCTCTGCACCACCTCTACCACAACCGTGACAGTACCACTCACCAGTGTTTTTATTTACAGTGAATGATGGAGTTTTCTCAGGATGCAGAGGGCAGCATGCATACATCTGATCGCCCTGTTCGTGATCATAATGTACGAATTGGTCATAAAGCAGCATGCTCTATACCTCCTAAAAGTTTGAAGGGGAGCCAGGAGCTCCCCTCCCTAAGTGTGTCATATTACACTACGGGATAGACACGAGTCACACGATTGACAGTGTCTCCATTGTACTCCTCCTGAATGACCTTCACACGAAGCTGCTGACCTACCAGATCGTTGACATCCAGAGAGACAATCTCGCTGGTATCGTAGCCGAGAGCCTGCATCAGAGACTGCAGCTTGAACAGAGCCTTCTCCTGAAGAGAATAGTTGTCAAACAGCTTACGCTGTCCCTCAACTTCCTCCACATTGTAGGTCAGAGCAATCATCGGATTGCCAGTAGAGGATGTCTTTTCCTCAGCCTTTTCGATGGTTACGATGTAGAGACCTTCTTCCAAGGGCTCACGGGAAGGGACGCTAGAGAAATCCAGATTGATCATAAATGCCTTTCCAGTCAAACGACTGTACCGATTCACATCTCGGGTGGATTAAAATTCTGCTCTATCGAGCAGTAGGTTGCACAGGACCCGACCAGAGGTGAGAGGGCCGGGGGGAAGTCTCCTATGCAACCTACCACTCAATAGTGGTAGTCAACGAGGGGAAAGGACAAAACCTCGTTGAAAGAAAGGAAGGAGGGTTGCTGCTTATTAGCAGCAGGTTGCCTAGGAGTATCCTAAGTAACCTGCCGCCAATAATGGCGGCTAGACTACACTGCAAAAAATTGTTTGGCAGTGGGGTTAACCAAGTCCTTGCCCACTCCAAGACGGGTCTTAGCAGGCCACTTCTGTTTCGGTAAGGTGGTTGCACAGAACTTACCTGTGATGTCAGTGTATGTGTGGATCACAATGTCGAAATATGCAGGCATCTCCATAGTCAGCTTACCATGAATTGCAGGACCTTTGATGGTCTCAGAAGTTAGCTCGTTTTTGTCTACCTTCTCCTGCATCGTAAATACGATATTAGGTTTGGTGTCTCTGAGAGCTTCTACTGCCAACTTGTTCAGATCAGTTAGAGCTCCCCAATGCTGAATCTGAAGATTTTTACGAAAGTCTATGTCCTTTCCAGCTGGTACTGCCAAGCTCTCGTTCTTTCTCAACTTCTGCAGCATGTACCATTGAATCTCTGACCAGGTATCGAGTGCAATCCACTCAAAAGGTTTATCGATCTCTATCCCGAGAGCTTTAGACCATTCAGCAGGATTGTTCTTATCTATCAACTTGTACAGCTTGTCAAGATCTTCGAACTGATCAAAAGTGCATACTACAATGTTATCCTTGGCTTTCTGAGGAATGTCTGGAGCATACACAATGGTCTTATATCCTTTATCGATATCAACCACTAATGTGTAACCCAGCTCACCCAGAGTGCCAATCAGATGAGTCTTTCCAGTGCCACTTCCGCCATAGACCAAAGCAAATACTCGTGAGCTAGCCGACTTCGCATCCCTATCAACAACTTGCATAACTCTCCTCCTTTCCGAGCATACTGCTATTATACACCCTTTTTTGGTTCTGGTCAACAGGTAATTTAAGCTAATCCTAAAAGCTCTCTCACCTCGGCCTTTGCCAAAAAAAGCCTACCCTTGCGAAGCAGCAAAGTGGTCTGCTCCTGCAACCCCATACGAACGATGCTGTTGCGAATAGAGGTGTACAGCTGCCGAGCATCTGCATTATCTGGATACAAAAGCTCCCAGACTAAACAACCGCTGTCTACGAACTCCTCTACTAAGGACGCCACTTCAAAGCGTTCCTCTCCCTTAGCTGAATTCTCACCCAGTTGAGGGATATCATGCAGTGATACTTCGCGATGATCCAATCTCTGAAACTTCTGGCATTTTCCCATATCACAGCTCCTTATATGCCTTCAGCATTTCAGCAAACTCCGGAGACTTCTCAGCAAGAAGCTCCCAAGAAATCTGATCTCGAATCTCCTTCTCCTTGGCAACCAGCTGACGCTTCAACTCCTCTCTGCGACGATCACACTCGATCTGCTCACAGTAGGGTTCGATGTTGAGCTTATCTACCACATAGGCCAAATCAGTGAAGCTTTCAGGACAGGTAGCATTCACCTGGTAAACTTTACCAACTTGGAACCCATTAACACAGGACACTACTACTAAGTCGCCCTCCTCAACCTCCAACCCTTTCGGAAGTTTATATACATAAGCCCTACCAGAAGGCTTAGCATTGAAATTCAAAGTGTTACGCCATCCTTGAGGACCCTGATTTGCCATAGCCGTACCATTGCTGCCAGCTACCAGAAATTTAACCAAAACCAGATCGGTCTTAGGAAGGGTGATGTTAATCATTGTTAGGAACCTCCCGTCTCAATTTATTTGTCATATAGGTAATTAGCTCACTGTTCGAAGGTTTGTTAAGGCCCAGCATATCGAAGTTATTAGTCTCAAGAACATGCCGAATGTTCCTTTCGACACAACTAGGTCTTGAATTGAACATTTTTGCAATTGCAGGGTACAGAACTCGAGTTACCTGATTCACCCCCAAAGTGGGAGTCTCCTTGACCAGCATGATAGCTGCCAGCAACTGATAGTACCCATAAATATTCTGAGGAATGCCTATTCTCATAGCCCACTCCTCGAGATACTCTGCCTCCTTGGGGTGTGCATCCATCATTCGGTAGTATTGAGGAGTCATTTTACTCACCCCCCTTTCTCTTAAGCCTAAACATAGCCTCTACAGTGAGCTCCCGATAACTCGGGCACTCTGTCTTCTTCTCCTCCTCAGAAAGCGTATAGCCTTTGGGGAAGCATTTCTTGAACTTGATACACTTGTCACACAGCTTCATTTCCATTTTTACTCCTTTCAACTTTCTCATCCAGATGATCTTCTTCTCGTTCAGCATACTCGTCCTCGAATTCAGCCAACACAAGGGACTTATCCAAGGTGGAGTACATGTAGGTTTCGCAGATTGCTCGGTACGAGCACATTTGGCAGGCAAAATAACTCGGATTCGGAATGCCTGGATCATCGCACTCCACATCATGCTTGCACTGTCTACACGACTGTACAAATGCCCACATAAAGTTCTTCATGTCGTCTGCAGGATATGTGCACAGTGTACGATTGTAGTCAAACCCTCGAACAAGTTTCTTTACCTCATTCAGATAGACCCCTCCAAGGGTTGCCGGAACAGGCTTATCTCTGAAGATGATTCCTGGATCCCCAGGCTCAACACCCTCTCCTTTGCACACAGCTTCATACTCCTGTTGCCACTGAGCGAGCTGCTTTTTATTGTACTCCTCAACATAAAGCCCAAGAGCATAGTAGTACAGTCGAGGCTGCTCATCCATCCATAGGTAGCTGCTGTCTCTGAACTTCTTGGCAGTCTTGTGCTCGAAGCCATAAATAGCTCCAGTAAGTCGGTCTCTGCAAATCATGTCAATGGAGCCACAGATATGCAGATCAGGGTCAATGACCTCTCCAGCAGTGTTTGTTGGAATAAAATCGAACTTGTGCTCAATGTCCAGCACTTCAAAACGATCCAGATCACCAGGCAATACATTCTTTGCATACCCAGGCACCATCGCCAGCAAAGAGGCCAAGTTAGGATCCTTCCCTACCTCTCTCTCAACTGTCTTCATCACCTCTGCAACTGGAGTACCCAGATACAGACTATGCAGTGCTTCATGAAAGAGTGTTCCTGCAATCAGCTGTGGAGGGGTTGCAACAAGGCGAAGATGGAATCTGTTTCGACTGGACAGCACCCACTGACGCTTGCAACCTCTGTAGGTCTTGATTTCGCTACAGTCAACTCTCACTGTCTAAGGCCTCCTTTGCTTTCTGAATGGTTCCCAGGTCGACCATAGTCTCCTGGTCGCCATCCAGCGCTCCAGCGTCCATCATATCAGCACAGAACACCAATTCGTGAGGAGTCATCTTAATGGCCTTACACAAGCAGCGCACCAGCATGCACCTATCCTCAAAATCTGCATGCTTCAAACGGGTCTCTATTCCGACGCGAGTACCCTTCGAAGTCTCCTCAGCTTTTATAGTTATAGTACCATTCATAGAAACATTTCCTTTCTTATTTTAGGGTGGCTGGGATACCCCAGCCTGCCCTATTATGTGGATAGCTGCCTTACTCAGCCTCAGTGGTGTCGCCCATAGCATTGAACCGATTGGTGATCTCCTGCTCACGATCAGCAGGGACAACTGCCTTCAGGTTCAGCATGAAGTTGGACATCACGCGGAGCTCCGTGGAAGCCTCGCTGCCGTCAGGATTCACAGGCACCAGCACGGTGTGGGTAAGGGTCTGATAGACGATCTTGTAGACCACATCCTCCTTCTTGAAGACCACATACTGGTTATTGGCCATCTCCAGGTAGTCGTACTTACGAGCATCGTACTCCTTGCCATTGGCCTGGATCTTACGATTCACAGCACCAGTGTGAGCACGACGCCGACCATCAGAGCTCTTCAGCTCGTTGTCCTTCTCCAGGGCAACAGCAACGACATCGTCCAGGGTGGGCATGTCATCGGTCAGCCGACGAGTGACAAAGCGCTCAATGGCATCCCAGTTATACACTTTGGGATCGTACACTTCACCTTCCTTGGCAGTCTTCGCTACGGTATACACCCGAACAGGGGTAACACCAACTGCCATTGCGATGGCCTTCAGAGAGGGAGTACCCTTCTCAGCCATGATCATTTCCAGATTACTCATAATTAATTCCTCCATTTTTTTTTTATTGTAGGGCCAAAGTACTTTGACCCTTGATTCTATTGCCTATTATACAGGAACATTGCTAAAAGGTCAACTGGGTAAAATTACCCAAAAACTCAAGCTTGATGTGGATTGTACGGATTCTTCTCAACGAAGAAAGTTTGCAACCTGTTGACAGAATATGCAAGACTTAGAGCGATCATATGCCTTGAGACTTCGAATGTTATTCTCCTGCAACACATGCACAAAAGCCTCTCGAGGGGGAAGTCCCGCATCTAACATATCCTCTAAAATCTCTCGACCCTCCTGAGTCTCCAAGCACCTGAGAATGCAGTCGTAGGAACATCTCAAAGCGCAGTTTCGTCTACTGCAGGATCCACAACACTTCAGAATGACATCCTTATACGCACAGCTTCTGGAGCGAGCCAGATATGGATGGTCCTCGACGCTCTCTCCCTGCAACACTTTTTCAGCAGCTTGGTATAATGGCTCTTTCTGAGCATCATAAGGAGCAACACACATGAAGTCAACCATCGCGATCAAACTCCCTTGCTTCTCTCATAAACCTACTCATACAAACCTCATCTGTAAGATAGTCCATAGCGATATCCATTCGACCTCGAGTATGCTCTAAAGCAATTCGAGCTACAACAGGACGAACTCCTGCCTTGGTTGCCAACAAAGCAACCTGCTCATCTGTTATCATCACGTTTCATATCCTCCGGTAACTGATTTAAAGTGGCCACACGATCACTTCCTGCATGGCAATCATCAAGCGGACAGGTAAAGCAACTACTTGAAAATGAACACTCTTTGGTAACTCTCTTGGGTAAATGTATATCTCTCTTTATCTTCTTTTTTGGTTTAATGTCAGTTTGCTTCAAAGTATCTGTGACCTCCTATTTCTGTTACAAATGTTAAACTCTCATGCCAATCGCTCCTACATAAAGAAGGTGCGTAGAAATACTGTACACTGGGATGTACTGGACTATCCAAATCAAATACTCTGTATACAGCAGCTCGGGTATCTGGTTGCACATCAGTATTGTAGCCATCGTAGTTTCGCAACACGCTCGAAAGTTCTGCTTGATGTAGTTTCATAGAGTTATAAATGCATGTAGCAACCCACACCTTACTCTCGTATGTACCTCCGCGGACCTCCCCCTCAACTACTTGCTCTATAGCAAGTCTCTCCTGAGGAGTAAGCGTAGACTCAGCTGGGGTTGCCACTGCAACACGCTCCTCACGAACCAGTACTACATACTCTGTATTTGTAGTGACCACTTCCTGAGGAGGTTGCCCAGCTAAAACTAAGCAAGTTGCAACCAGAAGAGATATGGCTCCAAAAGTCCTATTCATTGTGAGCCATCTCCTTGAGTCTGGCTTGAGCGTAAGTACCTCTGATGCACTTAATAGGAATCATACAGAATACTCCGGGAGTTTCAGTTAACTCCACTAAAACATGTGAAAAGCCTCCATCTACTCTAACTACCTTTACCCAGCTACCCCAGATAGGATCTGTGCGTGCATAGCCAAAAGCATAACCTCTGGGGAACTTTCCATCCAATGCTTTGGCAGTACGATAGTTGCAGATACGAACATTCATCTTCGCTTATCCCTCCAATAGTTATGACATTTTGATTTTCGCCCAGCAGTGTCAGAACCAGTGTCGAAAGGAGTGTCCTTCAATCGCTCTGCTTCGTACTTCTGAAACTCCTTACAAGAAGCACGACAGTCTCCACATGGCAACCTATTAGGGCAATCTGCTACACATGGACTTTTCATAGTCTACCTCCCTTTTAAGTGATGCTTAGATCCACCTCTGGGGCGATTGCTGGTCATATCATTGAACAGGCAACCCAAGAACCCAAACACTATGGACAGCAACAGCTCCAAAAAGGTCGGAGAATTTTTATCATTCATTGCTTTTTGCCTCCTTGTTGCCACAAATGAAAACAGAGATGAACGACTGCAACAGCACAAAAGATTCCTCTTTGGTTGCACCAGCATCGATTACAGCCCTGTAAAAGCTCAGAGACATTTCAGCCACAGCACCAAGAGCGTTCAAAAGCTCTTTCACAGATTTATTATTCATCATCAACCTCCTGATTCCAAAATTCTTTACGACAGTCGGAGCATGCGGTACCTGTATGCTTGCACCTCTTGTTAGCACTTCTATAATCACTAGAAAGTGCGGTCATTGTGCTACGGCTGAACAACCGCAAATAGCCGCAAGGCAGACAATCAATACTCCATCCCTTCGGCTCGATACAGCTTGGCAATTTGCCGTCTCTCCAATTTCCGTATCCGCCAATTCCGTCAAGTTTCAATATATCGGAGCAGCCGGAAAGTCTGCAAACCGCTACAAAATCCATACACATCCAGCCGCTGTCGTGTGCATAGTCCTGCGGAATAATAACCAATGCGTTAAACTCTCCAACTCTTTCTGGCACTTTCTCAAAATCTTCCTTTGTCATATCAAAAACATTCATTGTTATGCCTCCTCTAATATCAGTCCTCATTCCAGAGAATCTTGATGGGAACCCCTCCGATAGTTGCGAACTCATAATAGGACTCTTTGGTACAAGGTTTCACATGAGAGCTGCCCGGATCAAACAGCTTGGACAAAGCACCATAGGTTTCAGGAGTGCAGTACATGTGAATAGGATCATCTGCAGAAGTGAAGCCACAAGGTGTAGGGACATACAAGTCCTCGGAAGTGGTATAGTCGTACAACTCCGTAGCTGCCTGCAGATACTTCTGCATCAGCTCTACCAGTTTGTCTTTCTCGATCATAATTTAGTCCTCCTTAATCACATTTGAAAGTCTCCGTGACAATTGATGCAATGCCACTTTTTTAGGTTGATCATTTCGATAATACCGTGGCCAGGTTGCCCCTTAAAACCACACAATGGGCATCGAATCCAACCACGCTGCTCATCGAGTACACACTTGTTCCAATCGAAGCCATCCTCCTCAACTGTGGAAGGTTGCCCAGTAAGGAGAGTGTTTTCACAATGAGTGCACATCCGTACCAGGATGTCGTCCACAGGATCGTACTCTGCTGTCATGCAGCTTGCAGGAACCCACTTCTTACACTCAGGACACCAGCTGTAGCTGTAGTTATCAGAAGCTCGGGACATACTTGCCTAAACCCTCCTTTACCATTTCGTGGCAAAATGTTAGGTATGACTCAGTAACATCCCACTCCGACACCTTACCACTAATGTGGGCTTTATAGTCGTCCCACACTCTCTGCCACTTTTCACACTGCTTCACTGTGTGAGTATCCTTGATGATGGTTGCCAAAGAGTAGATCAGCACTGCTCCAATAATCGTAGCAATCATTCATAATCCTCCTCAACTTCATCACGGTAAGGTGCAAGGTGTCTATGGTAAGCATCCACACAGCTCTCGCAGTAGCAATTACCTCCAAACTGGAAGTACCACTCATCGCCAGGAATTACTTGCTCACATTCGCAGCACCTCAGGTATCCGTCCACAGTAGGCTCCTCAGGTTCCAGACTCCGCTCAGGTTCATTGAACCAATTGTGATTAACGCTCATTGAACAGACCTCCTTTCACACCCCAGAAGATTGCACTTCCGATAAAAACCACACCAAGGCTCACTGCCAAGGTTAATGATTCGCAACTGCATGCGATGCAGCAAGCTGCAAGCAGGTTGCCAAGACATAAGATCGTAGCCATTGTTATTCCTCCCTTATTATCAGATTGTCATCGAACTTGCACAGCCTCAGGAGCTGATGAGCTGCTGTCAGGCAAACTTCCCGCTTTCTGTATGAAGTGCTGTTAGTGCTTGCAATTCGCAGCAGGTTGCCAATGCTCTGAATGAACTCGTTGTTGGTGTTGTCGTACCAGGGGTAACTCTCATCAGGATGGCTCTTGTAGGCCAGGATGTACTTAGGTACCATCAGTAGCTCACCCCATTCGCTTCATCGATTGCATCATCACCTTGAGCGATGATCTCCAAATCCTCAACCACCTGCTCACCGGTTGCCAACAGCTTATCAAAAGCGTCGCACCAGGTTTCAATCAAATTGTGGTTGCTACCATGACCGCTGAGGTCCTCAATTTGGTGAAGAGTCTCAGTCAGGTCAACCCACTGCTGGTTGCTCAGGTAGACAGACTTGCCAGGAGTTACCTTTACGATGTGCTTCATAGTTGTTTTGTCCTTTCTTTGTTGTTTTTGAATCTTTGGGTTAATGACGAAGCAGAGCATGGATGAATCCAAACAGGACCCACAGCAGCCACCCTGCAATTTTCAGAGCAAAGTGGATAGTTGCCACACAGAAGATCACTGCAAGTGTTACCATGGTAGGATTGTCCTCCTTTCTGTTTCTATAGGAATTATACAGGTTTTTCGTGTGAAGGTCAACAGTTTTATTTTGTACATTTCGTAGTGAGGGCCAGGGACTTTTTTAGTTTTGTGATGAGTCTGACGATTGACTAACGAAACGATTCAAACTGTTGGAAACGATTACGAGGTCGTTGCAGAAGACCATCGAGTCTGGTTGCCAATAGGCGAGTTGGAGCGAAGTTCGCTTGTGGGCAAAAGCGCCATGGAATTGGATTAGCTTCGTGTAGAAGTTTATCCGATGTGTGAATTCAAGTGCGAGGGTTATTCAGTTCCAAGGTTGTTAGGTCAGAGGGATCGTGTCATTACATCATTAGCGGTAGGTTTTACAGCTTTGGACAGCATTTTCGCGGTTGCACACAGTTTTTTAGCTTTGAGGAGCGGCGGAGACCCCGCAGTACACGCAGAGTTTACTCTGAGTAGCCACTTCTTTCAAGATTTTCGTGGATGTACGAGAGAAGAGTGTAAAAACTTTAACAGATTAAACTATCGAAGTGCTGTGTAGACGCGCGTTTGTTACTTGTTTGTTAGAAGCGCGAGTTTGAGTGTAAAGACGTTACAGAATGTGTACACAGTACCTCAGTGTATTTCTATTTTTTTATTTTTCTCTCTGGAACTGACTGAAGTAACGGTTCCACGTCTGTCCATAACAGTCCTTATATTTTTCTATAATTCGAATAACTTTTCAGTGATCCGAAATCTGTAAGGGCGCTTTTTTTACGATATAAATAAACTAATTAATTACTCACGCTATAGGTATCGGTTTGTTCCAGGGTTAAAACGAGTTTTGAGATAGAGGCTTGTGACGGCGTTTACCCCGGATGTGTAATCTTTGATTAGTCACATTTAACAGTCACACCAATCAGCTAACAGTACTGATCGATGCGAGGAGGTGATGAGCCAATCAGTTTTCCGCGATTTGCCTCGGCAACCTTTCCAAAGTTCCTAATCTGCATCGTACGAAATCAAATGTCAGGGTGTACACGCTTTTCTGTAGTTTTGAAGGCAATTTGACCCTTAAAATTTGAAGGTGTGTACACCCTTGTATTTTATCGAAACATTTCTATTGAGAGTGCATGAGGAGAGCTGGCTCAGGCCAGCTCACCCTCCTTGGCAACTCTCGCGGTCTTCTGAGGACCCAACAGCATGAAGGTATTGTTGCTCAGGCTGCGCGGTGCAGTGTCACCCTCCAGAAGGATTACGATGTGTGTCTCAGTCTTGTAGATGACATCATAAGGGATGTCTGCATGGTCTCTGAGGTACACCTTACTGCCCACCTCGAAGTCATCCACACTTTTGGCAACCTTACCGCGGTTACTGTTGTCAGCCTGTGCTGTCAGTGCATCCCAATCAAGGTCTGCCAGTTTGATGCAGCGCTTATCGAAGAACTCCGCAACCTTACTGTAGTTGACAGCCTCAGGATTGTACGCGGTACCGGGAACAGGTGTCCTGGCTGCCTTCAGCAACAGACTGTACGTGGTCTCAGTCTCAATGGCCAGTCTGCGAAGACTGACAGTGTTGTGCTGGGTCATCAGTGCCTCAATCTCAGCGATGTTGTTCAGCTTGGCAACCTCTTTGGTGTTCTGCTTCTTCATGATATGTCCTTTCTGTTATGACACATTTTAATGGTCTGTGTCTGACCAAATTAACTGTTTGAGCTTATCTTTAGTATACAGTACTGAGGTCAATACTGACCAAGATTCCTTGGTTGGGATGGTGCTTTTGAGCAGAGCACCTCAGAACTGCATTGTTGGATGTTACAGCCTGCCTCCGAGAAGCATGATCAGGTCACCTTCAGGTGACTCACACCGAATGTTCTCATTGAGGTCTATGGACAGTTTCTCCAGAATTACCTCATACCGAAGGTACTCTTCTGCTGTGATGATGATTTTCATGTGTCATAACTCCTTCCTTATTGTAATTGTTGTGCATTACTGCACAACGATTTGTTTGACATCATCAGCGATGTCATCGATGATGTCTTTGAGATTGATGAACATGTCTGCATCGATGTCATAGATCTCAGTGTCAACCTCTGCAGTCTCTCTGAGAGCGCAAAGATTGAGAAGTTTGATGTAAAGGTCTTCATTGATAATGTACTTTTTCATTGTGTGTTACCTCAACTTTCATTATTATATATTGTAACAAAAGAACAATATTGTTTTCTGTTACTGTTATTATTATACAGTATAATTACAGTGATGTCAACAGTTATTTTGTAAATTTTATATTTTTTTTTTAGTTTAACTGTTTAATCATGTAATAATTTAATTGATTAAACTGTTTAGTTGTTTAGTTAACTAATGAGTTAATAGTTTAATGTTTTACAGTTTAGTTAACTAATGAGCTAATTGTTTAATGAGTTAATGAGTTAGTTGTTTAGTGTATTAAACTGTTTAATTGACTAATTGTTTAGTGTAATAAACTTTAGCTGTTCGAAGTGTTACAGTTTAAATGGCTAAACTTTAGTGATTTAGCACTGTAGCGAGCTAAACTGCAGTACAGCACTTTACTGTACTACACTTTACTGTACTACAGTTTGCTCGGTAACAGTTTAAACGACTAAACTGGAATGTCGGCTGACCTTATATTAGATTGAGGGCCGTCAGTCGCTCCAATTCCTGATAGGACAGGAAGATGTATTCGCCATCATACATGTGAGGGTGCTCATCTCTATCCGGAAGACGATTGAGCACTCGTACCACCTCATCGAGATTCTTATAGTCGATTTTCATACGTATTTCTCCTTTCATTTGGCAACCTTCCACTCAGGGGTCCCAGCTTATTGCTGGGACACCTTCCAGACCTCATATTCACTCATGATCAGGTACTTGATCATTTTGACCTTATCTTGGGTACCTCCTGGATTCCCAGATACTCTCTTTCCTCTGCCTCATTCTCCTCCTGAACTCTGATCAATTCCTTAAGATCCAGATCCTTCATATGATCATTTTATCACCCATCCATCTCTTCTAACTCCATAACCCCCTTCTTATACATCATTTTAACCTACCATCCTTTCATTAGTTTAATACTTTAATTACTGTCTCTTATACACATCTCCGAGCCCACGAGACGGAGCTACAT
>ENA-OYXZ01000069-OYXZ01000069.1-human-gut-metagenome-genome-assembly--contig:-NODE-69-length-41541-cov-9.704069_pt1 | contig 41541 bp, 40 predicted proteins | sample MGYA00243975_ERZ653432 | MGnify/ENA primary metagenome ERZ653432 (study PRJEB26926, sample SAMN06164954) | human gut metagenome | biome: ENVO:00009003; feature: ENVO:2100002; material: ENVO:00002003...
CTCGGAGATGTGTATAAGAGACAGATCTACGCCGCCTTCCTCCGCCTGATCCTGCCCATGACCGCCGAGCTGTCCCCCGCCGTGACGCTGGCCACCCGCCTCCGCGCCGCCGGCGTCCGCACCCAGCTCTACACCGAGCAGAAAAAATTCAAGGCCAAGATGAGCTATGCCGACAAGCTGGGCGTACCCTATGTGGTGTTCCTCGGCGACGACGAGATCGCCGGAAACGTGGTGGCGTGCAAGGATATGACCTCCGGCGAACAGACCACCCTGCCCTTTGAAGAGACGCTGGCGCTGATCCAGAAGGGTCTCGCCAAGCGGAACGAGGGCGCTGTGATTCTGGAAAAGTAAAAACAGAACGTAATATTTCCACTTAATTATACGATGCTTTATCATATCAGGAGGACAAAACAATGATGCAGATGCGTACACATACCTGTAACGAACTGCGGCTGGAGCACGTAGGCCAGTCCGTGAAGCTGGTGGGCTGGATGGAGAATGTCCGCGCCGTGGGCCAGAACTTCGCCTTCGTGGTGCTGCGCGACTTCTACGGCACCACCCAGATCGTGGTGGAGACCGAGGAGATGATGGCCGTCATCCGCGACCTGAACAAGGAGTCCACCATCAGCGTGGAGGGCGTGGTGCGGGAGCGCGCCAGCAAGAACCCCAAGCAGGCCACCGGCGACATCGAGGTGATTCCCAGCAAGATCGAGGTGCTGGGCCGCTGCCGCTACAACTCCCTGCCCTTTGAGATCAACCGCAGCCGCGAGGCCGACGAGCAGCAGCGCCTGAAGTACCGCTACCTCGACCTGCGCAACCCCGCCGTGAAGCAGAACATCATCCTGCGCTGTCAGGTGGTGGCCGCGCTCCGCGCCGCCATGACCGACCACGGCTTCTTGGAGATCACCACCCCCATCCTCACCGCCTCCTCCCCCGAGGGCGCCCGCGACTATCTGGTGCCCGCCCGCAAGCACCCCGGCAAGTTCTACGCCCTGCCCCAGGCGCCCCAGCAGTTCAAGCAGCTGCTGATGACCTCCGGCTTCGACCGCTACTTCCAGATCGCGCCCTGCTTCCGGGATGAGGACGCCCGGGGCGACCGCTCCCCCGGCGAGTTCTATCAGCTGGATATGGAGATGGCCTTCGCCACCCAGGACGACGTTTTCGCCGTGCTGGAGGATGTGCTGCCTCCCATCTTTGCCAAGTACGGCACCTACAACGTGGCCTCCGCCGCGCCGTTCCGCCGTATCGCCTACAACGACGCCATGGAGACCTACGGTTCCGACAAGCCTGACCTGCGTATCGACCTGACCCTCACCGACATCTCCGATGAGGTGAAGGGCTGCGGCTTCGAGCAGATCGACGGCAAGGTGGTCAAGGCCATCGCCGTCAGCGACTGCACCCTGACCCGCAAGGCCATCGACCAGCTCTGCATCGACGTGGAGGTGCAGTCCGGCAGCAAGCCCTACTGGTTCAAGGTAGACGAGAACGGCCAGCTGGCCGGCGGCATCGCCAATTTCCTGGGCGGCTGCCATGAGGCGCTCACCGCCAAGCTGGGTCTCAAGCCCAATATGCTGGTGGGCGTAGCCGCCGGCGACAAGAGCGCCGCCATCAAGACCGCCGGCGTCCTGCGCGGCAAGCTGGGCGCCGCCTGCGAGGGTCACATGGACAAGGAGCGCTACGAGTTCTGCTGGATCGTGGACTTCCCCATGTACGAGATCGGCGACGAATCCGGCGAGCTGGAGTTCTGCCACAACCCGTTCTCCATGCCCAGCGGCGGGCTGGAGGTGCTGCTGAAGGCCGAGCGGGGCGAGATCGACCCCCTGACCATCACCGCCGACCAGTACGATCTGGTGTGCAACGGCGTGGAGCTGTCCAGCGGCGCTGTCCGTAACCACGACCCCGAGATCATGGTCAAGGCCTTCGAGCTGGTGCGTCTGGGCGAGGAGGACGTGAAGAAGAAGTTCCCCGCCATGTACAACGCCTTCTGCTACGGTGCGCCTCCCCATGCCGGTATCGCCCCGGGCGTGGACCGCATGGTCATGCTGCTGGCCGCCGAAAGCTCCATCCGCGAGATCATCCCGTTCCCCATGAACAAGAACGCGCAGGACGTGATGATGAGCGCGCCCTCCGTCGTGGAGCAGAAGCAGCTGGATGAGCTGCACATCGCCATCGTCGGCGACGTGGAAAAGGACGACTGATGGACACCGTCAAGCTCTATTACGAAAACGCCTATACGCAGGACTTCACCGCCGTGGTGGCGTCCTGCGAGGCCGCGAAAAACGGTTTTGCCGTCACCCTCGACCGCACCGCCTTCTACCCCGAGGGCGGCGGTCAGCCCGCCGACCACGGCACGCTGGGCGAGGCCCGCGTACTGGACGTACACGAGAAGGACGGCGTCGTCACCCACCTGTGCGACCGGGCGCTGTCCGAAGGTGCGGAGGTCAGCGGCCGCATCGACTGGGCGCGGCGCTTCGACCATATGCAGCAGCACTCCGGCGAGCATATCATCTCCGGCCTGCTGTGCAGCACGTTCCACTGCGACAACGTGGGCTTCCACATGGGCGCGGACGTGGTCACCATCGACTACAATGCCCCCATCACATGGGAGCAGGCACTGGAGGTGGAGCGGCGCGCCAACGCGTACATCTGGGCGGATCATCCCATCCGCATCTGGTATCCCTCGGCGGAGGAGCTGGCCGCCCTGCCCTACCGCAGCAAAAAGGAGCTGACCGCGCGGTGCGGATCACGGAGTTCCCCGGCGCGGATCGGTGCGCCTGCTGCGGCACCCATGTGACCAGCAGCGGACAGGTGGGGCTTTTGAAGCTGCTGAGCTGCCAGAAGTTCCGGGACGGCGTGCGGCTGGAGCTGCTGTGCGGCCAGCGGGCGCTGGATTGCCTCGCCGCCGGCTGGGAACAAGCCCGCCAGATCGGGCAGGCGCTGTCCGTCAAGCCCCAGAGCGCCTTTGCCGCCGTCAGCCGCTTGCAGGAGGAGCTGCTCTCCCTCAAGGAGAAGGCCGCCCGGCTGGAGGAGGCTGACTTCGCCCACACCGCGGCGCAGTATCGCGGTGCAGGCAGCGTCCTGCACATCGCGGAGCCGCTGGACGGTGACGGTGCGCGGCGGCTGTGCGACGCCATCGCCAAGGCCGCCGGCGGACGCTGCGCCGTGTTTGCCGGACAGGACGGCGACTACCGGTACGCCGTCATTGAGAGCGGCGGCGACCTGCGCCAGTTCATCAAGGACATGAACACCGCCCTCCACGGGCGGGGCGGTGGGCGGGACGGCTTTGCCCAAGGCAGCGCCGTCTGCACGGCCGAGGAGGTTCGCGCCTTCTTCCAAGCGCGGTAATTCCTTCGCCATACGAAATATTTTCCTCGCTTTTCACAAATTTTCACCCCCGGATATGTGCGTTTCACACATATTCGGGGGTTTCTTTTTTTGCCGGGACATGATAAAATATTGAGTTGCATTCAAGTTATCAATGAAGGAGTCCCTATGGAAAACGAAAACAAGCTGGGCGTCATGCCCATTACGAAGCTGATCTGGAATATGTCCCTGCCCATCATCACGTCCATGCTGGTGCAGGCGCTGTACAACATCGTGGACAGCTGGTTCGTCAGCCGCGTCAGTGAGCAGGCGCTGACCGCCGTATCGCTGGCGTTCCCGGCCCAGAACCTGATGATCGGCCTTGCCACCGGCACGGCGGTGGGCGTCAACGCCCTGATGGGCCGTGCGCTGGGCGCGAGGCTGCGGGAACGGGCCGACCGGGTAGCCAACAACGGCGTCTTTCTGGCGGTGGTGGGCTTTGTGATCTCCGCCCTGCTGGGTCTGACCTGCTCCGACCTGTTTTTCCGCTCCCAGACGCAGGTGGAGAGCATCATCCAGATGGGCAACGACTATCTGCGGATCGTCACCATCGGCTCGCTGGGTATGTTCTGCCAGATCATGTACGAGCGGCTGCTGCAAGGTACCGGCCGCTCCCTGCTGAGTATGTACACCCAGGGGCTGGGCGCTATCATCAACATCATTCTCGACCCCATCTTCATCTTCGGGCTGAAAATGGGCGTGGCGGGCGCGGCGGTGGCCACCATCATCGGCCAGTTCTGTGGCTTTGCGCTGGCGGTCTGGTTCAACCATCGGAAGAACACCGACATCACCCTGTCCCTCCGCGGCTTCCGCCCCGACTTCCGGCTCATCGGCGAGATCTACGCCATCGGCCTGCCCAGCGTCATTATGATCGCCATCGGCTCGGTGATGACGTTCCTGATGAACAAGATCCTCATCACCTACCACGCCGCCCACGAGACGGCGGCCACCGCCTTCGGCGTCTATTTCAAGCTGAACTCCTTTATCTTCATGCCCATCTTCGGCCTGAACAACGGCGTGATCCCCATCGTGGCCTACAACTACGGCGCCCAGAACCGCCGCCGCATGATGGCCACCATCAAGCGCAGCACCCTGTACGCCTGCTGCATCATGGTGTTCGGCACGGTGCTGTTTTGGGCCATACCCGATACGCTGCTGCGGCTCTTTGACGCCAGCGACGTGATGCTGGCCGCAGGCGTACCCGCCCTGCGCATCATCGCCCTGAGCTTCTGCATGGCCGGTATGTGCATCGCGCTGGGCAGCTCGTTCCAGGCGCTGGGAAAGTCGATGTACTCCATGGTCACGTCCATCGTCCGGCAGTTGGTGTTCCTCGTGCCCATCGCCTATGTCCTGGCACGCTATGGCGCCGCCGTCGGCAACAGCGACTTGGTGTGGTGGTGCTACCCCATCGCGGAGGTGTCCTCCCTGCTGCTGACGCTGGTGTTCTTTCGGCACATCTACAGGACCGTCATCGCCCCCCTCCCGGAGGGTCGTGAATAAGCGCAAAAAAGAGAGCCGAACGGCTCTCTTTTTTCTATGTCTCGCGGCGGTGTATCCGCGCTTAGTACGCCAGCTTCTCCGCCAGATAGTTCTTCAGCTCGCTGATAGGCACGCGCACCTGCTGCATGGTGTCGCGCTCGCGGACGGTAACGCAGTTGTCCCCCTCATGCTCGGCATCGCCCACGGTGTCGAAGTCCACGGTGATGCAGTACGGGGTACCCACCTCATCCTCGCGGCGATAGCGCTTGCCGATGGAGCCGGTCTCGTCGAAGTCGATCATCCACTCCTTCGCCAGCTCGGTGTAGATCTCGCGGGCCTTGTCGCTGAGCTTCTTGCTCAGGGGCAGCACCGCCGCCTTGTAGGGCGCCAGCGCCGGGTGCAGGTGCAGCACCACGCGGACGTCGTTCTTCTCCGCGTCCACAACCTCCTCGTCGTAGGCGTCCACCAGCACGGCCAGCACGCTGCGCTCCACGCCCAGAGACGGCTCCACCACGTAGGGGATGTAGCGCTCGTTGGTCTCGGGGTCGAAGTAGGTCAGGTCCTTGCCGGACACGGACTGGTGCTGGTTCAGGTCGTAGTCGGTGCGGTCCGCCACGCCCCACAGCTCGCCCCAGCCGAAGGGGAACAGGAACTCGAAGTCCGTGGTGGCCTTGGAGTAGAAGCACAGCTCCTCGGGGTCGTGGTCGCGCAGCCGCAGGTTCTCGTCCTTCAGGCCGATGCCCAGCAGCCAGTTGTGGCAGAAGGTGCGCCAGTAGTTGAACCACTCCAGATCGGTGCCGGGCTTGCAGAAGAACTCCAGCTCCATCTGCTCGAACTCCCGGACGCGGAAGATGAAGTTGCCCGGGGTGATCTCGTTGCGGAAGGACTTACCGATCTGACACACGCCGAAGGGCAGCTTGCGGCGGGTGGTGCGCTGGGTGTTGACGAAGTTGGTGAAGATGCCCTGCGCCGTCTCAGGCCGCAGGTACACGGTGTTCTTGGCATCCTCGGTGACGCCCTGAAACGTCTTGAACATCAGGTTGAACTGGCGGATGTCGGTGAAGTTGTGCTTGCCGCAGGTGGGACAGGGGATGTTCTTGTCCTCGATGAAGTCCTTCATCTCCTGCTGGGAGAAGGCGTCGATGGGCTTGGGCAGCTCCACGCCGTTGGTCTGGCACCAGTCCTCGATGAGCTTGTCGGCGCGGAAGCGCTCCTTGCACTCCTTGCAGTCCATCAGGGGATCAGAGAAGCCCGCCAGATGGCCGCTGGCCACCCACGTCTGGGGGTTCATGAGGATGGCGGCGTCCTGCCCCACGTTGTAGGGGTTCTCCTGCACGAACTTTTTCCACCATGCCTTTTTGATGTTGTTCTTCAGCTCCACGCCCAGCGGGCCGTAGTCCCATGTGTTGGCAAGGCCGCCGTAGATCTCGGAGCCTGCGAAGATGATGCCGCGGTTTTTGCACAGCGCCACGATCTTATCCATGGTCTTTTCAGTGTTTTTCATGTGATCGTCTCCTTTATGTGAATAGTTTTGGTCTGTATGGTCAAGCCGCCTGCGGCGGCGTTACCTGCACGGTCACGGTGCCCTCATTCCAATCCGTCTGATCTGTGGACACACCGTACCACCACATTGCCCCGCCGTCCGGCTGGTGGTACAAAACGGCATAGGCCTCTCCCCCATGGAGCGCCATGGGGTAGTTGATCTCCGGGAGCTGGTCACCGGTAGCCGACCACGCGGAAAAGGCGTCGTATCCGCCCTCCACGCGCCAGAACTCGCGGCTGGCGTAATCACTCCAATCGGATATATCCTGCTCTCCGAAGTAGGCGGCTTCGTATGCTTCACCGGCGATGGTCAGTGTGTCCGTGCGGAGCGGCTCCAGCTCCGGTTTTTCTTCCCGCGCCAGATTGGCACAGGTCAGCGTCACCTTGCTGCCGTAGTGCGCCGCGATTTGAGCCGCCATGGAGGGTACGGTGCCGGTCTGGTGATCCATCCCGTTGGGGTCGGCGTGAGCGCCGCCGCAGAAGGCCATCACGCTGACACCGCCCAGTGCGTCGAAGGCGGTGCAGAAATTGGTCGCCAAGGCGTTCTCCCGCTGCACGTCGGCCTTATCGTCTGCGCCGCGCCGATAGTACATGGTGCCCTGCTTGATGCTCCGCTCCACCTCGCGGTATACGTCGGTGTCGGTCTTTCCCTCGTCCTCCAGAAGCTGGCGCGCCTTTTCGCCGGAGGTGGCATACTGATGCTCTATATCAAAGCCGTGGAATATCGTGTCCGGACACGTCTCCTTAATCTGATGGTAAAAATCCGCCACCACCTCCGCATGGAACAGCGTCCCCTCGCAGGCGCCGTACACCATATCCCAATAGGCATCGTCCTCCGCCGCCATCCAGCGGTTCAGCAGCAGCGTGGAGCCTGCGCCCATCTCTATGAACATGTGACGCATCCCCTGACCGTAGCAGGTCTGCCACAGCGCCAGCTCCTTATCCAAGCAGGCGGCGTTGGCGTGCTCCTCTCCGTAAATGAATATCTCCCCTGTGGGCGCACCCGTTTCCGCCGGTGCGCCGCAGGCCGTCAGTCCCAGCAGTGCCGCCAGCAGCAGCGCTGATATCCTCTTTTTCATAGACTGCTCTCCTTCATCGCAGCAAAAAACGCCCTGATGCCATTGCTGACATCAGGGCGAACTAAGCTTTAGTCCGTGGTTCCACCTGAATTTGGATCGCTCCACACTCTCTTGCCGGTAACGGGGCATCCGGCGGGCATTTCCTCCCGCAGCTCCGGGCAGCCACGCCCTTCATCGCCGATAACAGGGAAAGCATAGCATCTTTTCGCCCGCCCGTCAAGGCCTATTTTTCCCCGTCCTCCGTCGCCCTCTCCCGGTAGAGCTGCGGCGCCTCATCGGAGACGGTGCCGTCGCTGTCCACATAGCGCGTCACGGTGTTCCCGCCGCTGCTGTCCTTGGAGAAATCCACCGACCAGCAGCCGGTCTTTACATCGTACCGCCCCCACGCCATGGCGTATGCGCCGTCGTACTGCGCGGCGGCCAGGTCGATGGCCTGCTGCTCCGTCAGGATGCCCCGCCCGATCTGGGCGGTACCCAGAATAGCCAGCACCTCGTCCCGGCAGCCGTCCCACGCGGCGCTGCCCATCGCGCCGTCGTCATCGGGCATACACACATAGCTGCCCGGTACGCCCTGAAACGCGATATTGACCCAGACGGTACTCTGCCCGCCCTCGGTGTACTGCCACACCCTCTGGCCACCGGACAGCGTCAGATCCTGCTCCGTCACGCCGGTGCCGCAGATGCCGTAGCCGTCCAGCCAGCAGGTCAGCCGGAAAGCAACAGACCTCTCCCCGGTCTTCCCGAAGCGCAGGCCGGACTGTCCTTCCTCCTCCAGCGTCTCCCACCACCAGCCATCGGGGATGGTCAGCGCCACGTCCACGTTCCCCTCGGTGTATTCAGCCAGCTGACCGGTGATCTCCATCGGCTCCGGTGGGGAATCGACCGGCGGCTTGTCCCCCTCCAGCGGGACGGCGGACCATTCGCAGGCTACCAGCAGCGCGGCGCAGCACAGCGCCAAAAAACACGTCAAAAATCGTCTCATCCTCGCACCCTCCTTTTCCGCATAAGGTCTTTCGTCTGTACGCTCTTCTGCCTATAAGACGAAGCGGGGAGGGAATCGGTTCCCTCCCCGCCTGATGCGTATGATGTATGCTTACATATCCACCGGTGTCAGATCGCTCTCCTCCACCTGATGCAGCTCCTTTTTGTTGAGGATCTCGTACATACACGGCACCACGAACAGCGTCATCAGCGTGGCGTACAGCAAGCCGCCGATGCACACCAGTGCGATGGGCTGGATCAGCGCCGTACCGGCGTTTTTCGCCAGTGCCGTAACGACAAGACCGAGAATGGTGGTCAGGCTGGTCATCAGGATGGGCCGCAGACGGGTAACGCCCGCGTCGATGATGGCCTCCCGCAGGCCCATACCCGCCAGACGCTGCTGGTTGATGTAGTCCACCAGCACGATGCCGTTGTTGACGATGATGCCCACCAGCATCACGAAGCCGATGAGGCTGATGACCGACACCTCGATGCCGGAGAGCAGCAGCGCCAAGAAGCCGCCGGTAAACGCCAGCGGGATGGTGAACATCACGATGAACGGCGCCTTCAGGGACTGGAACTGCGCCACCATGATGAGGTACACCAGCACCACGCCCAGCAGCAGCATCAGCAGAAGCTGCTGCATGGCGTTCATGATCTGCTCGTTCTCGCCGTCGAACTCCACGGTGACGCCCTCCGGCAGCGTGACAGACCCCAGCGCCTTCTGCACCGCCGTCGTGACCTTGGTCACGTTGTAGCCGTCCGCCACCGCCGCCGACACGGTGATGCACCGCCGCTGCTGGTCGCGCTGGATGCTGTTGAGGGACACCGTCTCCTTGACCTCGGCCACCTCCCCCAGCTTGAAGGAGGTATCCTCGTCCTGACTTTCCCCGCCGGTGAGCTGGCTCAGTCCGGCGGATGCAGAGGAGCTGCTCATGCCGCTGCCCATACTGCCCATGGCCGAGGACATGGAGCTGTCCATGCCGCTCATACTGCTCATGCCGCTGCTCATGGACGAGGACATAGCGCCGCTGTCCGGCGAAATGGTCATATCCATCAGTTTCTCGCGGGTCAGCTTGCCGCCCGCCGCCGCGTCCACGATCATCTCCATGCTCTCGCCGTCCAGCGTCACATCCGCCACGGTGGTGGTATCCTGCAGCGCCGCCGCCACCTGCATATAGATCTGTGCCACGGTGATGCCCTTGGTCATGGCCTTGTTCCGGTCCACCACCACCTGCAGAGCGGGGGCGGCGTCCTCCAGACCGTCGGAGACATCCTGCACGCCCTCCACCTGCTCCATCCGCTGTCCCAGCGAACGGGCGGCGCTTTGCAGCGACTCCATGTCGCTGCTGTACACCCGCAGGGAAACGCCGGTACCGGTCATATAGCTCATCATGCCGCTCATGACACCGGCGGTGGTCACCTTACAGGGCAGGTCGGCGCACAGCGCCTCGATCTCCTTCCCCGCGTCGGAGCCGAAGGTACCCTCCGGCATGGTGAGGTAGCCGGTGACGTCAAACTCGCCGTTGTCGCCGCTGGCCATACTCAGGCCGCCCATGTCGCCGCTGCCCATCATAAAGCCGGCGGACTCTACATTCTCCACGGACATGACCCGCTCCACCACCTGATCGGCCAGGTCCACCGCCTCTGCGCGGGTGATGTCCTCCGGCATGGTGACGGTGACAGACAGGTTGTTCATGTCGATCTCCGGCATGAACGTGAAGCCGCGGCTCACCGCGCCCCACGCCGTCGTTACCAGCAGCACCAGCGACAGCAGCAGCACACCGGCCTTGTGATCCAGCGACCACGCGATGGCCCTGCGGTAGGCGGGATAGATCTTATCCAGCAGACCCGGCTTCGGCACGAACTCGCGCCGCAGCATACCGGAGGCCATGGCCGGCACCAGCGTCAGCGACACCAGCAGGCTGGCCAGCAGCGAATAGGTAATGGTCAGCGCCAGATCGGTGAACAGCTGCCGGGTCAGGCCCTCCACGAACACGATGGGCGCGAACACGCACACCGTGGTAAGGGTGGACGCCGTCACCGCGCCCAGCACCTGCTGGGCGCCGGACACCGCCGCCTGTACGATGGTAGCGCCCTTGGCCCGCAGACGGTAGATATTCTCGATGACCACCACCGAGTTATCCACCAGCATACCCACCGATACCGCCAAGCCGCTGAGGGAGATCATGTTGATGGTCACGCCGGTGAAGTACATCAGCACCACCGCGAAAATAACACTGACGGGGATGGAGAGCAGCGTGATGACGGTGGGACGCCAGTCACGCAGGAACAGAAACAGTACCACCACAGAGAACAGCGCGCCCCACAGCAGGGACGAGAGGATCGTCTCCACGATCAGGTAGATATAATCGCCCTGATCCATCAGCGGCACGAAGGTAAGCCCCTCGTACTGGCTCTCCAGCTCCCGGAACCGGTCGGTGAGGTTGTTGGAGACCGCCGCCGTGGCGTAGTTGGACTGCTTGTTAAAGGACAGCAGGATGCCGTTTTCGTCGTTGAGCTTGGTGTACAGCTGGTCGCTGTCGTCCGTCACCACCACGGTGGCCACGTCGCCCAGCGTAATGGGCTCGACGCCGTCCAGCCCCAGATCGAACAGCACCATATTCTCCAGCTCGGTGCTGTTTTCAAACTTCTGCCCCACCGACACCATATAGCTCACGCCGCTGTTGTCATCGATGTAGCCGGCGGGCATGGAGAAGTTCTGTGCCGTCAGCAGTCCGCTGACGGTGGAGATGGACAGAAGGCCGCCCAGATCAGTCTGGGATTCCACCTTTTCAAAGGCCTCCCGCAGCTGCTTGAGGCCGCTTTCGATCTGGCTCTTTGCCTGACTGAGCTGCAGCTCCGCGCCGGTCATCTGGGACATACCGTCCATCATCTGCACCAGAAAATCGGAGATATCGCCCTCCATCTGTGCTTTCAGCTTGCCGCTCTCCAGATCGTCCAGCATCTTCTTTGTCTGCTCCCGCAGCGACTCGAGACTCTGCTGTAGCTTTTCCAGTGAGCCCTCCGGGTCGGTGATGATGTCGCCGAGGATATCGCCGATGTCCGCATCCTTCAGTTTATCGTACAGTTCCTTCAGATTCTTATAGACCTCGTCTGCCGAATCGCCCACCGTGCCGGCTACGCCGTCCGCCGCGGCGCGTTTGGCGTCGGACAGTGCCTTTTCCCCGTCCTCTACCTGCTGCTTGGCGGCATACAGCTTGCCCTCTGCCTTTTTCAGCTGGGCCTTCACCGCGTCCGCCAGCTTAGCGGACAGCGCCTCCATCTTCGCCTGATCCAAAATCACATGGGCCTGCCGGGTCAGGGCGCCGGACACCGTAACACTGGCCACGCCGCTGACGCCCTCCAGCTTGCCGGTCAGCTCATCCGTCACCAGATCGCTGAGGGCGTAGACGTCGCTGCCCTCCCGGGACACAGCGGCCACCATCACCGGGATCATGGACGGGTTGATCTTCAGCACATAGGGGGTACCCACCATGTCGGACCACTGCCCCTCCAGCACGGATATCTTCTGCTGGATATCCACACTGATGGTGTCCATGTTCACGCCGTCCTCAAACTCCAGCATCACCATGGACACGCTGTTCTGGCTGGTGGAGGTGACCTCCTTGATCTGATCCAGCGTGGCCATGGACTGCTCCATAGGCCGCGTGATCTCCTCCTCCACCGCCTCGGGACTGGCGCCGGGATCGGCGGTGACGATGACCACATAGGGGAAATCCATATTGGGCAGCAGATCCGGCGTCATCCGCAGATACGCCACGATACCCAGCACCACCACCGCCAGCACCACCACAAATACCGTCAGCGGTCTCTTTACGCTGAATTTTGCCATACTCCCGCTCCTCCATGGCACTCGCCTGATTTTATCCGCATGGGCAAACGCCCGATTTTATCTAATGAAGTAGTCTACCATGCCGCTGCACGCTGCGCAAGCGGCACACCTAAAAATTAACGAAACCGTTACAATATCCCCTGTTCCCGCGAAAAAATGTTCGTTCACCGAACGATTTTGGGAAAGGCGCAGGCGGAAAAAACGGGAGAGATACCTCTCCCGTTCTATACACCGTGCCGCCGGGGCTATACGATGCGGAAATTACCCTCCGCCATGGCCGCCTGCCGCGCCGCACGCTGCTGCGCCAGCGCCTCCTGCAAGGCGGCGATGATGCTGTTGGACACCAGAAAGCCCTTGGGCGTCAGACGCCAGCCGCCCTCGGTGCGTGAGGCAAGACCCGCTTTTTCATACTGCTCGAACAGCGCCTCCATAGGCTGGAACCGCTGGCGGTAGCGCTTCTCAAAGGTCTGCCGGTCGATGCCCGCCGCCGTCCGCAGCGACAGCATCACATATTCGTAGTCCCGCGCCAGCGTGCTGTCATTCTCGGACTCCGACAGCACCAGCCTGCCCGCGATATAGCTGTCGATATCCCGCACATAGCCGTACCGGACGCCGCCGAAGTCGGAGTGGGCCCCCGGCCCGAAGCCGGCATACTCCTCCATGCGCCAGTATTTCAGGTTGTGGCGGGATTCCTTACCGGACTTGGCGAAATTGGAGATCTCATACTGCTCGTAGCCCATCTCGCCCAGCGCCGCCACGGTGTACAGGTACATATCCGCCTGCGCGTCGTCGTCCGGCAGCGTCAGCGTCTGCCGCTGCTGCCACAGGGGCGTACCCTCCTCCAGCTTCAGGCCGTAGCAGGACAGATGCTCCGGTCCCAGTGCCACGGCGTCCGCCAGCGTCCGCTGCCAGTCCTCCATGGTCTGCCCCGGCAGGCCGTAGATCAGATCCAGGCTCAGATCCGTGAACTTCGCCTTCCGCGCCGCCGTCACCGCCTGCTGCACCTGCTCATAGGTGTGTATCCGCCCGATGCGCCGCAGCAGGGCGTCGTCGGTGGACTGCACGCCAAGGGACAGACGGTTGAAGCCCGCCCGCCGCAGCTTCCGCAGCTCCTTCCAGTCCCCGGCGCTGTCGGGATTGGCCTCCAGCGTGATCTCCGCGTCCCTTGCCACGTCGTACCGCCGCAGCACTGTTTGCAGGATACGGCAAAGCCGCGCCGCACCCAGATAGCTGGGCGTGCCGCCGCCGAAATACACCGTGTCCACCTGCATCCCGGCGGCGCGGGGCGCTACCTCCTCCAGATGGCGCAGCAGCGCCGCCATGTAGGCGTCCATCTTCTCCTCGCTGTGGGCCAGCGAGTAGAAGTCGCAGTAGGCGCACTTGGCCTTGCAGAACGGGATGTGGATATACAGCCCCAGTGCGGGCTTTCCCTGCCGCCCGCTCATGGCTGTACCTGCGGCGGCAGGATGGTCACCGCGTCGTAAAAGCAGTTCACCTTGCAGCCGCGGCAGCCGATGCACTGCTGCTGGTTCACCTCATAAATGCCGTCCTCCCGCAGAAGAATACACTTTACGGGGCAGAACATGGCGCACCAACCACAGCCGGTGCAGCTCACCTCATCGATCACTGCCAGCTGTATGGCCTTTCGCCCAAAAGGGTGTGCCGGATCCGTCATGGGCTCACCCGCCTTTCCTTGATTTTATCTCTCTGATTATAGCCGTTTTTCTCGCTTTTGACAAGCCCGCATGAAACGCTGCCCTGCGGCGCACACTATGGGAGAAAGGAAGTGACTGCCATGACCCCCGAGGCATATCAGGCGCTGGTGAAGCAGATGTCGCCGCCGTCCCCCATCGTCAAGAACACGGCGCTGGCCTTTCTGGTGGGCGGCGCCATCTGCACCGTGGGGCAGCTCCTGTCCCACTGGTACGGCGTACTTGGGCTGGATATCTCCGACGCCGGCACCGCCACCTCGGTGACGCTGGTGTTTCTGTCGGCGCTGGCCACCGGACTGGGCGTGTACCACAAACTGGCGCGTCTGGCAGGCGCCGGTACGCTGGTACCCATCACCGGCTTTGCCAATGCGGTGGCGTCCCCCGCCGTGGACTTTCAGACGGAGGGGCTTATCACCGGCACCGCCGTAAAGATGTTCACCGTGGCCGGGCCGGTCATCGTGTTCGGCACCGCCGCCAGTGTGGTCTACGGACTGGTGCTGTGGCTGGTGCAGACCCTATAAAAAAGGAGGGACACCGAATGTCCCTCCTTTTTTATATCGTTTTTTGCAGCAGACTCAGTTGTCCACGCGGTTGCGCCACTCCAGCTCCTGCTCCAGCTCGAACTTCAGCTTCTTGTTCTCCTCCACCAGCGTGTCGTAGTGGGTGCCCTGTACATAGTACTTCACGAACGCGAAGGTGGCCTCGTTGAACTCCTCCTCGGTGTACTCCGGCAGCAGAGAGCCGCCCTTGCGGCGCAGGCCCGTCACGCTGATGACCACCAGACGGCGATGCTCCTCGCTGAGTTGGAACAGCTTCAGAGACTCGGGGATGTTCAGTTCCAGATCGTACCGCTCGTTGACGATCTCCAGCAGGCGGCGCTGCTCCGGCTTGGCGGAGACGATGACGCCGTGCTCGGCGAACAGACGCTTGAGGTAGGAGGCGGAGACCTCCTCGCGGGTGATGGTGCCCTTGCCGATGCCGGTGAGCATGGTATTGGACAGGTTCAGGCTGACATAAACCTCCTGACCGGTGGTGGGATAACTCATGTGCGTACCTCCTGCATTGCAAAATTGGTTTTCCTCCGTCCGAGACGGCCTTTTTTGTTCTGCTGTCAGCATACCACAACGCGCTGCAAATAGCAACACAAAGTTGTCCCAAGCACGTCTATTTATACGAAAAAACACCCTATTTTTCCGAAAGAAAGGCACTTTCTTCTCCCAAATGTACCATACGACCCAAACAGTCCGAAAGGCTCCCACCACCGGTTTTTTTCCCTTTTTCACGCAGCGGCGTGGGGGTGAAAGCGGCAACGACGCATGGGCGGAAGAAACGCCGCACCAATCCTCTGAACGAGCGGTTCTTGCGTCCAGACGAGGCGCGGCGACGACGCCAAGCTTGCTGTATGGCGAGGAACCGCAACGACGTATGGGCGGAAGAAACGCCGCTCAGACGCCTGTTAAATCAAAAGCTGGCGTATACTCCTCCCTGGCCGCCGTGCGCTCTTGAGTAAAACCGTCGATGATGCCGCAGTTGTGCATATAGTCTGCGGCGGCGCGGTACTCGGCGCGGGTGAGGCGGCGGGCAAGGCGTCCTTGTGCGCCGGGCTGGGGGGTGTACTGGCTCATGAGGGAGAACAGAACGTCGCCGGGGCGGAAGGTCTCGGCCACCCAGTCGATAACGCGGCGGGTGTTGTCCAGATAGCCGGGCAGCACCAGATGGCGGATGACCACGCCGCGGCGCAGGAGGCCGTTTTCCATCACATAGGGCCCGGTCTGGCGGAACATCTCCTGTATGGCGGCGGTCGCCACGGGGAAATAATCCGGCGCGGCGGAGAGCTGGGATGCCAGCGCGCCGTCGGCATATTTCAGGTCGGGGAGCCAGATATCCACCAGCCCCTCCAGAGAACGCAGGGTCTCCACCCTTTCGTAGCCGCCGCAGTTGTAGACCAGCGGCACGGGGAGCTTGGGCTCCAGCGCCGGTAGGATCCAGGGCAGGAAGTGGGTGGGGGTGATGAGGTCGATGTTGTGGGCGCCTTGGGCGATCAGCTCCTCAAAGATGGCGCGGAGGCGTTGGGGGGTCACATCCTTGCCGAAGCCCTCCGCCGAGATGGTGTGATTCTGGCAGTAGGTGCAGCGCAGGGTGCAGCCGGCGAAAAACACCGCGCCGGAGCCGTTGGTGCCGGAGATAGGCGGCTCCTCCCAGTGGTGGAGGGCGGCGCGGGAGACGCGCAGTCCCGCAGGCATGGCGCAAAAGCCGTTTCCCCCATCGGCGGTACGCGCCGCGCCGCAGTTGCGGGGGCAGAGACGGCAGATCATAGGGCGTGGATGTCGAAGTCCGGGCCGAGATCCCCCGCCATCCAGTGGCGGCGGCACAGGCCGATGTACTTGTCGTTGGCGCCCAGCACCACCTGCGCGCCCTCCTTGACCACATGGCCGGTATCGTCGAAGCGGGCGTTGAACGCCGCCTTCTTGCCGCACCAGCAGATGGTCTTGACCTCCTCCAGCTTATCCGCCAGCACCAGCAGGTGATAGCTGCCCTCGAACAGCTCGCCCTTGAAGTCGGCACGGAGACCGTAGCAGATGACGGGGATGCCGCAGTCGTCCACCAGATGCACCAGATAGTAGACCTCGTCCTTGGTGAGGAACTGGGCCTCGTCGATGATGATGCAGGCGTAGCGCTGCAAATCTGCGTCCGCCATGGCGCGCATCTCGTCGAAGTAGATGCAGGGGTGCTTCAGTCCGATGCGGGAGTAGACCATGTGGTCGCCGTCCCGGGTGTCCAGCCGGGGCTTGACCAGCAGCGTCTCCTGCCCCCGCTCCTCGTAGTTGAATCGCGCCATCAGGGCATTGGCTGTCTTGCTGGAGCCCATGGCGCCGTATTTGAAGTAAAGCTGTGCCATCGTGTCAGTCTCCTTTATCTGATTTCTCTCCCGCAGCGGCGTCCTCCAACGCCGCCGTAAATATACGAAAGGCGGAGGGGATGGCCCTCTGCCGCCGCTGTGAGGCGTTTGCCCACAGCCAGTCCGGCTGTCCCTCCCCTGCCACCGTCAGCAGGTAGCCGGTCATCTGCCAGCGCAGGTGGGTGAACTCGTGCTTGGCGTGGAGCGTTCGCTCCCACCGCAGCACTGTGACGCCCCATGCCGCCAGCTGGCGGGCGGCTGCCGCCTCGTCCAGCGTACCCTCCACATGGGGAAGCTCCCAGAGTCCCGCCAGCAGGCCGTTCTTCGGCCGCTGCCGCAGGGCGGCGGCGCCATCCTCCCGCACCATGGCAAACACGGTGAGGGGGATCTCCCGCTTCTCCTTTTTCTTCTCCCGTACCGGCAGGAGCGCCTGTGTCCCCTGCTGCCGTGCCGCACAGAACGACGCGGCGGGACATTGTTCGCACAGGGGTTTTCCACCGGGCAGGCACACCGCCGCACCCAGATCCATCAGCGCCTGATTGAAGTCTCCGGGCCGGTCATGGGGTATGGTCTCCGCCATGGCGCACCGGAAATCGGCGCGTACCTTAGGCTCCAGCACATTGCGGCTGTCGCCGGTGAGCCGGGCCGCCACCCGCAGCACGTTGCCGTCCACGGCGGGTACCGGCTGGCCGAAGGCGATGGATAAAATCGCCCCCGCCGTGTAGTCCCCGACGCCCGCCAGCCGCCGCTGGCCGTCGTAGCTATCGGGAAATACGCCGCCGAAGTCCTCCACCACGGTCTGCGCCGCCTTTTTCAGATTGCGGGCGCGGCTGTAATAGCCCAGCCCCTGCCACAGGCGCATAAGCTGCTCCTCCGGCAGCGCCGCCAGCGCCTGTACGTCCGGCGCGGCCTCCATAAACCGCTGGAAATAGGGCAGCACCGCCTGCACACGGGTCTGCTGGAGCATGATCTCCGACACCCATGTGCGGTAGGGGGACACCTGCTCCCGCCACGGCAGCACCCGGCGGTGCTCGTCATACCACGCCAGAAGGGGCGCGGGCAGTTTTTGTAAATTGGTCTGTTCCATCTCTCACCTATTGAAACGCGCCGCGTAGCCGCAGCGGCGGCACAGCTCCTCCGACGGCTGGCGGGCGTCGAAGCCGCGGCAGATGGCCTGCGCACGGGGCGACGCCAGAATGTCGTCCAGCTCCCCGGTCAGCAGGTTTCCCAGCGCCAAGCGCCCCTCGCTGTCCAGACAGCAGGGTACCACCGTGCCGTCGCACAGCACGGCAAGCTGCTGGCGCAGACCGTGGCAGAACTGGGTGTCCCGCCGGTCGCTGTCAGGATGGGGCCAGTCGAATTTCTCGCCCGGTTCCAAATAGAGGCGCTCCGCCAGCCTGCGGTTGCCCCGGCGGTCCGGGGGCAGCGCCGCCGTATCCTGCCCCAGCAGGCCATCCAGGGCCCGCAGGATCCGGGCGTTTTCCGCCTCCGCGCCGCCCTTGTTCCACAGGCGCAGGGCGCAGATCACGCCGCGCTCCCCCAGAGACAGGCAGCTTGCCGCCGCCTGTGCCACATAGTGCTCCAGTCCATCGCTTTTGCCGTTGCCCTCAAAGGAGTGGAGGGAGACGCTGACCTTGTGGAGGGCGGAACAGTCCCGCAAAAGCGGCAGCTTCTCCGGCAGCAGCGTGCCGTTGGTGGTCAGACAGACCCGGTAACCCAGCTCGGTGCAGGTGCGGAGGATCTCCGCCAGCTGCGGGTGCAGCAGCGGCTCCCCCATGACGTGGAGGTACAGATACTCCGTGTAGGGGCGGAGCTTTTTCGCCAGCAGTGAAAAGTCCTCCGGCGCCATAAAGCGCTTTTCCCGTGTGGTGCCGGGGCAGAAGGCACAGGCTAAATTGCACACGTTGGTGATCTCCAAATAGACGCGGCTGAACACGGCGCTGCTCCCTCCTCTCCGGCGTTTTCTGACAGATAGTGTACCACAAACCGCCCCGTTTGAAAAGCGGAAATACCCTCTGTGCAAAGGAAAAACGGCAGCCCTGCGGACTGCCGTTTTGGAAGGTATTTGCGGTGTTTTCTCCCGTCTTTTTCCGGGAAAAGGGGCTTTACCGGCTCTCGCGGTCGTAGGACACCACCACGCGGCGGTTGGGCTCCGTGCCGATGGAGTAGGTGGTGACGCCCTTCACATCCTGCAATGCGGCGTGGATCACATGGCGCTCGTAGGCGTTCATGGGCTCCAGCGTCACGCTGCGGCGGTACTTGGCGACCTTGGCGGCCACCTTGTTGGCAAGGCTCTCCAGACTCTGCTCACGCTTGGCGCGGTAGTTCTCCGCGTCCATCTGGATACGGATGCGCTTGTCGCTGCCGGTGTTGACAGCGTAGTTGGTCAGCTGCTGGATGGCGTCCAGCGTCTCGCCGCGGCGGCCGATGAGCTGACCCAGCTTGTCGCCCTCCAGGATCACCTTATAGCGGCCCTTCTCCACCTCGTAGACCTTCACCTGCGCCGCGCTGTCCATGTGCGCCAGCAGGCCGGAGACAAAGGCCACGATGCGCCGGGCGTTGTCGTCCTCACAAAGAGGCAGGTCGATGGCGGGGATCTCCTTCTTCTCCGGGCGCTCGGTGCGCTGGGGCTTGTCCGCCTTTTCAGGGCGGGGCGCGCGCTCGGTCTTTTCAGGACGGGCGGGCTTCTCCGCAGCCTTGGGAGCGGCGGGCTTTGCGGGCTTCTGCTCCTTCTCGGCGGCGGGCTTCTGTACAACAGGCTTGACAACGGGAGCCGACTCCGCCACAGGGGCTTCCTCCGGGCCGTAGGTCAGGCGGACGCGGGCGGGATTGCTGCCGATGCCCAGAAAGCCGTTTTTGGCGCGCTCCAGGATCTCGACGGATACGTCGTCGCGGTCCATGCCCAACTGCTCGAGACCCTTGCGGATGGCCTCCTCCTCAGTCTTGCCCGTTACGTCGATATAACTCATAGACAAAACTCCTTATCAGTTGTCGTTGTAGTGATCCTCGCTGAAGGCGCGGCCCCGCGCATAGGGGCGCTGACCCACGCGGCCGGCCTCGGTGGTGCTGCCGCGATGGTCGCCGTCGGAGGACTTCTTCTTTTTCTGAGGCTGGGGCTTTTTATCGCCCTTGCCGGATGCCAGCTGGTTATTGTAATTCTCGCGGGCCGCCTGCATCTTGGCATAGCGCTTCTCCCGCTTTTCCCGCTCCTTGTCCGTCTCCTCACGGTCCAGGATCTTGTTGAAACGCTTGTTGAGGAGCAGCTCCTGCAGGCAGGAGAAGCCGGCGTTGCAGATCCAGTACACGCACAGAGCGGCGGGCAGGATGTAACCCATCCAAACCGTCATCAGCGGCATCATGTACATCATGACCTTGCTGGAGCCGTTCATCTGGGTGTTGCCGTTGCTCCGCATGGAGATCATGGTCATCAGGAACTGGAGAGCGGCGGAGATCAGCGGCAGAATGAGGATGCCGATGACGGGCCAGCCGCCGGAGGGGAACTGGCTGAACAGATCCTTGCCCACGGAGGACAGATCCATGCCCAGGAAGTTGTAGTTCAGGTCGATAAGGCCGGCAAACTTGCCGTCAAAATCGGCCCAGTGCTCGTGGATGAACTTTGCCAGATAGATCTGCTCATAGGCAGCGGCCTGACCGCTGGAGTCCGCCACATAGCCCAGAGACACAGCCAGCGCGGTGATCTGCTCGATCACGGCCTCGGACAGGCTCATGAAGTAGCGCAGCGGGGTACGGATGATATAGTACAGAGCGATCAGGATGGGGAACGGGATAAAGGACCACAGGCAGCCGGACATGGGATTCGCACCCTCACGGGCGTAGAGGTCGGCCATCTCCTGCTGCTGCTTTTCCTTGTTGTTGGCATACCGGGTCTGGATATCCTTGATCTTGCCCTGCATACGGTTCATGCGGAGCATACTCTTCTTGCTCTTGAGCTGGAAGGGCAGCAGCACCAGCTTCACCAGCAGGGTGAACAGGATCAGCGCCACGCCGTAGGACCCGGTCCATGTGTAGAACAGGCGGGTCAGCCACGCGAACGGTACGCAGATGTAGTATCCGAGTTGTGCAAACATGGGTGATCTCCTTCGTTGTGAAATAAAACGAGGTCTTCAGGGGTTTTCAGAGGTTTTCAGGGGTTTCAGGGCACCGGATCATACCAGCCGCCCTTGTGGAAAGGATGACACCGCAGAAAACGCTTCAGCGCCAGCCAGCCGCCCTTGGCCGCTCCGTACTTCTCAATGGCCTCCAGCGCGTACTGGGAGCAGGTGGGTACGAAACGGCAGGTGGGCGGAAAAAGAGGAGAGATAGCACGGCGGTAGAACCGTATGAAGCGAAGCATCAGCTTTTTCATACGTCCTCCCGCAAAAGGCCGAGCTGTGCAAGACAGCGAAGATACTGCTTTTCCAGCTTGGCATAGGGCATATCCACGGCCCGTACACGCGCCACCACGATCAGGTCATAGCCGGGGAGCATCTCCTGCCTGTGCAGGCGGTACAGCTCCCGCAGACGGCGGCGGACACGGTTGCGCACCACCGCATGACCCAGCTTGGTGGACACGGTGACGCCCAGACGGCTCATGCCCTTCCGGTTTTTCAGGCAATAGACCACCACGCCGCCGGAGACGGCGGAGCGGCCCTTGCGATAGATGCGGCGGAAATCGCCGTTTTCCTTGACCGTGACTTGCGGATCCATACGTTCCCTCTTTTTTCCGGTTTGCTTGTCAGGCGCATTGCATTTTCCAGAGAAACACCAATAGGGACGGCAGCTGAACCACCGTCCCTCGAGGCTTTATCTCCCTGTGCGATGCACTTTCCGCGACCTCAATGGGTCAGGCGAGCGCGGCCCTTGGCACGACGGCGAGCCAGCACCTTGCGGCCGTTGCGGGTGGCCATTCTCTTGCGGAAGCCGTGCTCCTTGGAGCGCTGGCGCTTCTTGGGCTGATAGGTACGGAACATTGCATGACACCTCCATTTAGAAAAATATCCGGCGACGGAGCAAAGCCGCCGCTCTTACTCGACAGCAGAGGACCTGTGTTCCCTGCCGCAGTCGACATGGTAAACGCCTAAAAACGGCGCGGAATACATTATACATAACGAAAACCGGCCTGTCAACATAAAATTCCGTACTTTCCTCCGAAAACCGCCTGCCGCAGCGAAAAGAAATATGCTTTATATTTAGAATATGTAATGGACTTTTTCCACAGCTTCTGGTATAATTATAAAGGGTTTTTTCGCCCTCTTTACATAGGAGAGAAAACACACAGGATATGGAAAGGAGAGCTTCCTTTGAAATCACTGTCAGATCTGTGGGACAGCATACTCTCCCGTCTCAGCGGAGAGCTGTCCGACACCACCATCAAGACCTGGTTTGACGAGATCTCCGTGGTGACCATGGAGGATTCGGCGCTGGTGCTCCACTGCAGCAACGCCTTTAAGAAAAATACCGTGGAGGCCCGGTTCCTGCCGCAGATCAAGGCGGCGCTGAAGGACATCTTCTCCACGGATATGGAGGTCAAGATCCTCAGCGACGAGCAGCTGGCCGCCTATCACGGCGTGGCGCCCGACCGGCCGGGGGATCTGTTCGACTCCGACGCCTTTACCTTCGAGACGTATGTGGTTGGCCCCCAGAACAAGCTGGCCTACGCCGCCGCAAAATCCGTGGCGGAGAAGCCGGCGGAGAGCTACAACCCCCTGTTCATCTACGGCGATTCCGGCCTGGGCAAGACCCACCTGCTGTACGCCATCGCCCATCTGGTGAACCGGCGGCGGCCGGAGGCGCGGATCGTCTACATCAAGGGCGACGACTTCACCAACGAGCTGGTCAGCTCCATCCGGGAAAACCGGAACGCGGAGTTCCGCGAGAAATACCGGGAGGCCACGGTGCTGCTGGTGGACGATATCCAGTTCATCGCCGGCAAGATCCAGACGCAGGAGGAGTTTTTCCACACCTTCAACACTCTGTACGAGTCCGGCAAGCAGATCGTGCTGACCTCCGACCGTCCGCCCCGTGAGATGACACAGCTGGAGGATCGTCTGCGTACCCGGTTCGAGTGGGGTCTGATGGTGGACGTGGCGCCGCCGGACTTTGAGACGCGGCTGGCCATCATCCAGAACAAGGCCGCCGCGCTGGGTGTCAAGCTGCCCGCCGAGGTTTCGGACTACATCGCCGAGAACGTCACCTCCAACGTGCGGCAGCTGGAGGGTACCCTCAACAAGATCCTGGCCTACCGGGATCTGCTGGGCGATCAGGTGGACGAGGAGGCTGTGGGCCGGGCTGTCCGGGATATGCTGCTCAAGAGCAACGAATATGTCCCCTCCCCCAAGATCATCATCAGCTATGTGGCCAAGTACTACCATCTGGACGAGGATACCATCCGCGGCCAGAGCCGCGGGCGGGATGTGGTCACCGCCCGTCAGGTGGCGATCTACCTGATCCGGCGGATGAACGGCCTGCCTATGAACGACATCGGCAAGGAGTTCAGCAACCGCGATCACACCACCATCCTCCACTCCCTGCAAAAGGTGGAGCAGCAGATGCAGTCCGATCCGGTCTTTGCCGAGCGGGTCAAGGAGATCACCACCAACATCAACAACAAGCGGTGAGGTTTTCCACAAATCCCGTGGAATCCACGGGGAAAAAAAGTGGACAACGGGAAAAAGAAAAAAACGGTGGATAATCCACGCCTGATTTTCAGAGAAGCAGTGGAAAAGAAACCGTTGGAAAAACAGGAAAAACCGGGGATTTCCACATTCCGTGACCCCTACGACTCCTGTTACTAAAAAAAGATTAGTTTATGTTTTGATTCTGAAAAATATGCCTGCAAATTACAGAAAGGATTGAAAACGAGATGCTGAAATTTTCCTGCGAAAAAACGCTGCTGCAGCAGGCCGTCAGTACCGTATCCCGCGCCGTGGCTGCCAAAAGCTCCATCCCCGCGCTGGAGGGTGTGCTGCTGGAGGGCGACACCCAGCTGACGCTGTCTGGCTACAATATGCAGACCGGTATCCGCACCGCCATCCCCGCCGAGATCCATCAGGAGGGACGCATCGTCCTGAATGCCCGTCTGTTCGGCGAGATGATCCGCCGTCTTCCCGATGATATCGTGGTTTTCTCCGCCGATGAGAAATATGTGGTCAAGATGGTCTGCGGCGACGCCAGCTTCGAGCTGCCCGGTCTGTCCGCCGACGACTATCCGGAGATGCCCACCGTGGACGACGAGTTCTCCGTGTCCATCCAGCAGCGGACCATGAAGGCCATGATCAACCAGACCAGCTTTGCGGTGTCCACCAACGAGGCCCGTCCCATCCATACCGGCGCCCTGTTTGAGATCGGCGACACAGGGCTGACCATGGTGGCGGTGGACGGCTTCCGTCTGGCGCTGCGCCGCGAGCCGCTGGAGCGTATCGACGGCGGCGCGTTCCGCTTCGTGGCGCCGGGAACGGCTCTCAACGAGGTGGAGAAGATCTGTGCCGATACCGATGCGCTGCTGACGGTGGTGCAGGGCAAGCGCCATCTGATGTTCGAGGTGGAGAATACCCAGCTCATCTGCCGCCGTCTGGAGGGTGAATTCCTGGATTACCGCAACGCCATCCCCAAGAACAACCCCATCTGCGTGGAGGTGGAGACGAAGGCGCTGCTGGAAAGCCTGGATCGCGTGTCCGTGGTCATCAGCGAGAAGCTGAAAAGCCCCGTCCGCTGCCTCTTTGATATGGACAAGGTCTATCTCTCCGCCCGCACCGGCAACGGCGAGGCCAAGGATATCTGTCCCGTCAAGGGCGACGGCCGGGAGCTGGAGATCGGCTTCAACAACCGCTATCTCATGGACGCTCTGCGGTATGCGCCGGCGGACAAGGTCCATATGCAGCTGAACACCGGCATCTCCCCCTGCATCATCACGCCGGTGGACGGCGGGGACGAGTTCCTCTACATGGTGCTGCCCGTCAGACTGAAGGCGCAATAAAAGGGATATGCCTGAACCTTTTTGAGTGTGAAAGGAGGAAGTAGAGATGGCACAGGAAAGCATAGTAAAGCATCTTGGAACCCTTCGTGCAGCAAATAAGGCAGGTGTGGAAAAACAGGTCAACATCTGCATATATCACAATCAGTTGCGTCTTGATATAAGCAGGTGGAAAATGGGAAAGCCAACATTTCGCGGTATTTCTCTTACCGAAGATGAAGTAAGACGTTTACGTTATATCCTCGAAAAAATAGACTTTGGAATTTTAGAATAAAAAAAGTCCCGGTGTTGGCTTCACCGTAACGGAGTACAGAAACGTAAAAAGACCACAAAAATGAGCGGTGGTGTTTTGCTCATTCATTATAACAGCAGAAGGATAAGGATAACATACAGCTATGGAAACGATTGAGATCACAACAGAATACATCAAATTGCAGGATCTGCTGAAGTTCGCCGCGGCGGTACAGACCGGCGGCGAGGCCAAGATGGTCATTCAGGAGGGCGAGGTCACCGTCAACGGCGAGGTCTGCGCCATGCGGGGACGGAAGATCCGTCCCGGCGACGACGTGTGCTTCAACGGCCAGCACTACACGGTCACCTATGCGGCTCGATAAGCTGACGCTGGACGGCTGGCGGAACTACCAACGGCAGACGCTGGCGTTTGACCAGCGGTGCAACGTCATTTACGGCGAAAATGCACAGGGAAAGACCAACCTGCTGGAGGCCGCCGTGTACCTCTCCTGCGGAAAAAGCCCCCGCGCCCACGGCGACCGGGAGCTGATCGGCTTTGAACGGCAGGATGCTTCCCTTACCGGACAGATCTTTTCGCGGGACAGAGCGTTCACCACGGAGATACAACTTTTCCGCGGCAAACGGCGAAAGATGACGGTGAACGGCGTACCGGCCAAAACCGGCTCGGCGCTGTCCGACGTGCTGCACACCGTATTCTTCTGCCCGGAGGATCTGTTACTCATACGGGCGGGGGCAGCGGAGCGCCGACGGTTCATGGATCTTTCCCTGTGCCAGCTGCGGCCCCGGTATGCCGAGGCGGTGGCGGAGTATACCCGGCTCCATGAGCACAAGACCCGTATCCTCCGGGACAGCGAGGAGCATCCACAGCTCTTGCAGATGCTGCCGGATTTCAACGAGAGGCTGTGCCGTGTGGGCGCGGTGCTGATCAGCTACCGGGCGCGGTACTGCGTGTCGCTGGCGGAGTACGCACGGCAGGCGCATTTTGAGTGCTCCGGCGAAAAGGAGGAGCTGACGCTCCTGTACCGGACGGTGAAGACCGTGGAGGACCCCTTCGCGCCGCAGGAGCAGATATGTGAGGCGCTGCGGTGCCATCAGGAGGCGCATCTGGCGGCGGAGCGCGCCAGCCGGCTGTGTCTGTCCGGCCCACACAAGGACGATGTGGAGGTGCTCATCAACGGACGCAGCGCACGGCAGTACGGCTCGCAGGGGCAGGTACGCACGGCGGCGCTGAGCCTGAAGCTGGCGGAGCGGGAGATCCATAAAAACGCCGTGGGCGAGTATCCGGTGATGCTGCTGGACGACGTCCTCAGCGAGCTGGATCCGCGGCGGCAGGAATACGTCCTGAACCGGATACAGGGCGGACAGGTGTTCATCACCTGCTGCGAGAACGACCGGCTGGACACCATGCTGCATGGCCGGGTGTTCCATATCCGGAACGGGGAGGTGCTGTGATGGCGTACCTGCATATCGGGCAGAACGTGATGCTGGAGGATAAGCGCATCATCGGCATCTTTGATCTGGACAACACATCCACTTCCAAAATAACAAGGGCATTTCTGGACGGCGCGGAGCGTGAGGGCGTGGTACAGACCGCCTGTGAGGATATCCCGCGGGCGTTTGTGGTCTGTGACCACCCCTACCACCGGCAGATCGTTTATATATCCCAGCTGAATTCCCAGACGCTGCAAAAACGCGCTCAGGGGAAAGGAGAATAGTATATGGCAGATATGGAAAAGAATGTCGCGGCCAACGAGTACAACGCGGCGGAAATACAGGTGTTGGAGGGGCTGGAGGCCGTGCGTAAGCGGCCGGGTATGTATATCGGTTCTACCAGTGCCAGCGGCCTGCACCATCTGGTCTATGAGATCGTGGACAACTCCATCGACGAGGCGCTGGCGGGCTTTTGTACCGATATTCATGTGACCATCAACGACGGCAATACCATCACCGTCAGCGATAACGGACGCGGCATCCCTGTGGACATTCAGGCCCAAACGGGCCGCCCCGCGCTGGAGGTGGTGTTCACCGTGCTCCACGCCGGCGGCAAGTTCGGCGGCGGGGGCTACAAGGTCTCCGGCGGCCTGCACGGTGTGGGCGCCAGCGTGGTCAACGCCCTCAGCGAGTGGCTGACCGTGCAGGTACACAAGGAAGGCAAGATCTACGAAATGCGATTCTCCCGGGGACACATCACCCAGGAGATGCGGATCGTGGGCGAGACGGATCACACCGGCACTACCGTCACCTTCAAGCCCGACCCGGAGATGTTCGACACGCTGGACTACGAGTATGAGACGCTGCACACCCGTATGCGGGAGCAGGCGTTCCTCAACGCCGGTCTGCGTATCACCATCACCGACGCCCGCCCCGGCAGAGAGCAGTTCGAGGCCATGTGCTATGAGGGAGGCATCCGGGAGTTCGTCACTTTCATCAACCGGAACAAGACCCCCCTCCACGAGGAGGTCATCTACCTCTCCGGCGCCAAGGGCGACAGCACGGCGGAGATCGCCATCCAGTACAACGACGGCTATAACGAGACCATCGTCTCCTTCGCCAACGACATCCATACGCCGGAGGGCGGTATGCATGAGACGGGCTTCAAGGCGGCGCTGACCCGTGTGCTCAATTCCTACGGCCTGAAATACGGCATGATCAAGGAGGGCGACAAGGTCTCCGGCGAGGACGTCCGGGAGGGCATCACCGCCGTCATCTCCGTGAAGCTGACGGAGGCCCAGTTCGAGGGCCAGACCAAGGCCAAGCTGGGCAACGCCCATATCCGCACGCTGGTGGACAGCATCGTCAACGACCAGCTGGCGGTGTATCTGGAGGAGCATCCCATGGTGGCCCGCACCATTCTGGATAAGGCCATGACCGCCAACCGCGCACGGGAGGCGGCACGCAAGGCGCGGGAGTCCATCCGCCGCAAGACGGTGCTGGGCGGCGCGGCCATGCCGGATAAGCTCCGGGACTGCAACGAAAATAACCCCGAGCTGACAGAGCTGTACATCGTGGAGGGCGACTCCGCAGGCGGCTCCGCCACGGCGGGACGGGACAGCCGTTTTCAGGCCATCCTCCCCCTGTGGGGAAAGATGCTCAACGTGGAGAAGGCCAGGGTGGACAAGGTCTACGGCAACGACAAGCTCCAGCCCGTCATCATCGCGCTGGGTGCCGGTATCGGCGAGGAGTTCGACGAGAACAAGCTGCGCTATCACAAGATCATCATCATGGCCGATGCCGATGTGGACGGCGCCCATATCCGCACCCTGCTGCTGACCTTCTTCTTCCGGTATATGCGGCCCCTCATCGAGGAGGGCTATGTCTACTCCGCCGTGCCGCCGCTCTACAAGCTGACCCGGGGCAAGACCTCCCGGGTGGCCTACTCCGACGAGGAGCGGGATCGTATCTCCGCGGAGATGCGGGGCGGCAATCCCAACGTGACCATCAACATCAGCCGGTTCAAGGGTCTGGGCGAGATGGACGCCCACGAGCTGTGGGAGACCACCATGGATCCCACCACCCGCACCCTGCGGCGCATCACGCTGGATGACGCGGTGAAGGCTGACGCCACGTTCACCGTCCTCATGGGCGAGAAGGTGGAGCCGCGCAAGGAATTTATCGAGCGTAAAGCACAGTACGCTGTGAATCTGGATTATTAAGGAGGGCTGGAATCTATGAGCAAAAAGCCCCAATACGACCCTGCGGAGATCCGCTTCCCCGACCAGCATATCGTGGAGTCCCCGCTGGTCCCGGAGATGGAGAAGTCCTATATCGAATATGCCATGTCCGTTATCGTGGGCCGCGCCCTGCCCGACGTGCGGGACGGCCTGAAGCCCGTACACCGGCGTATTCTCTACGCCATGTACGAGGACAACCTGACCTCTGACAAGCCCTTTAAGAAGTCCGCCACCTGCGTGGGCGACGTGTTGGGCCGGTATCACCCCCACGGCGACGCCTCCGTGTACGACGCGCTGGTGCGTCTGGCGCAGGATTTCTCCATGCGCTACACGCTGGTGGACGGCCACGGCAACTTCGGCTCCGTGGATGGCGACCCCCCTGCCGCCTACCGTTACACCGAGGCACGTCTGAGCAAGATCTCCAATGAGATGCTCCGCGACATCGAAAAGGACACGGTGGACTGGGACCCCAACTTCGATGAGAGCCGCAAGGAGCCCCGTGTGCTGCCCTGCCGGTTCCCCAACCTGCTGGTCAACGGCTCCAGCGGTATCGCCGTGGGTATGGCCACCAACATCCCGCCCCACAACCTGCGGGAGGTCATCGGCGCCTGCATCTGCGTGCTGGACGACCCGGACGCCACCCTCGGCGACCTGATGGAGCACGTCAAGGGCCCCGACTTCCCCACGAAGGGCATTATCATGGGACGCAGCGGCATCCGCGCCGCCTACGCCACCGGCCGGGGCCGGTTGATGGTGCGCGCCCGCCACGAGTTTGAGGAGTTCGGCAGCGGCCGCACCCGCATCATCATCACGGAGCTGCCCTATCAGGTGAACAAGCGGATGCTCATCAAGGCCATCGCCGATCAGGTGGAGGATAAGCGTCTGGATGGTATCTCCGATATCCGGGACGAGTCCGACCGTAACGGTATGCGCATGGTCATCGAGCTCAAGCGCGACGCCAATCCGCAGGTGGTCTTGAACCGCCTGTTCGCCCAGACCCAGCTCCAGACCACGTTTGCCATCAATATGCTGGCACTGGTGGAGAACCAGCGGCAGCCGAAGATCCTCTCTCTGCGTCACATCATCGACGAGTATCTGAAGTTCCAGGAGGAGATCATCGTCCGCCGGACGCGGTTCGACCTGAAGAAGGCCCAGGAGCGCGCCCACCTGCTGGAGGGTCTGCTCATCGCGCAGGACAACATCGACGAGGTCATCCGCATCATCCGCAGCAGCTACGACAACGCCAAGGAAAATCTGATGACCCGCTTCGGGCTGGACGATGTGCAGGCGCAGGCCATTCTGGATATGCGCCTCAAGGCTTTGCAGGGTCTTGACCGGGAGAAGCTCCAGACCGAGTACAAGGAGCTGGAGGAGAAGATCGCCTACTTCCTGCGTATCCTCAGCGACGAGAGTCTGGTGAAGTCCATCCTCAAGGAGGAGCTGACCGCCATTGCCGAGAAGTTCGGCGACGACCGCAAGACCGAGATCCAGGACGTGGAGGACGAGCTGGACATCGAGGATCTCATCGAGGAGGAGCAGTGCGTCTTTACCCTGACGGAGAACGGCTACATCAAGCGCACGCCGGTCAGCGAGTACGCCGCCCAGAGCAAGGGCGGTATGGGCAAAAAGGGCATCACCACCCGTGAGGAGGACACCGTGGTGGATGTGTTCACCGCGTCTACCCACGACTATATCCTGTTCTTTACCGACACCGGCAAGGTCTACCGCAAGAAGGGCTATCAGATCCCGGAGAGCGGCAAGACAGCCAAGGGTACCAATATCGTCAACATCCTGCAGGTGGAGGCGGGCGAGCGGGTACAGGCCATGCTCCACTTCCGGGAGCAAACCGACGAGGAGCTGTACCTGTTCATGACCACCCGGAACGGCACGGTGAAGCGTCTGGAGGTCAGCGCCCTGAAGAACCTGCGGAATAACGGCATCCGCGCCCTGACGCTGGACGAGGGCGACCAGCTGATCTCCGTGACGGAGACCCGGGGGCATGACCGTATGCTCATCGCCACCCACGACGGACAGGCGGTGTGCTTCGACGAGACGGACGTGCGCGCCATGGGACGTACCGCCGTGGGCGTCCGGGGCATCCGCCTGCGGGAGGGCGACTACGTCATCGGCGCCGCCCGCGCCGATGCGGGCAAGACGGTGCTGTCCATCACCGAAAACGGCTTCGGCAAGCGGACGCCTATCGAGGAGTACCGCATCACCAACCGCGGCGGACTGGGTATCCGCAACTACATGGTCACGGACAAGACCGGCTGTGTGGTGGGCATGAAGATGGTGGACGGCACGGAGGATCTGCTGCTGGTGACAGAGGCCGGTATTCTCATCCGCACGCCGGTGGAGAATATCCGCGTGGCCGGACGCGCCACGCAGGGCGTCATCGTCATGCGCTTCAAGGAGGAGGGCGACCATGTGATCTCCATGGCGCTGGCCGACCCGGAGGAGAAGGACGAGACGGCGGAAACGCCTGAGACGGAGGAGACGGTATGAACAGCATACCCCGGGAAGCCATGGTGCCGCTGAGCCGCTGGCAGTATTTTACAAAGACGATGTACCACAACGCGGCGGAGAAAAGCCAGTTTGTGTATAACAAGGTCATCTATGAGAAGGATGAGGCGCTCCGACAGATCGAGGAGGGCAACGGCCGCATCAACATGGGACTGCTGCTGGTGCTGCTTCTGATGTTCTTCACAGCCAGCTCCACGAAAAATATCTGGGTCATCGTGGCGGGGATGGTCATTATCGTGGCCGGCGAGGTGGTGCGGCTCTGCCGTCTGCCTAAGGACATCACGGCCCACCTTACCGACACGGGAATGCGGGAGCGCTGATATGGCGGACATCACACCGATCGCCCGTATCGAGACGCCCTTCGCGGAGAAATTCGGCGTACCGCGGCAGAGCGGCGTGGCCGCCTGCCCCGGACGCATCGTGTTGGAGCCGCCCTACCGCGACCCGGCGGCGCTGCGGGGTCTGGAGGAGTTCTCCCACATCTGGCTGATCTGGCAGTTTGACCGGGCGCTGCGGCAGGACTGGTCGCCTACCGTCCGGCCACCCCGGCTGGGAGGCAACACCCGCATGGGCGTATTCGCCACCCGCTCCCCCTTCCGCCCCAACGGGCTGGGGCTGTCCTCCGTGGCGCTGGAGCGCATCGAATGGGACACGCCGGAGGGGCCGGTGCTCCATGTACGGGGCGCCGATCTGGTCAGCGGGACGCCCATCTTTGACATCAAGCCGTATCTGGCGTATACGGACAGCCATCCCGACGCCGCCGGCGGGTTCACCGCCGGTCTGGCGGGGGAAAGGCTGACGGTGGAATGTCCGGCATCGCTGCTGGACGCCGTTCCGGAGGCGCAGCGGCAGGGCTTGCTGTCGGTGCTGGCCAACGACCCCCGGCCCCGGTATCAGGACGACCCGGCGCGGGTCTACGGCATGGCCTACGGCGGACGGAATATCCGCTTCCGCGTGGAGGGCGGCGTGCTGACCGTTCTGGGCGTAGAGGAACACCTATAAAAACCGGAGAGACAGCAAGAAACGGGAGACTTATGAAAACAGTTGAAATATACACCGACGGCGCTTGCAGCGGCAATCCCGGGCCCGGCGGCTGGGGAGCGATCCTCCGCTATAGGGAGACGGAGAAGGAGCTGTCCGGCGGTGCGGCGGACACCACCAACAACCGAATGGAGCTGACCGCCGTCATCGAGGCGCTGGCGCTGCTGAAGGAGTCCTGCGTGGTGGAGCTGTACTCCGACTCCAAGTACGTCATCGACGGTCTTTCCAAAGGCTGGGCCAAGGGCTGGCAGAAGCGGGGATGGATCAAATCCGATAAAAAACCGGCGCTGAACCCCGACCTGTGGGAGCGGCTGCTGGCGCTGACAGACCGGCACGAGATGCACTATCACTGGGTCAAGGGCCATGCGGAGAACGAGAAGAACAACCGCTGCGACCAGATGGCGGTGGCGGAGAGCAAAAAATTCCAATAAAAACGGGGAAATTCACAAAATGTTCATGAGAGATTCATGATTTTGCCAATTTTTCTGGGTAATATAGCAGCATCCAAAGGAACTTCCCTTCCTTATGTGATTTTCTCTCTCTCCTAACACACAAAACACAGAAGAAGCCCCGCCTGCTGGCGGGGCTTCTTCTGCGCTGCGGCAAAGCAAGAAAACACACCCTGCGTCTCAGGACGCAGGGTGTGTTTTGCTTATTTATAGTAGTTGGTCTCGTCCTCCAGCGCCATGGGCAGCCCGTTGTGGTATACGGGGATGGTCTGGAACTTGAAGCGGCTGGCGCGGTGCGTGGCGTCGATCTGCTCCTTGATGGCGGGATCCACCACGCCACGGCGGACATACTCATTCACCGCATGGTAGGTGAAGCCCAGATTGTCCTCGTCGGTGAGGCCGGTCAGGCCGTCGGAGGGCGGCTTGATGAGGAACTTCTCCGGCAGGCCCAGCTGACGGCCCAGCGCGATGACCTCCTCCGTGGTGTACATACCCAGCGGCGAGAAAGCGCCGGCGCTGTCGCCATAGATGGTGCAGTAGCCCACCCAGTCCTCCGACAGGTTGCTGGTGTTGATGACCACGCCGCCGTCCAGCGACTGGGCCACGGCGTACAGGGTGGACATACGGATGCGGCTGGGCAGGTTCACGACGGTCTGGCGGCTGGGCGTCAGCCCTACCCGCTCCATCTCCGTCAGCACGCCCTGTACCGCGTCGTGGATGTTGATGGTGCAGTGGGGGATGCGCAGATGCTCCACCAGCGCCTGGGAGTAGTCGATGTCCGGCTGTACGCCGTCGGGCATCAGCACGCCGTACACACGCTCCCGCCCATAGGCGGCGGCAGCCAGCGCCGCCACGGTGGAGCTGTCCTTGCCGCCGGAGATGCCGATGACGGCGGTACGCCCGTGACACGCCTCCAGCTGGGTGTGCATCCACTCCAGCAGACCTGCCAGCTGCAACTGAGGATTGAATTCCATAGGGTCGCCCTCCCATGTCGTTTCTTTGCAAGTATTGTAGCGCGGAAGGGCGGATTTTGCAAGAGCCGATCACCCCAGAAGGCCGGTGACATCCTCCAGCGTCAGGCCGCGCTGGAGCGCCAGCGTGATACCGTAGCCCACCATGCGCCCCAGCTCCGTCACGCGCTGGTCAATGTCCTGCGGCGTAACGAACAGGTCAGTGCCCCGGCCGCACAGCGCCTGCCGGGGACAGCCCGCCTCCTCCAGCAGATCGGCGCACAGGGTGGCGCCGTCGATGACCGTGGGGACGCCCACGGCGATGACAGGCACGCCCAAAGCCGCCCGATCCACGGCACGGCGGTGATTGCCCACGCCGGAGCCGGGGGTCAGTCCTGTGTCGCTGAGCTGCACCGTGGCGCAGAGCCGGTCCCGGCTGCGGGCGGCCAGTGCGTCGATGGCAATGACGGCGGTAGGGCGGACGTGCGCCGCCGCGCCCTGTATCAGCTCCAGCGTCTCCAGCCCCGTGCGGGCCAGCACGCCGGTACACAGGGCGGAGACAGGGGTGAAGCCCTGAAACTGCCGGGGCAGAGTGCGTACCATGTGCCGCGTCACCAGCAGGTTCTCCACGGCGGCGGGGCCGATGGCGTCGGGGGTCATGGCGCGGTTGCCCAGCCCCGCCACAAGGATCTGGGAGCGGGGACCTGCGTCTGGCAGCAGGGCGCGCAGCTGCTGGGCGATGCACCAGACCGCCCGGTGGAAAAAGGTGCGCTGCCGGTCAAAGTAGGGGCGGAGATCCACGGTGATATAGCGGCCCACCGGCCTGCCCAGCGCCTGCGCGCCGGCATCATTGGTGATGCGGATGTCGGTGACGGCGTAGCCCTCCTGTAAGCTCTCCAGTCGCCGGATGCCCTCCGGCGGCGAAATTTTTTTGGTGCGGGCGGCCAGATCGTCGGCGGCCTCCAGCGCCAGATCGGTACGAGGTACGGTCATTGTTGTGGCAAACGCTCCCTTCTGAACACAAAATGTTGTGGCTTACGAGTAGGATGACCGCTTGAAATAGATTTATGCGAAAATCTGAGTCAAAATTGCAAAAAAGTCTTGCATTTTCTGAGCAATGATGCTAAAATATCATCCTGCGTGGAAGTCTTCTTTTCTGCGTATAAAAAATCTGATGTCGGGGAGGTGTTTGGTTTGCCGAATATCAAGTCTGCTAAGAAGCGTGTTCTGGTGGCAGAGGCGAGAAATGCTCGCAACAAAGCCAATAAGTCCGCACTGAAGACTGCTATCAAGAAGTTCGAGGCTGCTGCCGTTGAAGGCAATCGCACCGAGGCCGAGGGCACTTACAAGGTCGCAGTCAAGGCGATCGACAAGGCTGCTGCCAAGGGTCTGCTGCACAAGAACAACGCGGCTCACAAGAAGAGCGCGCTGACGCTGAAGCTGAACAACATTGGCTAATGACCAAACTCAACGGGTATCCGAAAGGATGCCCGTTTTGCTTTGTCCGCAGGAGGGTGCAGCGCCCTCCCTGCCTGCCGGCAGCGGCACACCGCACAGAAAAAGACTCCCGCGGCCCATGGCTGCGGGAGTCTTTTCATGCAGTTTTACTTCTTTTTCTTAGCGCCTATGATGACCAGTACCACCAGAAGCACCACGGCGACAACGACCATGGTGATCCACAGTCCCATGTTGCTGGTATCCCCGGTGAGGGGGCTGGCGCAGGCGACAGACAGGCTCATCGCCAGGCAGCACACCAAAGTCAGCAGGCAGAGAAGCTTCTTCATCCTTTTCACCTCGCTATCCGTAAGTGCATACATTATAGCACGGGAAATTGGCTCGCGTCAACTGTCGGTCACAGGGGATCACAGATAGTTCAGCGGGTTCAGGAACGTGCCGTTCAGCTGGATGCGGAAGTCGCAGTGGTTGCCGCTGGAGATACCCGTGGAGCCCATGCGGGCGACCTGCTGTCCCTTGTGGACGTGCTCGCCCACGGACACCAGCAGCGAGCTGTTATGGCCGTAGTAGGTGACGTAGCCGTTGCCGTGGTCGATCTTCACCAGATAGCCGTAGCCGCCCATCCAGCCGGAGTAGATCACCGTGCCGCCGTCAGAGGCGTAGATCGGCGTGCCGTAGCTGTTGGCGATGTCGATGGCTTCGTGGTAGGTGCTGGCGCCGCGGATACCGGTGTTGCGCCGTCCGAAATAGGACGTGATGATGCCGTTGCAGGGCCAGCCGAAGCTGCCGGTGGGATACCAGGAGGGACGCTCCTTGGTGCCGCGGAGCTGCTGCTCCGTCACCGGCTGGGACAAGGTGACGCTGGCCACGATCTCCCGCTCCGTCTCCGTACCGTTGATATAGGTGACGTTGGCGGTGACGTCCGCCTTGCCGTAGACGCCGGGGGACGTGACCTTATACTCGCCCTGATACATGGAGGCGTCGTCGGTGTACTCCACAGGATAGGGTACATCCTGCACATAGCACTGCCGCTCCACGTTTACCACCGTCAGGTAGGGTACGGCGTTGCTGATGGTCAGCACGTCGCCCACCCGCAGGATCTTGGGGTCGTAGCCCGGGTTCATCTTCATCAGCGTGTCCACGGAGATACCGTATTCGCCGGCGATGCTGTAATAGCTGTCACCGCTCTTGACGGTGTAGGTGACCTCGCCCTCCCTGGTGGCGTTGAGGATCTCGGCGATATAGCCCAGATTCATAATGTAGGACGTGTCCACGTACTCCTGTCGGATCTCCACATCCTCCACGAAGTAGGCGTCCACCGTGTCCTCCGTCTGATAGCCCAGCTTCAGCTGGGCCAGAATGTCATCCAGCGCGCCGGGGAACGTGGTGGCTACCACCTTTTCCCCGTCCACATACAGGACATAGGCGTCCTCTACCAGACCCAGCTCGTCAGTCAGCTCGTCCCGGAAGTCCTCCTCCGACGCGACCTCCTTACGCAGGAACACGCCGGTCTTGGTCTCCAGCAGGGACTGATCCACCTTGTAGCTGCTGTCCTGCAGCGTCTCGCGGGTGATGCCCTCCACCTCCGTGACCGCCAGCGCCACCGCCTGCCGGGAGGAGACGACGCCCAGATCCTTGCCGTCGTAGACGGCGCGGGCGCCGATGGTGTACAGGGAGAGGATGGTCGCGGCGGCGGCGATGCCCATGGCCGAGGCCAAAAAGACCGCCGGGTGCAGCTTGATCTGCTCAAAGAAGCTGCGCAGCCGGTCGCCGATGCGGATCAGGCGCTTGCGGCGTTGGCTCAGCCGCTCCCGGAGGTTGGCGCCCAGACGGGGCAGGCTGTTCCAGAAGAACAGAAACAGCTGCGCCGCGCCGTGTTCTGATTCGGGGAAGCGGCTGTGGCGGCTCTCGTCCACCAGATGATGGGCGCTGCCCCGGATCTCCTTGCACCGCGCCGCCAGATGCCGGACGCCCGCCTGCAGGTTCAGCGTAAACAGGTCGGGATGCTCCTCCCGGTACTGCCGCCAGCTCTTCAGGTTATCCTTCCAAAGCTGCCACAGCGCCGACAGCGACATGGGCGTGCGGTTGGGATCCTGCGCGGGATTCTGTTGTGTTGGTTTTTCTGCCAGTAGTTGTTTCATAGTGGGATTCACCTAAAAGTTACAAATTCGTTACAAACGGTATCATACCTTGTTTCCGCTCCCGCGTCAAGGATAAAATTGTGAACATTGGTCAATATACCCCGGAAAAATAAGGAAAGCGCCCCCCTTTGGGGCGCTTTTTCGTCCGTATCGGTCAATATTTTTCGTCCAGCAGCGCAATCAGCGCGGCGATAGCGTTCTCCCGACAGTCCGGCAGCGCGTGGACGCAGGGCAGCGCCAGTACCTCCGGCAGGGCGTTGGCGGGGGCAAAGGCCGCGCCCGCCCACGTCAGCATGGAGACATCGTTGGCGTGGTCGCCCACGCAGATCACCCTGTCCTGCGGGATATCCAGCAGCGCGGCAAGGCGCTGCACCATGCCGCCCTTGTTGGCGCCTTTGGCGGTCAGCTCCACCAGCGATTCGCTGCTGGCTACGATCTCGTAGTCGTCGTACCACGGCGCGGCGCGGAGATAGTCCAGCAGCGCCGCCTGATCCGATGGCTCCGTGGAGAATAGCGCCTTGCTGATGGGGGACGGCACCTGCGCCATGCTGTCCACGATCACCGTGGGCGAGTGGGTCACATGGAGGTGCCGCCGCGTCACCTCGTTGGGCTGGAGGGCGTGGATGCTGTTGTCGTCGTGATACAGCTCCACGGCGGCAAAGGGCAGCGCCCGGAGGGTCTGGGCGATGTGGGTCCGGACAATGTCCGGCAGGAACGCGGTGTACAGATACCTGCCGGCGGCGAAGTCGTAGATGGCAGCGCCGTTGAACAGGATGGTGGGGCCGTTCATGGGTACGCCGTGTGCCACCACCTCAAAGGCGGGCTTGGCGCGGCCCGTGGCCACGGAGAAGACGCCGCCCTCCGCCATGAAGTGGCGCAGCGCCGCCTGATTGACGTCGGATACCGGCGGCATGGGGGCGCAGAGGCGCAGCGCCTCCGCCGTGTATGTCAGTGTATTGTCATAGTCGCTGGCCAGCAGCAGGCCGGTGAATTTTCCCATAGTGTGTTACGCCTCCGTGCCTGCGCCGGACTTGCCGCCGCCGTTTTTGCGGCGTCCGCCCCGATGCCGGGGGCGCTTGCGCTGGTCGCCGCCGGACTTGGCGCTCTGGTTCTCCTGCGGCTTATTGGGACGGGGCGCGGTCTGCTGGGTGCTGCCGCCTGCGGCGGCACCTCCGCCGCCCCGGCGTCCCAGGCGGCGGCTGCCGGAACGGGAGGTGGGCGTATCTCCGGCGGGTTTGTTGTTCTTGACGGGCTTATCCGCCTTAGCGGGCTTATCCCCGCGCTTTTCCGGTGCGGCAGCGCCCTCGGACTTCTTCCGGTCCCGTCCACCGCGGCTGCGGCGACGGCGCTTTTCCTTCTCCTCGGGCTTATCGGCGGGTACGGGCGTAAAGTCGCTGATGAAGCTGATGGGAGGCATCTCGTCCTCCTTCACCGGCTCCACATAGCGCTCCGGCCGCTGGTCGGGGATCACGATGCCGTCCCGGCTGCCCTTGCCGTTGCGCAGGACGCACACCTCGCAGTTGTGGTAGCAGCGGGGGCCCTCCGGCCGGTCGTCCAGCCGGACGTTCACCGTCTCCTTCAGCAGATTCACATCGGAGACGTTGCCGGGGCCGTCCGGCGTCAGCACGAAGGAGTCGTTCTTGGGCATACGCTTGATGGCGTCCTCGTAGGCGTCCTGCTCGTATTTCAGGCAGCACATCAGACGGCCGCAGGTGCCGGAGATCTTGGTGGGGTTCAGGGACAGGCTCTGGGTCTTAGCCATCTTGATGGACACCGGCAGGAACTCGTCCATGAACTGGGAACAGCAGAAGGGTCTGCCGCAGATGCCCAGGCCGCCCAGCATCTTGGCCTCGTCCCGGACGCCGATCTGCCGCAGCTCGATGCGGGCGCGGAACACGCCGGCCAGATCCTTCACCAGCTCACGGAAGTCCACGCGGCCGTCGGCAGTGAAGAAGAACAGGATCTTGGAGCCGTCGAAGCTGCACTCCACCCGCACCAGCTTCATCTCCAGCTTGTGCTGGAGGATCTTTTTCTGGCAGATGTCGAAGGCGTCCTTCTCCCGGCTCCGGTTATAGGCGGCGGTGTGGCGGTCATTGTCGGTGGCGATACGCAGCACCGCCCGCAGCGGCGGCACCACCTGCTCGTCGGGTACGGCGTGGTTGCCCTCGCAGCACTGGGCAAATTCCGGGCCCTGCGCCGTCTCCACGATCACGTCCTGACCGGCCTCCACCGCCAGGTCCTTCGGGTCAAAATAATAGGTCTTACAGCCGCTTCGAAAGCGGACGGAAATTACAGTGGTCATAGAAGCTCCTCCCATTCCACGGCGAGGGCGCCAAGAACATGGCCCGCGCCTACATTATATTCACATTCGCCGCTGTACTTCTCCAGCAGCGCCGTCAGCTTTTGGAGCTGGCGGCAGGTCAAGCCGCGGGCCAGCGCCTGCGCCGTCTCGCCGCAGGCGGGATCCGGCGTCTCCTTGCCCATTTGCAGCAGCAGCGCTTCCGCCGCGGCGCACCAGGCACTGCGCAGCACGGTGCGCAGCTCGTCCCGCTTCAGCTTCCGGGTCTCCAGCGATACCAGATACCGCGTTACCGGCAGCAGCTTTCCCTTGGCAAAGGCGAGGCAGAGCTGCTCCGTCTCCGGCGGCAGGGTCTCCGGCGGCAGATCGGCGCTTTTCAGCAGCACGCACCGGGAGCGCACCGTCTCCAGCAGCGCGGTGGGGCTGTCGGTGCAGAAGATGAAGGCGGCGTAGGGCGGCCCCTCCTCCACGATCTTCAGCAGCACGTTCTGGTCCCGCTCGTTGAGCTGGCGGCTGTCCGCGATGATATACACCTTCCGCGCCGCCTCGTTGGGACGGATGTACACGTCCTGCCGCAGCTCCCGGACGGCGTCCACCGTCAGCTCCCGGTGCTCCGTGTCCCGGATCACCGACACGTCGGGGTGGATACCCTCCAGCACCTTCCGGCAGTGGCGGCACCGCAGGCAGGGCCTGTCCGTCCCCTCGCAGACGTGGGCGGCGGCGATGAACCGTGCCGCGTCCGTCAGGTCGCCGGCGCCGGAGAGCACGATGGCGTGGCTCAGCCGCCCCTGCTCCGCCGCACGGCGGATGGTGCGCTCCAGTGTGCTGTTTTCCGGCAGAAGCTGGGCCATGTCGCTCTCCTTTTCCCGTAGGGGTCTGACGCCCCTATTTTTCTAATGTACCAGTATACCACACAAAAAGCGGGACAGGCAAGTTTTATTCTACGGATACGGGGGAAAATGTTTCCCATAGAGGCGATTCCTGCGAAACTGGAAACCTATTGCAAAAAAACAGAAAAATTTGGGAATAGTCTTGCTTTTGACGAAAAATTTGACTATAATAAGAAACGTTCTCATCGTTTGGTACAACTATATTGATAATAGATGGAGGGACTACCATGAGCAAGAAGTATTGTTACCTGTTCACCGAGGGCAACGCGAAGATGCGTGAGCTGCTGGGCGGCAAGGGCGCGAACCTGGCTGAGATGACCAATATCGGCCTGCCCGTTCCCCAGGGCTTCACCATCACCACCGAAGCCTGCACCCAGTATTATGAGGACGGCCGTCAGATCAATGACGAGATCATGGCCGAGATCATGGAGTATATCGAGAAGATGGAGAAGATCACCGGTAAGAAGTTCGGCGATCACGAGAATCCCCTGCTGGTCTCCGTCCGCTCCGGCGCCCGCGCCTCCATGCCCGGCATGATGGACACCATCCTGAACCTCGGCCTGAACGAGGATGTGGTGGACGTCATCGCCAAGAAATCCAACAACCCCCGCTGGGCTTGGGACTGCTACCGCCGCTTTATCCAGATGTACTCCGACGTGGTCATGGAGGTGGGCAAGAAGTATTTCGAGCAGCTCATCGATGCCATGAAGGAGCAGAAGGGCGTGACGCAGGACGTGGAGCTGGATGCCGCCGACCTGAAGGAGCTGGCCATGCAGTTCAAGGCCGAGTACAAGGCCAAGATCGGTGAGGACTTCCCCTCCGATCCCAAGGAGCAGCTGGTGGGCGCCATCAAGGCCGTGTTCCGTTCCTGGGACAACCCCCGCGCCAACGTGTACCGCCGCGACAACGATATCCCCTACTCCTGGGGTACTGCCGTCAACGTCCAGTCCATGGCCTTCGGCAACATGGGCGACGACTGCGGCACCG
>ENA-OYXZ01000083-OYXZ01000083.1-human-gut-metagenome-genome-assembly--contig:-NODE-83-length-38787-cov-9.900031_pt1 | contig 38787 bp, 29 predicted proteins | sample MGYA00243975_ERZ653432 | MGnify/ENA primary metagenome ERZ653432 (study PRJEB26926, sample SAMN06164954) | human gut metagenome | biome: ENVO:00009003; feature: ENVO:2100002; material: ENVO:00002003...
GAGAATCTGCCCCGCAGGAGTATACCTGTCGGAATTGCCCGGAACGGTATTACCATGCGATCCCCGCTCCCCAGAAGTCAAAGGGACTCATGATGCACTTTGGCGAAAGCTATTGCACCCTGCCGAAGAGAGCCAGGCATCTTAAAAGCCGTGATCTGAACAGACGGGCACCATTCCGGTGCCCGAAGCGGAAAGCGCCGAACACGCTGCGGATCTACTATTACCGCAGCCCGGAAACGTATATGTTGGACAACGTGCTGCATCAGGGCTTTGCATTCACACCGCAGCCCACGGCAAGCCGCTATGCAATGGCATATGAGGGAACTTCCACGCTCTCCCCGCGGGAGTTTTGGCTAAAGCTGCTCACACAGAAGGATACGGAGCTGTTAGGCATAGAGGTCAAAGCCAAGTCCGTAGTAGAGATAGACGATGGGCTTGCCCCGTGCTTTTTCTTCAAAACGGAAGAAGGCTATACGCGCTGCCAGTGCTTCGATGCTGATCGCGCACGCACCAACTGCATGGAAGGCTGGGAGGGATATAATCAGGAGGACATAAAATGATCATCAACCAAGAGGGTATGCGCTATACATACAACGGCATGACCTACACTGTCGGTGCCGCTGTCATGGCAACAGAGGCAAGTGAATATCGTGGACTTTATGGCACCATCACGGAGATCCGTGACGGATCTGACCGAGAGACAGAGAATGATACGCCTGACATCTATTGCTGTTTTGAACCACCTCTGTTTCAAGAGGAGATCCGGGAGCTGGAGCGACGCTTCACAGAGCTATATCAAGCTCCTAAGAAGCTCGATGAGATCACGCTGGATATGGTTATCATGGCACCGGAGATGGTTCGGGTGATCTCGGCTGACCCAAAGGAGTGTAAGGCCTGCGAGCTTTACCTGCTTACCACACACTGCACGACGAATCTGGATTCCAGCAGCTTCACTGAGCTATACGCCGACTACGATGCCGGACGTTTTGCCCTACTGCAAAGTGTCCGGGAGGAACAACAGGATGGCTGCGTAAAGGATTGGGCAGATAGGGACGTACTGGAAGAAGAATATGGCATTGACCGCTATGAGGCATGGTATCGTGATGAATACTTCGAGAATCATTTCGTCATATCGCTTGAAAAGCTGTCCCTCATGCTGCCGCCAGATTTTATAGAAAATCCGAAAAGTTATAATTGAAATTATTATAATTTGCGGTATAATACTTTATGGAGGCGGTGAGCTTATGAAGCAATTTGTTGATCGGCAGCAGGAGATGGAGACGCTGCAAAGTGAGTATGAGCGGAACGGCAGCGCACTTGTCGTACTGTATGGACGCCGGCGAGTGGGAAAGACTACGCTGATATCCGAGTTTATTCGGGATAAAAACGCCCTGTTTTTCCTTGCAAGTGAAGAGTCCGAAGCCCAAAACCGAGCGGCATTCAAAGAAAAAGCAGCAGAATTCATTGATAGTGATCTTCTGCGTAATGCAGATGTCAAGAGCTGGGACGTGATATTCAAAGCAATCATGGATGCCAAGTATGACAGCAAGCCCGTTATCGTACTGGATGAATTTCAGTATCTGGGCAAGGCAGAGCCTGCATTTCCTTCCATATTCCAACGGATATGGGAAGAAATACTAAAGAAGCAGTCTGTTATGGTCATTCTCTGCGGCTCTCTGATTTCCATGATGGAGTCTCAGACACTGGCCTATGGCAGCCCTTTATACGGAAGGCGAACCGCGCAGATCCGGCTCAAGCAGATCCCGTTCGCCTATTACCATGAGTTTTTCCCTGGCAAAACCCGCAGAGAACTCATTGAGCTATACTCTGTTACAGGCGGTGTCCCCAAGTATATCGAGTTATTTTCGGAGAATAGCGATATCTATCGTGCTATCCAGAAATGCGTACTGAACCGCTCCGGCTATCTCTATGATGAACCGCATTTTTTGCTGCAGCAGGAGGTCAGTGAAGTCGGCAGTTACTTTTCCATTATCAAGGCGATCGCAGCCGGAAATCACAAGCTTTCCGCGATTGCCGCTGTTTTGGAGGTCAAGTCAACGAACCTGACCAAGTACCTGAAGACTTTGATGGATCTGGATATTCTGGAACGAAGGGTGCCGGTCACAGAGGAAAATCCCGAAAGGAGCAAGCGCGGCCTTTACAAGATCAAGGATAACTATCTGCGGTTTTGGTTCGCATTTATCTATCCCAATATGAGCTTTATCGAAAGCGGGCATAGCGGTATCGTGATGGATAAGATCCGCAAGGGCCTCACTACCAGCCACATTGGCTTCGTATATGAGGACATCTGTGAGGAGCGGATGTGGGAATTGAATGTTAATAACACATGGCCGTTCCAGTTCTCCAAGCTGGGCGGGTATTGGGATGCCAAGAATGAGATCGACATTGCAGCCCTTGATCCGGAGGGCAAGAACATGATTCTGGGAGAGTGCAAGTACTGGAAAGAGCCAGTTGGTCTTAATGTCCTTCATGCGTTGGAAGCTAAGGCCTGCGATGTCGCATGGGAGCGGGATCGGCGAAAAGTGTGGTACGTCCTGTTCAGTATCTCCGGCTTTTCTGATGAACTATGTGCCCATGCCGCAACACGAGATGATCTTCTTTTGATTGATGATAGAGGAAGATAGCTGATCGACCAGCCGGTTCAATATCTTCAATGCGCTCCAAAATTCTTTGAGGGAATTAAAGAAGTTCTGACAAATGTGCATAAAACAGACGTGGAGATTTCCACGTCTGTTTTTTTCCTATCTGTTGCAGTAATGCGTATTAAAGTCGTATAAACACAGTATAAGCACAAAAGAGAAGGAGCTGATCTTATGTTAGTCTGTGTAGACCACGGAAATAAACAAATTAAAACAGCCAGTAGGGTATTTACATCCGGACTGGTAGAGAGCGATACCCGTCCCCCTTTCGGTGACAACATCCTATTTTATCGAGGAAAATACTACACGCTCTCCGACCAGCGTATCCCCTATACCCGGGATAAAACAGAGGACGACCGATTTTTTATCCTGACGTTGTTCGCCATCGCTTACGAGATCAACGCGGCGGGCCAGTATGTCCCGGATCGGCTGATGAACATTCAGCTTGCCGTTGGGCTGCCGCCTGCGCATTATGGAACGCAGTATAAACGCTTTGCCCAGTATTTCCTGAACCGCGGTGTAATCGGGTTTGAATTCAATGGGAGGAAATACTCCATCTGCATCACGGAGGCGGTCTGCTTCCCGCAGGCGCTGGCAGCCACGGCTCCGGTGTTCAAGCGGCTCCAGCTCGGCACGGTTGCCAAGGCCACTGTGATCGACATAGGCGGTTTTACTGCCGATTACCTCTCCCTGCGCTATGGCGCAGCAGACTGGGCTTCCTGCGATTCGCTGGAAAACGGCGTCATTACACTCTATAACCGATTGCTGTCCAAGATTCGTGCCGACCATGATCTGCTGCTGGAGGAAACGGACATTGACTCCATTCTCACAGGCTGCAGTACAGAGTACGGCAGTGAGATCCAAACACTGGTAGAGCGCGGCGCGGAGTCCTTCGTGGCGGACCTTTTCCGTACTCTGCGGGAGCGGAAGATCGAGCTGCGTACCGGCAAGGTTATTTTTGTAGGCGGCGGCTCTCTGCTGCTTCGGAAACAGATCGAAAAGTCCGGTAAGGTCGGTACAGCCATCTTTGTGGAGGAGATCGGCGCCAACGCTGCCGGGTACGGTCTCTTGTATGCGGCTACGAAGACGAGTAGGTGATCCATATGGGCGAAAAGAAGGATTCCTTCAGATTTACCGTCCAATTCAATGCCGGTGACCCAAGCCACCAGCAGGTAGCCGCGATCTTGAACGAGCAGGGTCGGCGCAAGGCACAGTTCCTGGTCAACGCCGTGACCCACTATATGAATTGCCCGGAAACACCGGAGGCCGCGGCTGTGCCAAGGATAGACCGGCAAACAGTGGAGCAACTGGTTCGTGAGATACTGTCCAATATGCACCCGGAACCCGTACCCGCAGTGGGCGAGGATATGCCCTGCGGTGATCCGGCTATTACGGCCTCTGAAGACATCCCCTTCGATGCCGCGGCCATCCTGGGAGAAGATGGTTTCCATTCGCATATGGACTCATTGGCTGCAATACAGAAGCCGTGAAATCGACAGATGATCATATGGAGCATACTTCGGCATACATAAATTGCCAGGAGCCGGACTGCGTGATACGCGCAGTCCGGCTCCTGACCTGTAAGGAGACAATGGTCGAAAGTAGCCTAAATTGGAAGTAAGATGAAGTCTTTTTATTTGGCGATACGCTCCAGAATTTCGATCAGCAGCTCTGTGGTGATCTTGACGTCCTCAATCTTGCAGACCTCGTTGGGCGTATGCACATCCACCAGCGTCGGCCCAATGGAGATCATATCCAGATGAGGGTTCTTCTCCGCGAAAGCACCGCACTCCACACCGGCATGCACCGGCTCCACGATCATATCCGTGCCGGTCAGGTGCTTGTAGGCCTCGCAAGCGATATGGGTCAGCTTGCTGTTGGGATTGACCGCCCAGCCGGGAACATGACCCTCGCTGTCGAAGGTAAAACCGAAGCTATTGGCCAGTGCGCTGCAGATCACACCGATCTGAGTGGCCTGATAGGCAACGCTGCTGCGGGCAAACACTGTGAAGCGCACCATATCATCGTCAACGGACACAACACCCAGGTTGGCGGAGCTCTCCACCAGCCCGTCGATAAACGGGCTCATGGTGTGGACGTTATTGGGGACGGTGGTCATCAGTCCCACCATACCGTAGCCGATCTCTCCGGTCAGTACGCGGTCAGGCGCGGTGTCACCAAAGGCGGTGGTGAATACCATATCCGGCTCGATGTTGCCGAAAGCCTCCGCAAACTCTCCACGGAAGGTTTCAATGATAGCCTTGGCCCGATCTTCCTCGGCGGCGGAAAGAACGACCGTGGCGGTGCCAAACGCGGGGATGGCGTTCTTCGCCTGACCACCGCTGAAGGAGGCCACACGATAGCTGACGCCGCCCTGCCGCAGCATTGCCAGCAGCGTAGCGATGCTGACCAGCGCATTGGCGTGGCCCTTGTTGATGCCCACGCCAGAGTGGCCGCCCAGCAAGCCGCTGAAGGAAATGGTCAGCGCCTTGCAACCCACAATAGGCTTCTCCCACTCGGCCTTGTGGCTGTAGTTGAAGAAGTCACCGCCAGCGCAGGAGTTACACAGAGAGCCCAGCGTTTCCCAGTCCAGATTGACCAGATAGTCGCCATCCAGATACTTGGGATCAATGTCCATGGAGTCCATACCATCTTCTTCGTTGGTGGTGAAGATGGCGCGGATGGGGCCGTGACGCAGGGTGTCATCCTGCAGCAGATACAGGCACATCGCCACGCCGATACCGTCGTCGGCGCCCAGACTGGTGCCATCTGCGGTCAGAGTCACACCATCGTTGATGACCTTGATAGGGTCGTTCATGGGATCGTAGGTGACACCCTCTTCGCAAACACACACCATATCCATGTGCGCCTGGAAGATCACACGAGGTACATTTTCACAGCCGGGGGATGCGGGCTTGTCAATGATGATCTCATTCATGTTGTCCTTTTCCACGGCCAGACCATGGCGCTTGGCCCACTGGAACAGGTACTCGCTGACGCGCTCCTCGTGATGGGAGGGGCGGGGTACCTTTGCCAGCTCCAGAAACTCGGACAATACAATATCTAACGCTTTGCCTTTACTCATAGCAAACACTCCTTACTGTGCGACGGAGCAGGCTTCTTCGATAGTCATATCGCCGGAGCCGGCCAGCTTGGTATTCTTCAGCAGGGAATAGAGGATCCAATAGGCTGCAAAGGCGATGATCACGCCGTCCAGTGCGGAGGAGAACACTGTCACCACGCCCAGCGTCTCCAGCAGCGCGAAGCCGCCGCCGATGACCCACGCGATGATGCCGATCCAGTTGATACCGCGCACTGGAGACCAGTTCTCCTTCTTGGCCTTGCAGATGACCCAGTAGTCGCAGATAACGACGCCCATGATGGGAGGCACCACCGCGCCCAGAATGCTGATATAGGTATTCAGGAAATCCGCCAGACCGGCAATCGCCATAATGACGCCCAGTACGCCGCAGATCATGGTGACCAGAGGACGCTTGCTGTCCTTGATGGAGAACATCTTGCAGGCGGCCAGACCGGACATATAGGCGTTGCCGGTGTTGGTCGTCCATGTGGCGAGGATCAGCACCAGCATGGCAACGATAGGCAGCCCTAGACCTGCGAACATGGCGGCCACGTCGTAGTTGCCGGTGCCGATGGACATGATGGCACCCACCAGGATCATCAGCAGAGCCGCAGGCATAACGCCGATCAGGGTAGCCTTCACCACGTCACCGCGGGTCTTGCAGTAGCGGGTATAGTCAGAGTTACAGGTAGCGCCCAGCGCGAACAGGCCGATAACGGTGGAGATCGCGGCGGGCAGGGGCATCAGGTTCTCCGAAACGGCAGAGGCGATGTTGCCCCAACCGGCGGTGTTGATGGAATGGATGCCGCCATAGGCGCACAGCAGCACCAGCAGCGGAACGGCGATATAATTCAGAACCGCCATCCACTTCACGCCGTAAACGGCGGTGATGAACATGACGACACCCCAAACGACGCAGCTCAGCCAGAAGGGGAACTCCACGCCCAGATGCAGCATCAGCGTGTTGAAGGCCACGGCGCAGGTGGCGGTCTGCACGGCGAACCAACCTGCCTCACAGATAAAGATAACCAGCGCCATTGTGAAGTTGGCGCCTGTCATGCCGAAGGCTCTGGTGGAACACATGGTGGCGTTCAGACCGGTGTCAGAGCCGACAATGCCGCCCAGGATCATCATGGTGCAGCAGATGGCAAACCCGATGAGGGTGGCCCAAAAGATGGAGCTCATCGTCAGCACGCTGCCGAAGATGCCGCCCACCATCAGCATGGGGATGCAGATCATGGTGCCTACCCAGATAAAGGCGATACTCCACCATGAGCGTTTTTCGTTGGGTTGGATCTGGGATAAGCCCTTATCCTCTTGCTTGGTTTCCGTTACATTGGTCTTGTTTTCTTCCATGTTGTTATTCTCCTCTCTCTAAAATGTAGGGACGGGGGAATGCTCTCATTTAGACAGAAAGCCGGGAACGGGAACTGTGCCCCGTCCCCGGCTTTTCGTCGATGTAAGGAAGCTCGCTGTTGTCGGGTTCTGCAGGAATGCGCTTACTTGGCGGGGTAACGAACGATTCTGCCGGTGTACTCCACGTTCTTGAAGTAGGGAGCCCACACATCGTTGATGGCGGCCTCGCCGTTCTTCCACCAGCGCTCATCCACCTCGATAATGCCGATGTCCACATACTGACCCTCCTTGGTATCAGCATTGGTCAGAGGCATACCATCATTGATCTCGTAGAAGGAGATGATGTCGGGGGCGGTCATGACCACGATGCCATCCTTGTAGATGACCAGATTCTCGTTCTGGAACAGAACCGTATAGGTGGAGCCGTCTTCACCCGCGACAGTGGCGGTGCCATAATCGAAGCCGCCGGCCGTCTTTGTTTCCACCTTGGTGATCTTACCGCGGCAAACGGCCTGGCACTTCAGGCTGGAATGCTTGGCGAGATACGCATAGAAATTCTCGGTGGTGTTCTCGGTCTTATACGTGGCCATCACTTCGCCGACGGTCTTGGCACGGGTAATGGTGCCATTGCCGATAGCGGCCTCGATCTGCGCCTGATTGACCATCCAGCCGGACAGACCGGCCATCATATCAAAGGCCACGCAGATGTTTCTGCCGATGACCTCGGCCTCGTGTGCATCGCGGGGATCGGCCAACTCAATGGTCAGGCGGTTGTTCTTGTGGTCGGCCATAGCCAAAGGAGAGGTATCCAGACCATTGACGTGCAGCAGCAGCGTGTCCAGAGCGGGAACAGCGCGGGCGGCACCGTCTGCATCAATGACGGGGATATCGTTCATCATGGCGATCAGCATGGGAACGAAGGTGTTGAAGCCGCCGATCTCAACGGGAATCGTATAGCTCAGGGTGCGACCCATGTTCGCAGCCATATCCACCAGAGCGTTGTAGGCGTTGACGGCGTAGGGCGTAAAGTCCTTGTCCTTCAGTGCAACGGGAGAACCCATGCCTGCGGTCACAGCGGCATAGGCGTTGACATTCATCTCGCCAGTGGAGATCATGCGGAGCTTCGGATCACCATGTTCCTTGATGTAGTTCTCCAGCATCTCCAAACCGGAGCTGGCAGAACCACCACCGCCGGCACCCAGGACGGTGGCACCATAGATGATGTTGATAATATCCTGACGTGACAAAACAGTAGACATTTCGAGTTCCTCCATATTCTTAATTTTTGTGGCGTTCCCGCCATCTCTGCTTAAAAGTATACAGAGTCTCGGTGTATAGGTCATCGGATAGCCAACTAAGGATTTCATCGTTTCATTGGTCGCAGAAACAAAGAGGGACTGTTTTGGCAGCCCCTCTTTGTGCATCTTGCTTTGTTAATTTGTAAGTATCTCCTAAATCCCTTTCAAAATACGGTAGACCACCGCAGCTTTATATACCGCCAGCGTTGCGGGCATCTGTACCAGATCACATTTCAAAACGCTCCGGATCTTATTGAGTCGGTAATGCACGGTATTTTTATGAAGATATAGCAAGGTGCCTGTGCTCTGCGTGTTGGATTCCGCATCAAGAAGATAAGTGCATAGCGTTTCAATCAGGATATCACCGTCCGCAGTATCCTTCAGCTTCCTGATGGGCAGCAGACAGTCTGCTACCGCATCTTCCCCCTGCTTCACGGAGTCGATACATGATTGCACATAGCGCACATCACTGTCTGAATAGATCTTGCGCCGCGGATACACAGCGCAGAGCTCTGCAAAGCAGCGTATCATCCGATTATATGCGTCGCGGGCCTGCGATGTGTTCTCAAGATCGTCAAAGACACAGCCGCGTGCAGCATATCCCTCTTTTTCAAGCAGGGAGACAAAATCCTCACCCATCTCCCGCGTATTTTCCTCAAGCAGCATCCCGTCGGTCAAGGCGACAATATAGGTGCCGTAGCTATCAACGATGACGATCTTATGGTGCTCCTGCAGGTACACCTTCAGCTTCAGGACAACGTCCAGCTTTTGGCTGGCGGTCAGCTCCTGCCCTGTCCTCAGATCCGAAAGCTGCAAAACCCACATGGTGTTAACGGCACTTATGGAAATGCCCATTTGCTGTGCGAGTCTACGCATTTTGGCGGGATCGTCTGTCAGGACCGCTTCTACCAGCGCATCTGTACCGTCATAATAAGTGCCTTTGTCCCAGATGTTTAAGAACAACGCAACAACATCTACTGCTTGCTGCAGCCGTTCAGGATCCATTTGGTCAAACTCGTCCAGCACCAGCAGGTGCATCCCTCGATGGGTCTTTGACGGAACAGGTATGTCCCATAATCTAAAGCTGTGCCCATCCAATTCCATCCGCTGCTGACCTTTCGGCGGCGGCTTCTGCCTTTGAGCCATCTGCAGCAACGAATGATAGTTCCACTGATTGGAAACGGGCCACGCCGCTGCCCCTCTTCGCTCCAAATATCGATCTGTCAGCAGCAAGGTGCAGCGCATGCGGTCGGACAGCAGACGCAAGACGGTATTGATGTTCCGCTGCTGCGGTTCCAAAAGCGCAATGCTGTTCATCACCTCGGCGGTATAATAATTGCCCTGCATTCGCCGCTTGTGGATATACTCGACTATATCCGTGATCATATCCGAGTATCGGAAGTCCATGCGGCCAAAGGGCATGGCAATCAGCGGGAGGTTGATCTCATCCGCAACGGCAATCAGTGCATCGTCGATCTGAGGAATAAAGACCCCAACGTAAAACAGAACAAGTCCTGCCGCGCCCATGCTGCGCAAATGCCGCAAAACACTGCACTGTCGGCTAACATCATCTTTAATGGTCACGAGAGCAGATATGACCAACTCGTTTCCGACAATTAGCTCGTCAGATAATAGACTTGTTTCCGGCCACTCCAGCACACTGACAGAGGATACCGCGCGATCTGTTCCTTTTGCTCCAGCAATCAACTGTGCTTCACGCAGCGTGGGAAGTTTCAGGCAATCCGCAACGGTCACGTTCATAGGATATCTCCTCTCGGCGGGACACGTACCAACAATCGACACTTTTTCATTCTCATAGTACCAAAGTTTCTGGTGACAGGCAATGTTTTTTTGCACAATTTCCGCCCGCTTTTTGTTGTTTCTGCAACTAAAAAGCGCGTCAAAGGGCATCGTTGCTTCCGGATAATGACTGCCGCAGATACGAGTAGTTTCTCTCGTAGAATCGTGCGGAATACAACGCGGGAGCCGGAATCTCCGATAGGTTCTCCGCATTTTGATAAGAATTGAAGATTTTTAAACGGTGCCGTTTTGGGGTAAGGCTTTTGTATAAAGCATAGAATTTTTCCTTGCAGACCTGACATTATCTCTGAGTACATGTCCATCACCACACAACCGCTGTAAGAACTGTACAGACATGCCTCCTATATTTTGTGTCGTCAAAATGACAGTCATGAGCTGTGCCGACAGTATTTACCTCTTGTGTATATAGAACTTATGTTCTATTATGGCGGTTAAGAAAACTGGGAGGAGGACGGATAGATGGGACGGAATATTCTACACGTAGACATGAACGCATTTTATGCATCTGTGGAATGTCAGCGGCGCCCTGAACTGCGTCAAAAGCCGGTGGCAGTCTGCGGTGATCCAGAAGCCCGTCACGGAATCGTCCTTACTGCCAACTATGTAGCAAAGCCACGTGGCGTCAAAACCGGCATGGCCATCTGGCAGGCGAAGCAGCTTTGCCCCGATCTGGTGGTGCTGCCTGCCGATATGAGGGAGTATGTCCGATTCAGTAAGATGGCTCGCGAGATTTACGAGAAATACACCGACCAGATCGAACCGTTTGGCCTTGATGAAAGCTGGTTGGATGTGACCGGCAGCGTCGGTCTGTTCGGTTCGGCCGTGAGTATTGCTGAAGAGATCAGCGAGCGGATCAAGTTTGAGTTGGGGATCACCGCCAGCATCGGCGTTTCCGACAATAAGATCACGGCGAAGCTGGGTAGTGACTATAAAAAGCCGGACGCCATCACCCGTATCGAGCGGGATAACTATAAAGAAATTGTCTATCCGCTGCCAGCATCCGATCTGCTCTATGTTGGTCCTGCCACAGAGCGCAAGCTGCGCGGTGTTGGGATTTATACCATCGGGCAGCTTGCCGAGGCGTCGCCGAAGCTTTTGGAATACAAGCTGGGGAAAATGGGGCTGGTGCTGCACACTTTCGCCAACGGGCTTGATGTATCGCCTGTGCAGCGCAGTGATCATATCCGTGCCATAAAATCGGTAGGCAACAGCGCCACCACGCCGCGCGATCTGGTGAGCGACGATGATGTGCGTCTCATGCTGTATCTGTTGGCGGAAAGTGTAGCCAGCAGAATGCGGGAGCTGGCATCAAAGTGTACGGTGGTCGAAGTTGCTGTCCGGGATACGGAGCTGCATTGGTACTGCCGGCAAAAGAAACTGGCAGTTCCCACCTGCTCCAGTGCGGAGATCGCAGACGTGGCGTTCGACCTGTTCCGTCGCAGCTATCCGTGGACGCTGCCGGTACGCAGCATTGGTGTGCGCGGCGCCGAACTGGTAGATGCGACTATTGGTATACAAACTTCGCTTTTTGATAACGATAGGCGTCGGAGCGCGTGGGAACAAATCGACGTAGCCGTGGACAGGCTGCGGCAGCGATATGGCTATATGAGTGTGCGCCGCGCCATCACCATGTCTGACCCGGCATTGGGCTGCATCAATCCCAAGGATGACCATACCGTGCATCCGATAGGCTACTTCGCAGGATAGGGGGAATATCCATGGAACTTGAAAAGAAGTATGTGCCGGTGACGGTGCATTTTGACGCCAACGGGAAGATGCGTCCTATCGAGATCGAGTTTGACGAAATACGCAGATATCATATCGACAAGATACTGGACGTGCGCCGCGCAGCCTGCCAAAGTGTAGGCGGCGTGGGAGAGAGATATACCTGCCGCATACGGGGCAGGGAGAGTTATCTCTGGTTTGAAAAAGGCCGCTGGTTCGTAGCAGCGAAGGATGGAAAATAAGAAGGAGGCTGCCGGCGTTGCCGACAGCCTCCCTTGCGTAGAGAAAACTACTTACCAATACTTGGGATACTTGCTGGTGCTTTGCTGATGCTTTGCATACTCCCACCAGGGAACTTGGGTGGCAAAGTCCGTCAGCTTGTCCCAGAACTGATCGGCCAGCGTTCCCTTGTCCACGTAGACCGTGACAGTATAGGTTTTGCTGCTGCCATCCTCCATGGCGGCGGTGTAGGTCACGGCATTGGTGAAGTCCACCGTTTCACCGCTGCCAGGTGTCAGGGACTTGACACCGTTTGTGGCGATAACCGGGGTCAGCTTCGTCACATCTGTGCCGCGGGGCAGTGTGATGGTAATGGTATTGGTGGTGTTGTTCACCGCACCGACCACACCGCTGATGGAGAAGCTGGTGATGCCCTTGGCCGTCGTGGTGGCCGTCTCCCACTTGCAGGTGATGGTCACATTGCCTGCAGGCATGGTAAAGCGGTTGCCTGTGATCTTGACCGTTTCACCACCTGCCACCGCCAGCGAATAGGTCAGGGAACCCTCCACCATCTGATAGCCGCTGTCAGGCTTCACAGTGACGATGATCTCATCGCCCTTATCCGCCTTGGTGCGGTTGGTGGTAATGGTGCCGCCCTTGGGTGCGTTAATAGTGATGGTAAACTTACCGGTATCCGGCGTTTCGCTGCCGCTGCCGTAGGCGGGGATCTCCACCTTCAGGGCTGCGCTCTCACCGCCGGAGGCGTTCTTGACCACGATGTAGATGTCACGGGCGTCCTCGGTCAGATTGCTGAGGGTGATGGTGTTCTCACCCTTGACGGCAGATGTGCCGCTCTTGCTGGTATCCACCGTAGGCACTGCCGCACCGTGATCCACCACCTGGTAGAAGTAGTTGCCCGCCTCGCTGGAGGTAAATTTCACCGTTGCGGCAGTCTTACTGCTGCGAGTGGCGGAGCCGCCGGACAGGGTGGGGGCATTGGGGGCGGTGTACTTGATCTCCACCGTGTAGGTCTTGGTACTGTCATCCTCGGCAGTGACGGTGAAAGTTTTGCTGCTGTTGGGGCTGATGCCGCACATGACATTGCCGGAGGACCATTTGCCGATGATACCAGTGGCATCGTCATAGCCTTCTGCCTGTGCCAGAGACACACCGGTGTAGTTGATCTGCATAAAGACATCCGTAGAAGTGCCGATCTTATTGATCAACGCCTTATCCGTGTCAGAGGGCAGCGTGATCGTCCACGTCGTACCGCTGAGCTTGCCCTCAGCGATCACGGACTTATCGGCGTTCAACAGCTTGACGGCGGTGATGTCCTTCGTGGTGCTCTTGGTTCTGGTGATGGTCACCGTGTAGTCCTGCGCATCGCCGTTCTCAGCCGTCACCGTGAAGGTGGCAGCCTTATTCAACTCCATACCGCAGGCTTTGCCAGCGGCGGGCCAGTTGTCCGTATCGCCGGACTTCTTCACCGTGGCATAGTCGGAGACCGTCAGCTTCAGGATCATCTCGCCCAGCTTGCTGGTGTCGCTACCGGCGGGCAGGGTAAAGTCGATGGTCTTCTTGGCATTGTCGATCTTCACCGTGGCCGGAGACGTCGTATCACCGGCCTTCGCCAGCAGGATGGCACTCGTGATCTCCTTCGCGGCGCTCTTGCCTCTGACAATGAGAACCGGGTACTTCTGCGTACCGCCGTTCTCGGCGGTAACGACGAAGGTCTTGGCCTCGTTCAGCTTCATGCCGCAGAGCTGACCGTCGGCGGGCCAGTTGGTCTCGGCACCCTCCAGCTTAATGGAAGCGTACTGAGAGCAGGTAAATTTCAGCGTCATGGCGGCCACATCGGCATCGGTGGTGCCGACAGGCAGCGTGAAGGTGATTGTCTTGTTCTGTTCGCTGATATCCGCCTTCACGGAGGTGCCGTCCGTCTTAGTCAGGACAGCCTCCGTAATCGCCTTTTCGGTGCTCTTCTCGCGATTGACCGTGACCGTGTACTCCTGCGTGGAGGTGTCCTCGGCCGTCACTACGAAGGTGGCGGGAACACCCAGCTTCAGCCTGCAGGCTTCGCCGCTATCAGGCCAGTTGTTGTCGGCATCTTTCAGCTTGACCGTCGCACGGGGGGAGCAGGTGAACTTTAGGATCATCTCGCCCAGCTTGCTGTCAGTCGTATCGGCGGGGACTGTGAAGGTAACAGCATGGCTGTCCTCGTTGATCACAGCCGCAATATTGCCCAGCGTTGCGCCGGTAAGTGCCTTCTTATCGCTGGGGGCGCGATGGATCACAACGGTGTACTTCGCCGTGGTGGTGCCATCCTCCGCCGTAACGACAAAGGTCTTTTCCTCGTTCAGCTTCATACCGCAGGCTGTGTCGTTGATCCAATCCGCCTCGGCATCCTTCAGTTTGATGGACGCATACTGCGAGCAGGTGAACGTCAGCGGCATCGTGGCCACGGCGCTGTCCTCGGTGTCGGCGGGAACCGTGAAGGTCACGGTCTTTCCTGTCTGATCGACGACACCGTCCACATTGCCCAGCTTTGCGCTGTCGATGGCGCACTGGGTACTCTTGGCGCGGACAACGGTGATGGTGTACTCCGCCTTGGCGGCGTCGTCTCCGCCGAGGCGGCACTTCTCAGAGCGGACGGTGAAGGTGACCGGCGTATCCAGGGTCATGCCGCAGGCCTGACCATTCGTAGGCCAAGGCGTTTCGTCCCCAGCCCGAATGATATCCGCGTACTCGGAAATGGTGAACTTCAGCACTGCCGCGGACAGCGTGTCCTCGTCGGTATTGGCCGGGACCGTGACGGTGTAGCTGGTGCCCTGGTTTTCGACCGTGGCACCGGTGATCTTCAGATCCACATCCTCCAGTACGCAGTCGGTGCTGGCCTTGGCGGGATCGACATCGAAGATGGCCGTGGCGGTGATCTTCAAGCCGCTGTCGGGCATGGTGAAGGTGGCCTTGTTGGCATCCTCCGCGTCTGTCGTTACCTTGATCAGCGTGTCGGAGCCAGCCGCCTTGACCTCCCAGCCGGTCAGCGTGTAGCGATTACCGGGGGTGGCGGTCAGGGTAACAGTTTGGCCCTCGTAGACAACAGATTGGGTCTCTGCGGGGGTACTGTCGCCCACAGCAACGGTAGCGCTGCCCATGGTCGCATCCGCCACGGCGGTAACACTGGCAAAAGCACGTTCACGGAAGTTAGCCGTGACGGCCATTTTCTCGCCGCTTGCCTTGAACTCCACTTTTGTTGCATAGCCGAACGACCCCTTCGGGCGGCTGGAGTTGACTAGCGAAGTGCTCACTTCGGAGTCCGGCAATGTCGTTCCATCACGCTCCACCGTCCAGCCGGTGAATTCGTACCGGTACCACCAGTCCTCACCTAACGGAATAGCACTCAGTGTGGCACCGTCAGCAAAGACAAACGGACTGTCGTTACTGCTAAGTCCTTTCAGTTGGACATTTGTCACGTCCAAAGGATTTGTTTTCCATGTGACCTCTGTGCCGACATTATTGATTTCCGCAAACAAATAGACATCATTTGCTGGCATCTCAAACGTGAAGGACGGTTTCAGCTGATCCTCGGCACTGACCTTGATGCCCTCAATGTCTTTCCAACACACAAATTTCCGATGGAACACATCGCCTGCCGTATACGGCACCGGCTGCGCAGTCACAGTTACCTGCTGACCGGGCTGTGCCTGCATCAGCGTTACTCCGTTGGAATCAGTGAAGATCACTGTGCCTTGACGGTTCGATTCGATATCTCCAACATTGCTGTACAGCAGGGAAACACCCGATTTCAGACTATACCGCACAATCGAAGAATCCTTGAGGGTAAATCTTTCACCAATCGCCGTGCGTACATTGGCTGCCGGCATGGTAAAGGTGAAACTGTTCTCCGTGCCGTCAACGGTCGCATCGATCGGCGTCTTGTTTCCGTCATTCGTGATCAGGGAAACCGACGCCAGCTCCTTACCGGCCTCCGGAATGTAAAGCGTGACCTTGACCGTTTGTCCCGCCTTTACGCCGCTGCATTCGACCTCACTTATTCCGCTCATGCTAAGAGGTCTCCCGTCTGCGGTCACACTGGCGACCCGATAGCCCAAATCGTAATATTGTGCATGGCTCCAAAGGCCCAGATAAATCTCATAAGTGGTTTCATAGGCCGGAACCGCAGCTTCCAACGTGGATACGCTAATATTACCCGAACTATCTTTCGCCTTGATATAGACTGTTGTCGCATCGGCGGTCAATCCGGTGATATTCAGCGTATTCTCGCCACTGACCATTGCCGTACCAGCGGTGGACGTGTCCACAGCGTCAGCAGAAACGAGAGAATAGTAAACCGTACCGGCCTCGCTGGAGGTAAATTTAACGGCGGCTGTTGTTTCTCCTGTGCGCTGCACACCGTTTGCAATCAAACTGAGTTCCGGAGGCGTTGTATCCTCTGTTGGGACAGAGCCGCCAGCTTGAATCAGAATGTAGCTAATATCCGTGGCTTGGTCGTCATATAGCTTCACGAGCATCAAATGAGCAACATCCGTGCTGGAATCAATATACTTACCAACATCAGGGATATTTTTTAATTTTGTAGATAAACACCGCTTTGTGTGGTTATTCGTGGATAGAGAAAGTACTATTTCGCCGTTCTCTGTCGTGGAAGTACCGCCTTTATTACATGCACAATGCAATTTTTGATAGGTGTCCGATGCCCGAATCGTCAGGGTCGCAACATCTTCGGGAACCCGCAGGCAGTATACCGTAGGATATATCTCGCCAACAGGATCATATTTGATGTTTGTCTTGACCGGAGTATAAGCAGTTCCGTCACTTCCTGTGATGGAAAACGGCTGAGGGTCTGCAATCAGCTTCGTCCCACCAGCTTGGATAAGAATGTAGCTTATCTTCGTGGCTTGGTCGTCATATAGCTTCACGAGCATCAAATGAGCAACATCCGTGCTGGAATCAATATACTTACCAACATCAGGGATATTTTTTAATTTTGTAGATAAACACCGCTTTGTGTGGTTATTCGTGGATAGAGAAAGTACTATTTCGCCGTTCTCTGTCGTGGAAGTACCGCCTTTATTACATGCACAATGCAATTTTTGATAGGTGTCCGATGCCCGAATCGTCAGGGTCGCAACATCTTCGGGGACCCACAGGCAATATACAGTAGGATATATCTCGCCAACAGGATCATATTTGATGTCCGTCTTGACCGGAGTATAAGCAGTTCCGTCACTTCCTATGATGGAAAACGGCTGAGAGTCCGCATAGGCAACCGTTGTCGGGATCACACTGAAGCACAAAATGGCTATCAGGCCGAGAATCAATATGCGCTTCAATTTATTCATAAACATTCTCCAGTTCTAATGTAAGGAGGGCGGGGCGGAATGCCCCGCCCTCCTTGCTATTTTTTACATTCGGCCTGTGTATCAGCCCCAGGGGTGATGCATATAGTTGCAGCAAATGAACCAGCAGATCTCGTCACCCGCGCTCAGGGTATAGCTGGCGCCACCCACAGCGGGAGTGTTCCACTTGGTAAAGTCAGCCGCACCATTGACCCAAGTGGGACCATCGGTATACATCCAGCCGGAGTACTGCCCAAAAGTAAACTCACCGATGCCGTTCAGCGTCGCCATATAGGTGCAGCCCTCGGGGACCTCGGAAGTATAGCTGTACTTGACAGCAAACTTGTGCATGATATCCATCACAGTCTCGCCGGAATTAACAACACGCTCACCATAAGCGTGGCCATCGGTAATACCGAAGAATTCCTTGGCCTGCGTATTCAGAGTATCCACCGCAGTCTTTACGGTGCCGGTATAGTGGGAATCAGCCATGGCCTCGGTAAAATCAATACCATATTTCACCGTGAAAGTACCGGGGTCGGTGGCAAAAACAAAGTACTTACGGGTCTCACTGCCCTTTGTCACATTCACAAAGGGAGTGCCATCACTGAGATTCAGCGTAACCTCAGCCTCACCGCTTACAGTCGTTTCACCCAGGCATCCGCCAGAAGCAGTGCTTCCGGTAGGTACTCCGATGAAGGCAGAAACCGCAGTTCTATTGCTAATAACACTGTCCATGGTGGCAGCGGCCTTGTAGCTCACGAAGGTCCACTTGCCATCCGTGTTCGACACAGTGTTGCCCATGAGGGGATTCTGCGCGTTGGTAGCAGTGAACGTAGCCTCCACATCGCCGAACTGCAGTGTGGAAATGCGCAGAGGATCGCCGGAAGCAATGGCAACCGCGCCATTGGGCAAGCCGGCAGCCAGCTTATAGGTCTTGCTGGTCGTGACGCCGCCCTCGGAGGTGCTGATGATCACGGTATAGACCTTGTTGAGCAGGTTCACATTCGTCGCCGTGCGGACATTGCCCGCACCCGTGAAGGCAAGGTCGCCGTTGATGGTGGCGCCGGCATTGCTCAGGTTGATCACCACGTCGGTGCTCTTCAGGCCATACTCGGAGCCGCCGGCCACCATGGCGCGGATATAGATCTGGTCGCCGGTATTGCTGTCCTTCTCATAATAGGCGGTGGTGCCGCCAATGGTGACGGAGGACACGGCGTCAATGGAATTGACGGTCGTGCGGGTTACTTTCCCGGTCGTGGTCGTCGTGGTGCCGTCGGCAAATGCCATGGTGCTGAGAGACAGCGCCATAACGAGAGCCAACAACAATGCGGTGATCTTCTTCGTCATTTTCATGTTCGTTCTCCTTCTGTTAATTTTTTGTTGATCTCTTCTGCGCAGGGAACGCCGTAATCCCATGCATCACCTCTTTTCTATCATGAGCCGTTACCGGCTCAGCCCTATTTCAAAGCCGTAGGAACGGCTGCTTGACCCATTCTCTATAATCAGATCCCGATGTTCCAGCGTCAGATCCAGCACCATGCGGCCGCCCAAATCTGCCTTCAGGCAGGGACTATCGCCATTGACGGACGCGCCGTCCGCCAATGTAATGTTGGCGGTGCAGTTCTGGAAATCCGTTTCTATCGGCAGTGTGATGCAGATCACATATTCCGCATCCTTTCCGCTGCCGCGCTGTTCCACCGTGCCGATGCTGTCGCCGATGATAAACTCCCGGATAGCCAGCGGGTCGCTGTTCTGGCCGCAGCCACCCAGCAGCAGGCTTACGCTCAGCGCGACGATCAGCAAGCATACTATACGCTTCATCCCGCCGCCTCCTTGAGCCGCAGGCAGTAGGTGCGGGTATAGCCCTCGTTCTGCACGGTGATGCAGGGATCGCTAACCGTCAGATCCACCACAAGCGACATACCGCCAATGGATACGATGCACGGCTCAGTCTCGTCCAGCGTCGCGCCCTTGGAAAGCTGTAGTGTCAGCGGGACGGCGGTCATGTCCATGCCCTCCGTGGGGGGGATGAACACAACACAGCTCAGCCCCGTCTCCTGTCCGCCCCAATTCTTGGTAACGGACACCATACATTCCGCCTCACCGCACCGTGCGGAGAGAATATCCCACCTGCTGCGCTCCTGCGGCTGCTGGGTTTCTTTCCCGCAGCCGGCCGCCAGCGTCAGCAGCAGGCACGCCAGCAATAGAAATACAGTTTTTCTTTTCCTCATGGCACTCAGCTCCAATCCCGCTTGGTGTGGCTGGTCTGGTGATCCGCCACATCCGAGTTGTTGCCCAGCTCGTCCCAAAGCTGCTGGGAAACGCTGCGCTCGAAGGTCACGGTGACGGTATAGCGGCTGGTTTCCTCGCCCAGCGTCACGGTGTAGACCACTGGAACGGTCAGGTTCACCACCTCACCGGGCACAGGGCTGACCACCGCGCCCGCCGTCACTGTAACGGAGGGGGCTACCGCCGTCACGTTCGTACCGGCAGGCAGCGTTACGGTGATAGTACCTGCGCTCTGGTTGATGACGCCGTCCACGCCCAGCACGGAAAAGGCCGTGATCTTCGCGCCGGTGGCCGGCGTTACAGGATCGCTGCCACCTCCACCGCCGCTGCCGGAGATCAGCTGACCCGCCTTATTCAGCACGGAGACGGTGTAGGTGCGGGACAGCACCTTTTCATTGCCCGCAACGATGTACTGCACCGTGCGGGAGAAGTCCTGCGCCAGACCGGGAGCAGGAGAGCAGACCAGAGTCTCCGGTCCAAGCGTCACATCTGGGGCGAAGGAGGTGCTTGACAGTTTCCTGTCGTCCACACCGGACACGGTAATGGTGTTGGCCTTGTTGTCAATAACGCCCTCATAGACCGTGCCGCCGATGGTAAGGCTGAAGGCGGAGATAGACGCCTGCGTCCGTGCCGTGGCCTTGATGCGGTACGTCCGGGTATTCGTCCCGTCACCGGAAGTGATGGTGAAGGTCGTCCAGTCCGACAGGTTCATGCCCTTCTTCCCATCCAGTGCCGGCGAAGCAGTGGCTCCATAGGAGAGGCGGGCGTAGATCATCAGATTTGAGGTGTCCTTTCCTGCGTCAAGCAGCAGCTCAATATCCGTGCTGTCCGCGCCAGTGGTGATATTCTTGCCCAGAATATCCAGATCCCGCAGGATATTGGCGTCCTTCAGCATAATGGTGTCGGTGTAGATCTCCGCGCCGGAGGGCTTTTCCTCGTCCGAGAGCTTGACTACCACATAATAGGTCTTGGTGGTCTTGCCGTCCTCCGCTTGCACGGTGAAGGCGGTCTTGGTATCCTTTACAAAGGTGATGCCGCCGGCAAGATCCGGTGCAAGGAGCGTGGCATAGTCAGACAGCTGAAGCTGCGGGTGCATGTCGTTCAGCGGCGTACCGGCAGGCAGCGTCACGGTGATGATGTTGTCTCCACCCTCGGTGGTAAACACGCCCTTCTTACCCTCCAGTGTAAAGGAGGTAATGTCCGCCTCGGTGGACAGCTTACGGGAAAAGTCGAAGCGATGATAATACAGGGAATAGGGATGCCCCGCGCCGCCGCCTTTTAGGAAGCCCAGATACCACTGTGTGGCATAGCAGCCCTGATAGGTGGCCATGGCGTTCTTGGGCGTCGTGTTGCTGTGGGCAAAATAGCCCTCGTCAAAGTCGGCGTAGTTGAGGAACGAGGTCAGCACGCTGTCCTTTCCGTTATTGAGGCGCACATCCGTGTGGACGTCAACGCCCATAGCGGAAAGAGCGCAGATGATCTGGGACGCGCCCTCAGAGGTATACACGCCGCCCCACTGAACGCCGAAGGGGTTGTCAAAGGGGTCGGTGCCAAAGCTGTTCATAACAATGTCAAAGCCCTCCCACAGCTTAGCCTTGACCCGCTCGCCGTACACTGGATCGTTCTGATAGGGCGCGATAGACTGCATCAGCATGGTGACCATATCCAAGCCGAAGCCATCCGACAGGTACTTGTGGTTCAGGATCGTCTCCAGCAGCTTTTCCCGCGTCCACACGGCGTTTTCAGGGATAGTATAGTTGCCCATATCCAGTGCGTTCAGGGCAAAAATGGGACCGTTGATGGTATATCCGCCCCGGTAGTTATAGAGGATGGAAACGAAGTCGTCCACTTCGTTGCCCTTGGCGTCGATAAAGGGTTTGCCGTTGTTGTACTTGGACAGCTTGGAGCAGTCGATGCCGCGGGCGGTCAGTGTCATGATCTTACGGTCAATGTTGGTCATTGCCACATTGGTGGTGGTGTCCAGCCGCTTGATGCACTCCGCGATGGAGAAGTCGTCGTCAAGATTACCCAGCTTCTTCTGGTAGAAGCCCAGGTTCATCCATTCCCAGTCCTCCCACGCGCCTGCCGTTGTCCGGCTGTACCGCTGGTTGATCTTGCTGACCAGTGACTCCATGTCCGCCTTGTAAGGATTCTCTGCTTGCTCCTGAGAAACCGTTACAGTGACGGTATAGGTGTTGGTGGAGCCGTTCTGCGCTGTGACCTTGTACTGTACCGGCTTGCTGAAGTCCTGCGCTTCACCGGAGGCCGGTGTGACCGTGGCGAAATCCGATACACGGATGGTCGGTGCAAAGGTGATGCCGGTACCAGCGGGCAGCACCAGTGAGATCGTACCATTCACCTGATCGATCACGCCTGCCGCCGCGCCATAGGTGAAGGACAGTATCTGTCTGCCTCTTGCCACCGCCGTGCGGGTGATGGTCACCGTATAAGTACGCACTTTGCCGTCTTCAGAGGTAACGGTGTAGGTGTTTTCGCCCACCTTCAGCGTATCAGGCTCGACGAGCACCGCGAGCTCGGAAATGGCGATCTCCGGCTCCACGGCAGCCAGGTCCATGGCGTAAGGGATGGTAATGGCGATATTGTCGCCATCGATCACGCCCTCCGCGTCGCCCAGCTTATAGGCGGTGATGTAATTCTCTGAGGACTTTCTGGCTGTGATGGTCACCTTGTAGTCGGTGTGCAGTTTAAAATTGCTGTTGGTCACCGTCAACGTCAGGGGCGTTGACTCGGAATTAGTAAAATCGAAAGAACCGCTGCCGGTAAAAGATTCCCCGTTGATTTTGACCTCCGTACCGGTATGGGTAACGACCGGCGTGATGGCGCGCAGGTCGGTGCCCTTCGGCAGATTCAGGGAGATCGTCTTGTTGGTCTCGTTGATCTTGGCGTATCGGGTCTTACCATCATCAGCGGTAACGGCGAAGGAGGTGACCAGATTGTCCGGCTTACCCGTTTCGATGACGATACGCCATGTGGCACTCAGTGCATTGTATTTCGTGCCGTATGCCGGATCATAGGGGGTTACCTGATAGGCCAAAGACCCTTGGGCCACAGAACCCGCCACCGAATTGGCGATTAGTCCAGTTCCTACCTCAACATCCACTGTTAATTGGGAACGGTCTACATTTTCCGGCAGCTTCACCGTCACCGTGCGAGCCGCGGCATCGATACTGCCCACAGAGCCGCCAATGGTCACCCGGTCAATGACCGGCTCCTTGATGCGATTCTGTTCAACGTAGGAAAGATACTCCGGAACGATCTGCTCATAGATGATCCGCAGTGCCGCGGGGCTGACCCGACTATAGCCTTTTTTGGTAATATACCTTTGCAGGTATTCCTGCATGAACTGAACGGCCTCCTCGCCGCCCGCACGCCACTTTGCTTCATAGGAGTCAAAGAGACGGTTGCCTCCCATGCCGACAGTATCGTCGTCATAAAAGGCGGTATCCATGCCTAGCCAGTAGCCCAGTGTGCCGAGCATATCCGCATTGGCCGGATGATAGGTGCCGATATTGGTCTTTGCCGCATTGATCTTATCTATTACAAGATAGAGCTGATGATAGGTATCCGCGAACAGCTCCGCCATACCCAGCAGTTCCTGGGTATTCGCTTCTGTCCACGTTTCCTTACTGGTAGCCTCCGCTGCAAAGGTATAGACTGGGAATGCCCGTCCATCTGCTGCAGTAAGGTTATAGCGAATCGGCCTTGAAAAATCATAAGAATTGTTAAGTACTATATCAGCTTTATTATCCTTTGAACTTTTCAGGTCACCAAAGTCGATGGTAGTTGGTGTCATCATATACGCACTTGCGTCAGCACCTTTTGGCACACTATAGACATTGATGAACCCACCAAAATCGCTATTTTTAGGGGCAATTACTGCATTGCCATTATAGAAGGTACCGCTATTCTGCAAATACCTGTCACCGCTGGCCGTACCGGTGGCCGGCCAAGTACCAACTGCTGCGAAAGCCTGCGCCGTCAGAGAAAGGGTCATTACCAGTGCCAGCAGCAGCGTCAGCACACGGCGCAGCGAGCGTCTTACATTTTGTGTTGTCTTTTTCATATCGTCACCTCACTCAGAGCGGATGGCCTCGTTGGGACTGATGAGCGTTGCCTTTCGTGCGGGGATCCAAGCGGCGGCAATGGCCACGCAGCCGGAAAACACCACGCCGCAGACCGCCAGCCACCAGGGCAGCACGCACCGCAGCTCACGGGACGCGAAGATCACCGGTATCAGCCACTTGGCGATAAAGCTCAGCACCAAGCCCGCCGCGCCGCCTATCACGCCCACGATCAGTGCCTCCGAGAGAAACATCTTGAAGATGTCGCTGCGAACGGTACCCAGCACCTTCAGCACGCCAATTTCGCGCGTTCTCTCCGTAATGGACATCATCATGGTGTTTGCCACGCAGATGGCGGAGATCAGGACGGCGATGCCGCCCAGCGCGCCCAGCATCCCCTGGATCTGCCGGGACTGTGTGCGCACCGTCTCAAGCATATCATTGAGCGAATAGGTGTTCAGCCCCGTGTCGCGGATCAGCTTGACAATACGCTGCACGTCGTTGACGTTCTTGACCATGACCCAAACCAAGTCGTAGGTAGGACCGTTGGCCTTCTCCTCCGCTGTTTTAGTCTGGGTAGTCGCACCCATGTAATTGGCGTTGGCCTGCGTCATCTCCTGCAAGCGGTCGAAGGACATGAACGCGGCGGTGGCGAAGTTGTTATTCAGGGTGGAGCAGATGCCCGTCACCCGCAGGGTATAGAGATTGCTGGAGGGAAGTGCCCGTCCGTCGGTGTCGGCCTTCGGCTCGCCGGTCAGGCTGGAGGAATCGAAGGTCATGCGGACAGGCACCTCCAGCAGATCGATGAAGGCGTTGCCGTTCTCATCTACCGCCAGCTCCCAGTCCTTCGCTTTGTTGGCAAGTCCGGCGGCCACATCGTCGGTAAACAGTACCTCCGGATGCAGGCGCGTGCCGTCCCCGGCCATAACGCCCCGCTCCGGCGTCAGCATGAAGTTTTCCGCCGTGGTCATGTCGATGCCGTAGACGCGCACCATGTTGACATAGTTGCCGGACACGATGTAGGCGGACTGCTGATAGACCGGCGTCACCGCCTCCACACCGTCGATGCCCCGGAACGCCTCCAGTGCCTTGTCGTTCAGCAGTGCCTTGCGTCCGTAGTCGCCGGTGGCCGGCGTCACATCGATCTTTGTCAGGCTGCCCAGCGCCTCGATGCTCTCGCGGTACGCCTGCTCATAGCCCAGACCTACGGAGATCAGCACCACGATACACATGACGCCCACCGCCATGGAGAGGGCTGTCAGTGCCGTGCGGGTCTTTCGCCGGAACAGGTTGGTGCAGCCGTAGCGAAACAGGTCTTTTGGCTTCATACATTCCCGTCCTTATTGCTTCCATCGTGGGTCAGCGGCTTCTCTCCGATGTCCGGTGCGCCGCCGTCTGCGTCAAAGTCGTCGTCAAAATCGTCCAAGGCAGCGGTGTTTTCGGCACCGGGCCCGATATCGCCCCGCTTATAGCGGATGATGACATAGACCACAATGCCGATCAGGATAAGCGCAAGGATCAATATCAGCAGCCATAGCCACCAGCGGCTGTCTGTGCCGTCTTTATTTGCGTTGACGCTGTTGGCATCTGTATCCGCAGAGCTTTCCGCCACGCTCAGGGGCACGGAGATGTCCTGAGAATACGTCTCGCCGTTGGCGTCCTCATACTGGAGGATCATCTTTCCCACAAACGCGCCGATCTTGGAGAAGCCCACCGTTACATCGGCACTGGTGGAGCCGCCTGCCAGCAGGTCTCCCACATAACAGGGGGTGGAGGCGGTCATGCCGTCCGTGGCCAGCACCCGGATATTCATAGCCTTGGCGCGGCCCATGTTGGTCAGCGGCACGGAGATGGTAACTTCCTTATCCTTACTGGGTGTGCCGTAGACCTCCGGCGTACCGGCCAGAACATCCATCTTCTGGCTGACTGGCAGCATGATGTTCTGCGCCGCCTTACCGGCCACCGCCTCGGTGGTCTCATAGGTCAGGCTGATGCCCAGCATGGCGGGGCCAACCTCCGCGTCCTGCTTGGCCATGATCTTGTATTTCAGGATCGTCGTACCGCCCGGCTTGATGGAATCGGCATAGGCGGTATCCGTGCCGCCTACGCACAGCGTCAGGCCGGGAGAATTGGTGAATACCAGGCTGGAGATGATCTTCTTGGCCGTGTCATATTTGGAGTTGTTGATCAGGGTCAGGCGCAGCTCCGTCTCCTCGCCTGCCATCAGGCCGGATACCTCAGTATCGTCCACATACAGCTTATAGCTCTGCACCATCACCGACATGGCGGAGGCGTCATAGCCGTCGATCACAGTAAACTGCGTGGAGAAGGAGCCCTCCGCAGGGGCGCTGTTCTCGAAATAATTTGCCTTGAATTTAATGGACTTGTTGCCGGAGGTGGCAAAGGGCGACACCGTGAAGGTGTAGTCCAGATACTTCACCTCTCCGCTGGCCCAGTAGTCGAAATACTTGCCCAAATTGGTGGAGTCGATCACGAAGGGGAACTCGTCCAGCGCGGCAGACACCACGGGATAGACCGTCACGCTGGTCAGGGTACCGCCCACATTGATCACGGGGATCCGCATGGAGATAGTCTGATTGGGTGTGCCGGTAGGTACGGTATAGGAGCCGCCCGCATTGGTACCCGCCACCTGAAGGCTGCCGAAGGAGGTGGTGACGCCGGACATATTGCCGTTGTCGGTAACGGTCACATAGGCACTGACCTTGAAGGTCACGTCCTCGGTGATGGTAGTGCCGTTCACGGCATCCTCCCGCCACACAGTGGCGTTGATCTTAAAGGGCACGGCATAGCGTCCCTTACTGGCAAACTCGCTGATCTTGAACTCGAACCACACCTCCGCCGTGGAGTTGTAGGACATGTCCTTTAAGTGCTGCACATCGCTGGCGTAGATCAGCTCAAAGGGCCAGTTGGACACGCTGGCGTCGGTAGGCACATCGGGATAGATGTTGATGTTGCGCAGCATGTATTTCTCGCTGGGCAGATACTCCTTGTTGACCGCCAGCGGCAGCACGATCTTCACCACCTGACCGGGAACGCCTTTGGGGGACTGTGCGCCGGTATCCATCAGGATCAGGGCGTTGGCGTCGCTGGGTATGACCTTGATATCCGTGTTGGGCTTTTCGTCTGTAACCGAGACCCCGCTGACGCCGGCATCTTCTCCGTTTTCGTAAGACGTGTAAGCCTCAAGGGTGCTGTCACTTATCACATCCTCTGTGACTTCTTCCGCCATAGCGACGGCGGGCAGCAGGGATACTGTCATCCATACGCAGATCAACAGGGCCAGTACCCGTTTTACCGTTTCTCTTTTCACTGTGTGCGCTCCTCTCCGGTGTGGTGATTTTCTATCTCTATCTTTCCGTCACTGAAATAGACGGTACGATCCGTGTAACACTGCATCTGCGGGTCATGGGAGCTGAGGATGAAGGTGGTGTTCCTCTCCCGGAAGATCTCGCACAGCAGCTCCATGACCTCCTGGCCGGTACGGCTGTCCAGGTTTCCGGTAGGCTCGTCCGCCAGCACGATGGAGGGCTCCGTAATAATGGCACGGGCGATGCTGACACGCTGCTGCTGACCGCCCGACAGCTCCGCAGGCCGGTGATCTACGTGTCCGCGCAGTCCCACGCGGCTCAGGGCCTGCCACGCCAGCCAGTTCCGTTCATCCTCCGGCACGCCCCGGATGGCCAGTGGCAGCGCCACATTCTCCAGTGCCGTGTATTGGGGCAGGTTGTTGTAGCTTTGGAACACAAAGCCAATATAGCGGCGGCGGAACCTTGTCCGCTGCTCCTCGTCCATAGCCTCCAAATGATGCTTGCCTCGGACAATGATCTCGCCCTCCGTGGGCGGCTCAAGACCTGCCAGCATATTCAGCATGGTGGACTTACCGGAGCCGCTGCGGCCTGCGACACAGACAAATTCGCCTTGCAGCACGGACATGTCCACGCCATCCAGCGCACGGACCGTGTTGCCGCCAACGGTGTAGTGCTTCTTCAGCCCCACCGTCCTGATGATGGTTTTTCGTTCACTCATAGTTCTCTCTCGCTATCTCAAATGTGGAGGGCGGCAGCACATAGTTCCGCTCCTCCGCCGTCAGGCCGAATTTGATCTTGATGCGCTCCAGCTTCCGCACCCACGGGTCGCCCAGCGCCCACAGCACCAGAAACGTACACAGCCCATGGCAGAAATCGAAGAAGAAGCTGGATAGATAGGCCGCGCCTATCGTCTGCCATGTAAGGGGGCTTACATACCCAATGATGAAATACAGGTTCATAATCCAGCCGTACAAAAAGCCGGACAGGAAACCATAAAGGCACAGCCGCAGGGGGGCGTGGTCGGTAAGCTGCCGCACAAAATGCAGCAAATCGCCCCGGTTGGTATTCTCCGGGCACAGCCTGTCCCACCATTGCGCTGCAAAGTGACGGCGGCCTCCACCCTTGAATACACCTGCGTTTTGCAGGATACCCGCCAGAAAGCCCACCAGCCCCCATGTGAACATCTGCCATGGCGTCCACGGCCCCTGTCCGAAAATGAAGTTGCTGACAAAGGCGGTCAGCGCGCCGGTAAGAAAGCCCGCCTCCGGCCCAAAGGCCACCGCCGTAATGATAATGATGGCGGAGCAGGGCTTGAAGTTGGGCAGCGGGATGATCTCAAACACGGTGCGGCCTACCACGGCAATGGCCGCCATCACTGCAATCGGCACCAGCTCGCGAGCCTGGGGCTTCTTCTTATCGAATACCAGTATGAAGGGGATGGCGGACGCCAGCAGGAACAGCAGGCCCAGCAGAATATCCGAGTTTAATATGATGTAGTCCCAGAAAGTGCGGGAACCCACCGGATTGACCGCGGGGCGGTGGCTGTGGTAATAGCCGAAGGCCACCATCAGGGCGGGCAGCACCAGAAGGATCACCCACGCGGCGGCTCTGGTGCGGCGGCTGACAAAGAGCTTCGACACGACGCGATCACCTCCTCGCAGGTAATGTCCATGGGGAAGTGCTCCGCCGCGATACGGTTGGCGTCGGTGGTATAGAACCGGTTTCCGGCAAAGAAGTCGTGGGGCTCGCCCTCGGAGAGCAGCAGCCCGTCAAACATCAAGGCGCAGCCTGTGGCGTACCGGGCGGCGAATTCCACATCGTGGGTCACCACCAGAATAGACGCGCCCTCCCGGCACAGTGCCAGCAGCAGCTGCGCCAGCTCCGCCTTGGCATAGGCGTCAAGCCCCTTGGTGGGCTCGTCCAGCAGCAGCACCGTGGCCTCCCGCAGCAGCAGCTTGCCTACGGCAAGACGCTGGATCTCGCCGCCGGACAGGTCGTAGGGATGCCGCGCCAGCAGGGGCGTCAGCTCCAGCTTTTCCGCCATCTGCATGGCTTTGGCCTGATCCTGACCGGCGCTGTCCAGCAGCTCCTTCTCCACCGTATCGGCCACAAACAGCGACCGGGCGTTCTGGGGTAGCATACACAGCCGCTGACCCTTCGCCAGCTTCACCTTGCCACGATAGGGCTTTCGGAAGCCGGCCAGTGCCTGCATCAGCGTGGTTTTGCCTGCGCCGTTGCCGCCCAGCAGACACAGCAGCTCACCCTGATGAAGTGTTACATCTGTGCCCCGCAGGACATCCTTGCCCTTTTCGGTATAGCGGAACCAAAGCTCCTTGCCCTCTAAAACGGCGGGGTGCTTTGCTTCTTTCTCAGGTTTCGCGGTTTCAGGCGCGGAAGCCTCCGCCGTGATGGGCAGCAGCCGCTCCAAGCGGCGGCGGCCATCCCGTACCGTCAGGGGCAGCTCGTCCGTTTGCTCCAATTCGCTGAAAATACGGACGGCGGCGGGAAGTCCGAAATAGATACGGCTCTTTTCCGCACTGCCGGACAGCTGCCGCGCGATCTCAGCCGGCGCGCCGTCTGACAAGATACGCCCCCGATCCATAGTCACCACACGGTCGGCGGCGGGGAATACCTCGTCCAGCCGATGTTCCGTCAAAAGGATGGCTACGCCCAGCTCGCGGTTGATCCGCTGCACGGTGGCAAGCAGATTGCGGGCCGCCAGCGGATCCAGCATGGAGGTAGGCTCGTCCAGTATCAGCAGCCGCGGCTCCATGGCCAGTGCCGAGGCCAGATTCATCAGCTGCTTCTGCCCGCCGGATAGCTCCGTGGTCTTGGCGCGGAACCATGTCTCCATACCGAAGAAGGCGGCCATCTCCGCCACGCGGCGGCGGATCACCGGCACGCTCAGCGCCATGTTCTCAAGACCGAAGGCCAACTCGTGCCATACGAAATCGGTGACGATCTGGTTATCCGGGTTCTGCTGTACGAAGCCGATCTCCGCTGCGGCGGTCAGCTCCGGCAGTTGGGAAAGGGGCGCGTCCTTATAAAATGTCTCGCCGGCCCTTGCCCCCACAGGCAGCAGGCCGGGCTTGGCATGGCGCAGCAGCGTGGTCTTGCCGCAGCCGGAGGGGCCGCACAGCACCACATACTCGCCCTTATGTATCTCCAACGAGACGTCGTCCAGTGCCCGCGTGTCAGCCAGCGGGTAGGAGAAGCTCAGGTGTTCAAACCGTAAGAGCGCCATCTGATGGCCTCCTTTGTTTCAAGAATACCGGGCAGGAACATCAGCACGGCGTAGAAGATAAACATGGTATAGCTGGCACTGCCCAGCAGCACCGGCGTCATGGCGGGATAGAACTCCATATACCCGTGACCGAAGGCGCGGGCAGTGATGCAGATACCCGCCACCGCCAGCACAAGACCCAGCGTCCGGGCGTCCCGGCCATCGAAGCGGAACAGGTGGAAGGTGGTGCGCCGCTTGGCGCCATAGCCCCGGGCTTTCATGCTGTCCGCTGTCTCCACCGCCGCCTCCATGCTCATGGTCAGCAGCACCGACAGGTTCCGCAGGGCACTGCCCAGCCTTTGCAGCAGGCGTGTCCCCTCATCGCAGAGCATCGCCTGCGCCTGACGGATCTCGCGGCGGTTCTGTTGGAGCTGTGGGATGAACCGCAGCGTCATGGTGATCAGCAGCGACGTACCGGGAAAGGGTTTGCCGAACAGGTACAGGAACTTATCCGAGGTCATGACCTCCTGATAGCAGGTAAACCACATAATGACCGCGCACAGGGAGCAGCCGGACACCAGACCGTAGCACACGGCTTCCAGCGTGTACCACAGGTGATTGATGGTAAAAAGCATGGTCACGCCCCGATGGTTGAATAGCGGATTGGCGAGGGCGATCAGCAAAAACATAGGCCCCACAAACCGCATGGTGTGGCCGTAGGCTCTCCAGCCTCGCAGCCGGATGGAAAACCAGCTGGCGCCCAGAAACGACAGCACTACCGTGACGGGGTGCATACAGGCCAGTGTCAGGCCCAGAACCAGTACGAAGTACGCCATACTGACCGCCGGATGCAAGTTCCCGAAGAAACGCATCCGGGTATCAGTCATGGTTATCCTTCCATTCCTTGCCGTAGCCGTAGGGATCTCCGTTTTCCAGATCGCAGCCAAGGTCGCAGGTGTAGTTCCACTCAATGACCTCGCCGGGCTTGACAAAGTACACGCCGCAGCCGTAGTTGGGATACCAGTCGTTGACACAGTACATCCAGCCGCTCCAGCGGCCGCCATCGAACTCATAGAGGTTGTTGATGCCCTCCACATAGCAGCCGCTGGATGTGCCGCCCCGATAGGACATGTGGATCTTGTACTTTTCACACACAAAGGCGAGGACGTCGAAAACCGTGTCGCCCTCCTTCACCTCCACCGTGGTTACCGGCAGGATCACGCCGGAGGCCGGGACGATGCCCGCCCACTTGCTCTCCAGATGCATACCGTTATTCACCGCCGTATCGCAGCGAATGGTAATGGTGACGGTGTTTTTCTTGCTTTCGGGCTTCTGCTCGGGGGTAGGCGCGGGGGTGTTGCTGTCCTCGCCCTTCTGGTCGTCCTTTTTGTTGTCGTCCTTTTTGCCGCCGGAATTGGATGGCTTGTTGGCGGTATCCTCCTCCGGGGTGGTAGAGGGCGTCTGGTCTGTCTTATTGCCCTTGTTGCCCTGCGGCGCATCTCCGGAGCCTTGGGCATAGAAATCCGCCACGCTGTCAGGCTTGCTGGGCGTGGTGGGGGTCGTGTCCTTCTTGCCGAAGTTGAAGGCCTCCGTAAACCAGGAATACCACGGCTTTTCCTCTTCGGGTTGGTCGGTATCCTCTCCCACATAGTCCAGCTCCAATTCGCCGCTATTGCCGGCAGTGCCGGTCTGGGCGCAGGCGCACAGGCTCAACAGCATCATAAGTGCCAGCAGGAACGCGATAATATATCTAAGATTTTTCTTCATTTCTATACTCCTTCAGCCCGTGTCAGGGCTGTTACCTTTGAGGATGCGGGAGAGGCCGGCAAACCCCTCCCGCTATGGAAAAGACAACGGCATTTGCCGTCTCGACTTACCTTTTGCGGATTTGAGGATGGGGGACGGGGCGGCTTAAACCCCGTCCCCCTATGGAAAGCTGACAGTCTCCGTTCAGACTGTCTCGGCTTGACTGGGGTTAATTGCTGCGGATATTGTATCAAGTGCGGCTTCAGCGGAGGTCTCTGCCAAGGTGAGAGCCTTTGCTTCAGCCTCCGCCTTCTTCTTCGCCGCCCATTCTGCCTTAGCGGCCCGCTCCGCACGCTTTTTGGCGGCTTGTTCCCGTTTTCGCTGCTCGGATTGCTCCATCTTGCGCTGCCGCTTCTGCCTTCGCTCCTCACGGAACAACGGTTCTTGCTTCACCTTTTCCGCCTTATAGCGAGCGGTGTCGCGCAGCTTGCGCATGGAACGAGGCTGCGGCAGCCTTGCCGCCGCCATCGCGGCTGCCCAGCTGCCAAAACGCTGCTCAATAAACGTACCGCCATCCACTTCGCTGGGGGATGGGCTGTGACCCAGCGAGATGGCGCACCGGCTCAGATACCGCGCCAGCTGCGGCAGCGGCGTATCTGCGTTTCGCTCGGCAAATGCTTCGTCACGCGCTTCCAGTGCTGCTACAGCCCTTTTGACTATTTGGTTTTGCGCCCACGCCTGAAAATCAATGGGACGTCCGCCGCGTTGAGACATAGTAACACTCCTCCTTATTACGAAAAAATGCCGGACAAACCCCTTCTCAGGGGATGACCAGCGACATTTTGGCAAGAAAAAACGCTGACAAAATCCGTCAGCGCACGCTCCTGCCCTCGTCACAGCGAGAGAGCGCCACTGTGTACCAAAGATCCTTGACCGTGCAATTCTCCTGCCCTCGCGCCACAAGGCTTTCGCCTTTCGTACATGATCTACCTTCTCAGAAGCTTCCTCCCAATGGCGGTATTACCCAACAGCTTTCGCCGCTTCGACCATTTCCTTGCGCTCACAGTGCCGTCCGCAGAGGGTTTCTAACCCAAATTCCTTTTAGGCTGCTGCCTGATCTTTTGCGTACAAAAAGATCTTTACGACCAACACAGCCACACGGTGTCACCGGATCATATTTACTTGTCTGTTGCAAATGAATGATGCTGCTGCGGTTTGTGCATACTGCAAAGTGTCAGCACACGCTCTGGGTATTTCGTAAATCATATACAATTCACGACAGAAAAGTTACCGCAATTCCATTTTTTACTATACATTGACTTGCTAAAAAAGTCAATAAAAAATGCAGAAAAATTGTGAAAAAGAAAGAACCCTCTGAATTACAATTCAAATTGCTTCATATTGTTTCCATCATCTGGAAGTTCAAAAGAAAGGATACCACGGCATCTTGTTTATTGCCGTCACAAACACCGTCAGAAAGAAGGGAAGATTACTATGCCACGTCGCGGAGAGAACATTTACAAACGGAAAGATGGCCGGTGGGAGGGTCGCTATATTCGTGGCCGGACACCTGCCGGCAAGGCGGAATATGGGTATGTTTATGCCAAGAGCTATGCCGCCTGCCGTGAGAAGCGGCGAAGGATGGAAGATGCGCTGCCACAGAAGCCTATGTTGACAGGTGAAATGTCGGTATGTCAGGCAGCAGAATTCTTCCTGTCCGAGCGCCGCGGCGCACTGAAGGCCTCAACGATTGGGCGTTACGAGTATATGATACGGCACTATATTGTCCCTGAAATTGGAACGATCCTGCTGCGTGATCTGACGGCGGAAAAACTTTCTGTATTTTTTTCGCGGCTGCAAGATAGAGGTTTGTCATGCAAGAGCACAAGGGATGTTGGCGTGCTGCTGAAAACAATTTTCAAAGTTGTGAAAAAGAAATGCCATTGCGACTGCCCCGGCAGGGATGTGGAGCTGCCTGCATATCGAAGCAAAAAGGTCGAGGTATTTGCTGACCACGAAATAGCCGCGCTGGCGCAGAAGGTATTGGATGCACCGGACATCACGGGACTTTGTGTCCTTCTAATCCTGAACACCGGGCTGCGCCTTGGTGAGATCTGCGCTCTACGCAAAAGTGACATTGACTTCCGTTCAGGCTTTCTGCGAATTGAGCGCTCGGTTGCCCGTGTGCGGGATGCTTCCGGAACACATTTGGTGGTTCAATCCCCTAAAAGCAGCAGTTCTGTACGTCTTGTGGCAATTCCCAATGATATGCTGGAGTTGTTGAAAACAGCCACGCAGAATATTCAAAAAGATAACTACCTGCTGACCAATACGAACACGCCAATGGAGCCGCGCACACTGCAATACCGGTATCGGAAGCTGTTGGAACGCTGCGGTACCCGCTATCGAAATTTTCATGCTATGCGGCATACCTACGCGACACGGTGCATGGAAAGCGGCGTGGACATCAAGAGCCTCAGCGAGCTGCTGGGCCACGCTGATATACGGACGACATTACAGACCTATGTGCATTCCTCTCTGGCACATAAAAAGCAGGCGGTGCAGAGTATATGCTTTCTCCCGATTGAAAGTACGTGGGGCAGTTTAACTCCGTCAAAAATTCCGTCAGAGATGCCGCAAAGCGATGCACTGCAAAGACGCGCAGACGCAGGGGTCGTGAATTGTATATGATTTACGAAAAACGAACTATTCCTCATGCAGCCGTAGGCATCTGTGCCTACGGCTTTTTTTGTTTTGCAGGCAAGGCGCGATCCGGCTTGCCGCATCGTGACCGGGACTAATCATCCGGTTATCAAGACCGTCTGGGATAGAACTGCTCGCCGACCCACTCTGCGGTCAGTTCTTTCGGATGCAAGACCAGCGTGGGCGTATGGCTTTCCACAGCAAAAGCAAAGGCTCTGTTTTCCCCACTGCCCGTTGCTGACATATCCGCATCATGGACATATAGTACCACATCGGCAAGGTCGATGATCTTCCTATAGGCTTGCAGCTGTGCATCCGGCGTACCCACGGGACACACGACCGAAATATGGGTGCATTTTTCCAGCATAGTAAAATAGCGTTCCCGCAGATACGGTGCCCACTTTGTGGCCTGTTCCTCGTGTGGTGTGTAGCAGAAAAGCATCAGGCCTTGGTCGGTGGTTTCCCGCAGACCATTGACGATTTCGGCTGCGTAAAGACCTACGCCGCAGTCGCAGGCGGTCAGAAACTGTGTCACACCGCGCTGGCGCAGCGCCATAACCTGCTGCGCCAGTTCGATTTTCATTTTCCGGCAGCCACTATCTTCTTCATCAAACCCCCATGGAAAGCGCATGGGTGCTTGCCCTATGACTGCACAACGGTATATACGGCAGCCTTCTTCCAAAGCAGTCACACCCTCACAAAGATTATTGTCGCAATAAATGATACGACAATAATTATTAAAATGCAACGATTTTCCAAAGTATAATAAACGAAAAATCTAAGGTGGTGAAGTTGTGACAGATATTCTTGAAATCATCAAGCAGAATCGTGAGGCGCGGGGATGGTCGGAATATCAGCTTGCTGAACGCTCTGGCCTGCCACAGTCTACCATCTCCTCGTGGTATAAAAAATCTATGACGCCATCGTTTGCATCGCTTGAGAAGATCTGCGATGCTTTCGGTGTTACATTGTCGCAATTCTTTGCGCAGGACGACATTCGTGTGGCTCTGACTCCCGCACAGCGTGAGATGTTGGATAAATGGAATTGCCTGACATCAGTGCAGCAAGCAGCGTTGGCAGCACTCATGGATACGATGATATGAATGGATAAGCCGGTTCTCGCGGCGAAGAAGCGTTTTCCACCTGTGCGCCCCGGCAGCTTTCCGCTACAATGGCCTTGTACTTGAGGTCATTAGGCATTGAGGCCGGAGCAGCGCAGGCACGGGATGGGCGATCATGTCCAGCGGAGCATATCAGCGTGGCCATGACCCCCGACAAAATCTTGAAGGGGCGAAACGCAAATAAACCAATGAAAAAAGATGAAGGGTGTATCAGCTGGTACATCCTTCATCTTTTTCGCTATTCTTTTTTTGCTAATGTTTGCGTATGCAGGAACGCATCCATCAGCATTTTCCCATCCTCGCGGTCACTCCACCAGTACGGGCGCAGAAACAACAGAGCATTCTCCAGCCAAACATAATCGTCCTTGGTCAATGTATGACTTTGAAGCCCTGCACTGATCCTGATATACGATTCTCTTACTTTGGCACTGGCATGGTCACGCACAAGATAGCCGTTGAGAAAGCCGGTGATGACAGATATTTCCTCATCCGTATAAAACATGGCGTCCCTCCTGAATTCAATCGCACAGGACAGAGTATAGCATATTTTCTTTGCATCCACAAGCAGTCTTGTACAAACCGGGCTTCCTCTGTGTCAAGGCCGCCTTGAAAAGTGCCGGCGTACCGACTTTATGACAGTTTTGTGACACTTTCCCCGCACTTTTGCGGGGGAAGTTATAGGCTTCCTCTGATATGATACGGACAAGGTTGATACACGACCTGAATATTTCAAAGAAGGAGCGTAACATACCATGAAAAAGAAAACAGTTTGGAGCCTTTTACTGGCACTGGTAATGACGGTAACGGCCATCGGAGCATCGACTACGGCATTTGCCGCTGCGCACAATCAGGCAGAGCCGCAGACCCTCATCGCTACCGAAAACGAGGATTCCATTTGGGATCAGATCGAGGCACTGGAGGAAAAAAGCGATGCTGTATTCCAGAGAAATGAAGCACTGTGGGACAAGGTGGACGAGGCCTGCAATGCCCTGCCTGATGACTACGATTTCGAGAACTTTGACGAGGCAGCGTTCATCCGCAACATGACTACGCTGACGGAGGCGGAGAAGGAAACCCTTTTGAATGACATCAAGGAGCTGAACGAGCTGGATGCCCAGATGGAGAAGCTGTATGGACAGCTGCCCGCCTGCGACAATATGCCGCTTTACGAGAAGGCACTGGAAAAGGCCGATCCCAAGGTGCTGGACGAGATCGACACGCTGGAGCAGGAGTATGACCGCCTCTGCGAGAAGAACGCCGATCTGTGGGACAAGGTGGACGAGGCTTACTTCAACCTGCCGGACGACTACGACTTCGACAACTACGATGAGGCCGCCTTCATCCGCAGCCTGAGCTTCCTGACCGACGCGGAAAAGGACGCGCTGATCGCCGACTACAACCGTCTGGTAGAGCTTGATAACCAGCTGTGCAAGCTGTACGACACCATTTGGGGCGATACCGGCTGCGAAAGCGGCATCTGCCCCTTTTGACGGCAAAGAGTTTTTCTGATATGATTAACTAAATACAACGCCGATGCTGCGCCTGTGCGCAGCATTTGGCGCTGCTTTCTAGGAGGTCACCATGGGACATTCCATCTATTTGGCGGACGATGAAAAGAGCATCCGGGAACTGCTCCATAGCTTCCTCGCAAGCGACGGATATACCGTGCGCTCCTTTGAAAACGGCGACGCGCTGCTGGAGGCATTCCGTCAGGAGCCTGCGGAGCTGGTCATACTGGACATTATGATGCCCGGCACGGACGGCCTTGCTGTGTGCCGGGAGCTACGCTCTGTTTCCGATATCCCCATTATCCTGCTTACGGCCAAGGACAGCGAGCTGGACTACGTTATGGGCATCAGTCAGGGCAGTGACGATTACCTCACCAAGCCCTTTCGCCCCACCATACTGCTCATGAAGGTGAGAGCCCTGCTGCGCCGGGTGGAGATGGACAGGGGGAAAATAGCGGCAGCAGTAGATGAATTGCGCTATGGGGATCTCCGCTATTCCGCTACGGAAAATGCTGTCCTTTGTGGGAATACACCTGTTGCACTGACCCAAACTGAGCTGCGGCTGCTCAGCTATATGCTGAAGCAGCCGGAAAAAGCCTATTCCCGTGAGGAGCTGCTTAACGCAGTATGGGGCTTCGACTCGGAGGTGGAGACCCGCGTGACCGACGAAACGCTGCGCCGTATCCGGAAAAAGCTGCTGCAAGCAGGCAGCGCCGTCAGCGTAAGCACCATATGGGGCTTTGGGTATAAGCTAAAGGAGGCGGAGCGCACATGAAGAACATCAAGCTGCGGATCGTGTATCTGATCCTCGGTGCGGCACTGCTGCTCTTTGCCCTTTTCATGCTGGCGGTGAACGTTGTGATCCCCGCCCACTTTGTAAGCGAGGCGGAAAAGGCGCTGCGCAACGAGGCGCAGTATGAGAATCGCACCATTCCTTACACCTATGAGGGCGAGGTGTATGATGACGATTGGGACGACGGGGCGGAGGAGCATTTCTTCACGCCCAGCATTGTGTTTCTTGAGCTGGAGAACGGCTACCAGCCCAACACATGGAGCCAGGACACCTATCGGCTGGAGAAAAAGCTGCTGGCGTATTGCAGTGAACGGTCTGTTGCGCCCAATCGATGCCACGACTTCAAGGCAGACAAGCACCACCTGATCTTCATGCCCGTGCAGGAGGACTACGGCAATTCGGAAAAACCGTATTCCTATATCATGTACATAGACATCGGGCCCATCACCCGCTATATCGTGACGCTGAA
>ENA-OYXZ01000093-OYXZ01000093.1-human-gut-metagenome-genome-assembly--contig:-NODE-93-length-37291-cov-12.121710_pt1 | contig 37291 bp, 39 predicted proteins | sample MGYA00243975_ERZ653432 | MGnify/ENA primary metagenome ERZ653432 (study PRJEB26926, sample SAMN06164954) | human gut metagenome | biome: ENVO:00009003; feature: ENVO:2100002; material: ENVO:00002003...
GGGAGAATATGAAAACCACCGTCACAACAAAAATGACGGAATGGAAAACCAATGCGACCAATAAACTGAATGAAATCAAATCCGGATTCTCCTCAAAAGTTTCGGAAATCAAGACAAAGTGGTCAACAGATTTCACAAACATAAAGGACAAAGCGACCTCTCTCATGGAGACGGCAAAGTCAAATGTGTCAACGAAACTAAACAACATGAAATCCGCATACAGTGAAAAGGGCGGGGGAATCAAGGGAATCGTGTCTGCTACGTTCACGGGTGTAAAGGACACAATGAACTCTCTCATGAGCACGGCGAACACTCTGACGGGTGGAAAACTCGACAGCATCAAATCGGCGTTCTCAAGCAAATTAGCAAGTGCAAAATCAACAGCATCATCTGCGATGGAGAATATCAAGTCATCATTCTCCTCAAAGATGGAATCTGCACACGGAGCGGTGACAGGTGCATTGTCGAGAATCAAATCGGCATTCAATTTCAGATGGTCATTGCCACATTTGAATTTGCCACATATCAGTGTGTCCGGAGGTGTTGCACCGTTCGGAATTGGAGGAAAAGGTTCGCTCCCGTCATTCTCGATTCAGTGGTATAAATCCGGCGGTATTATGACAAATCCGACCGTGTTCGGAATCAATGGCAATAGCCTCATGGTAGGAGGCGAGGCGGGTGACGAGGCAATATTGCCTCTTGCGGAATTTTACAACAAATTGAACAGCATCCTTGACAAGAAACTGGATGCGGTACAGAAATCGCAAGTCGTATATGTAACGAATCACACATACATTGACGGCGATGAAATAGCAAGCAGAACCGTATCAAAGGTTGATGCGGAAATGGTAATAAATAAGCGAAAAGGGAGGTAAAACAGGGCGATGAAAATAAACGGAATAGACATCAAGAAATACGATGCAAAGCAGTTGACCGCCGATGTGCAGCCTCCCTCTTTTTCAAATTCTTATGAATGGTTGACGAGTGCAGCACTGCCGACGGAATTTGAGACAGATGTTCAGATGGGTCATTTGAAACTGTCAATATATTTCAAAGGCAAGGACAGGAACAACATCATCCGTGCTGCATCGGAGTTCATGAGCAATTTCACAAAGGCTTGCAAACTGGAACTTGACGGCTACAAAGGAACATACATCGGATTCATTACAACAAATGACTATGAAAAAAAGAATGTAAAACAGAGGTACATTGTAAACCTCGAATTTGACGGCTTTTTCGTCGACGACGACCTCTCAATCACATTCGACGGGAAAACCTCTGCATCGTTCTATAAAGTGGGTACAAGAGACGCTCCGTGCGTTGTAGAGATATATGCAAAGAGTACCTTGACGAATTACACAATCGCCGGACTGGGAGAGGACGACATCATCATTGAAAGTTTGGCAGCAGGAAAGACGGTTGTGATAGATGCAAAGACCGGACTTGTGACAATCGACGGGGCAAATGCATTCGACAAGGTGAACATGTGGACGTTTCCGGTATTAAAGACCGGAGAAACAGCACTCACATTCTCCAACACAAAGGCGAGAGTGACTATCAGATACACGCCTATGTGGATTTAGGAGGTGAGAGCATTGCAGATTTTTAACGACAAAAAGAAAAGAATCGGAACATTGTCCGGATTCAAGGACAGGGAAATCACCACGACACTGGATTCCGGAGACAAAGAGTTGTCGTTCAGTTATCCGGCAGCGGGAGCGTTGGTTGACCTGTTAAAAGAAGAATATTATATACACACCAAAACGGACGAATATGTCATCAAAGCGGTTGAAAAGGGAGAACAATTCAACAAATACACAGCAGTTCTCAATGTCGAGGAGTTGGAGGGAACAGCGTTCCCGTATGGTTTTGAATCACAGGAGCAGACAATCAAGGCATGTCTTGAGTTTGCATTTGAGGGTACGGGATGGCATGTCGGAATATGTAACGTCACAAAGAAAAGAACCATCGACGAGCAGGAGAGTGTCACCGCATGGGATGTCCTGCAAAAGTGCCTCACAACATACCGTTGCGAGTGCATCATCCATTCACTGACAAAGACAATCGACATATATGACCGGATAGGCAGCGACAAAGGGTGTTATTTCATGGAGGGGTTGAACCTCCGGAAAATATCATTGAAGTCGGACACATACGATTTTTACACAAGAATCTATCCGATAGGCAAGGACGGCATCACACCGGAATGGTTGACCGGAAAAGATTACATCGACAATTTTCAGTACAGTTCCAAAATCAAGGCGTATGTTTGGAAAGACGAAAGATATACCAATACCACAAGTCTGATTGAGGATGCGACAGCAAAGATTGAGGAAATGTCAAGACCATACAAGGCATACACCGCAGAGGTGGTCGACCTTGCGAAAGCGTCAGAGGAATACAAAGACATTCTCTCATACGGAATCGGAGACACGGTCACACTTGTGTCAAAGAAAACGAGGACGAGGGAAAAGCAGAGGATTGTCAAAATCACAGAATATCCGGAATCGCCGGAAAAGAACACGGTTGAGATTTCCAATGCGAGAAAGACATTCGCAGAGATTCAGAAAGAGGAGACGGCAGCAGCCACAGAGGAGGCGGTCTCCATCTCCAACAGGGCAACCAAGAAAGTCCTTGAGAACTATTCGACCACGGAGGAGATTGAAACCAAAATCACGGCATCGAAAGAGGCAGTCGAGGCAGGTGTTGCCTACACTCTGAAAAATTATTATACATCCGTGCAGATGGATTCCTTGATAAAAGCCACGAAAGAGGAGATTTCTCAAGAGGTAAAGCATGTTGAGGAAAACTCAATGCACAACTATGTTGTGAATGGAGATTTTTCAAACGGACTTGATGATAATTGGTACAACAGCAATGAGACGAACAATGCCGTGATGGATGTGTCCGGATTGGGAACGGTTGCGAAAATACTGAAAACATCCTCAAGCGGTTCGTATATACGGCAGAATTTAGGGAAAATACCTGCGGGAACATATCGTGTGAGATATAAGGCAGCAACAGCAGCAGGGTACGAAAGCACGGCAAGGGTGCAGGTGGGGGCGTTGGGAAGTTATTCAACGACATCCTCCGGAATGTTAAAGAGCAAAGAGCTCACGACGATTGAACGTGAAATCACGGTATCAGAGGGAACGAAATATATTTACATTTACGCATACACACAGAACGCACCCGTGTATATCACGGATATTGAGGTATTAGGACTGTATTCATTGTATGCGGATGCAAAGATTCAAGTGACTGCGGAGGAAATAACCTCCGAGGTCAACAAAAAAGTGAACAGCGATGATTTCGGAACACTAATCACACAGAACGCATACAATGTCCGAATTGCATTTAATAAAGGCAGTTCGTACATGCAGTTTGATTCGACCGCAATCACGATGTACACCGGAACGATTACGGATAACCAAAAAAGAACACAATTTGACTACAACGGAACTCATTTCTATCGTGACGGATATTATGTCGGAAAAATCGGAACGAACACGATGAAAGACAACGACAGTCAGAGAGGACTTGTTTTTGATATTGAGTACAACACTGCGTATATGTCATGGTCAAATAAAGAATCGCAGAATGCAGATGTGTACACGATGAAATGGTCGTACTGCACACAGCAGTGTGGGAATTACGAGGCGAACATGCTACATGCAGGGGCAGACATCAACATGCATTTCTTCACATTAAGGAATGTAAGTTTTGAGGATGGCTCAATAAGTGGAACGCTAACATTCAAACAACCTTTAGAAGTAGGCAGCGACGGGAAACTGACAAAGTGGTCAACGGCGACGCTTGAGTTCAAAAGAGGAATATTAGTGTCCGGAAGATGGAGCAATGGATAAAACAGGAGGAAAAGAAATGAAGATGAATGACGAAAATATTCAGACGGAGGAAGTCAAACGAGCAGCAGAACCGGAGTATAAAATTCCGGAAGATGCTGCCGACAACTCAAGACCAAACGAAACAGCAGAGGTTGTGACGAGGGAATCAACAGAGGAGACAAACACAGAACTCTTGCAGAGTATTGACAAGAAACTTGACATGCTACTTGCAGCACAAACAGCGACACAGGCAGCAAAGGAGGGATAATCATGAATACACCGCTTGCAGTAAGAATTGAATGTGCAAAGGGAGAAATCCTCAACGCTATGGAGACGATACAGAAAAGACATGCATTGCCTCCGTGCATCATGGACGGAGTTTTGTCCTCCGTACTGGCAGAGGTAAGGAGTGAGGCAAAGATTGAACTCATAAACTCAACAAATACAATGATGGCAGAAAAAAACGAGGAACTTGAAAAGGCAAAGAAAGCAGCAAAGAGAGTTCTGAAAACAGAACCGGACGAGGAACATCCGGAGCAGGATGAACCGGAGAATCCGGAGGAATAAGAAGTAAACACCGAGAGGAGGTGAGAGCATGGCAGCATTGACGAAACTGACAACGAACATCAATCTTGAAATGTCCGGAGACACTAAAAGATATTTAGTATCTGCAAAGCAGGGAGACAAGGCAACACGATTCATTGTCGCAAGGTTACTCAACAACGGTGAACCATACACAATCCCGACGGGTGCGAGAGCAGTCATCAACATTGCAAAACCGGACGGAAAACATGTATATAACACATGTTCATATTCCGGTTCGGATGTGACAGTCGAATTGACGAATCAAGCACTTGCAGCCTCCGGAACGGCGTATTGCGACATTGAAATCCGGACAAGCGATGATTCACAGGTTATCACATCCGCATCATTCACAATGGAGATTGAACCGTCACAGAGGAATGAAAATGCTATCTTGTCAGCGAATGAGTTCACAGACCTTGAGAACCGGATTGCAGGACACATCAAGAATATTGATGACACAGATGCAGCAGTCAAGAAAGCGGAATCCGCAAGAGTGACCGCAGAGAATGCGAGAGTGAAAGCGGAACAGGCAAGGGTGACGGCAGAAAATAAGCGACAGGAAAATGAGAACACCCGCATCCAACAGGAGCAGCAGAGGCAGCAGGACACCTCACAGGCGGTCAAGAATACGAATGAGGCAACAGATGCATCCAAAAAGGCGACAACAGCCTGCAAAGAGGTTACAGAGCGGGCAGAGGATGCATTGCAGAATCAAGAGCAACTTGAGGCAACATTGAACACGGCGACGCAGATTCGACAGGATGTGTCACAGATGCAGACAGCAGTTGCAGAGGCAAAGAAACAGGTCGAGCAGGACAAAAAGGATATTGATGACACGATTCAAAATTCACTGCTTGCATCAGCAGAGAAAATCCTTGAGAGTGTGCAGGACTATTTCAACCGTGCCGAGGCTTTATATTCGAGTATGTATCTTGATTGTGACGGCGAAACACCGTATCTGCGAACAGTGACACCGATTTTCATTGATGGAGCAACACCACAGGTCAGAAATGCGAATGAGGGTGTTGATTTTGACGGAGGAACGCCGACCTCCCGACAATTAGCAGTATAATTCCACGATACTGGAAACAGACGGCGAAACGAACACAAAGGAGTGATTGTGTGATATATTCCATAATCACGGAGCAAAGGAGGTTGAACAATGGCAGCAATCAGACCATGCACCGGAACAACGGCAGACTGGAAAGCAGTTGAGGACACTCTGATTCTCAAGGAAAGAGAAATCGGAGTTGAACTTGATGCATCCGGTCATTATCAAATCAGACAGGGAGATGGTAAAAAGAAATTCTTTGACCTGCCGATTATCGTCAACAATGCCCGTTATGAGGAAATACTGACATTGACACAGGGATATATGAACACCGTGAACAATTTCAGCAAGAACATGACAGAGGCGACGAACAGTGCAAACGGTGCAGCAGCAACGGCAAACAATGCAGCGTCGACAGCGAGTGCAGCAGCAAAAGCGTGTCAAGGCATTGTGAACGGTCTCAACACTATGGTTGACACCGTCACAAAGAAATCATGTGTCCTCACGGTTGAGGATGGAATTTTGACGATAAGGGAGGCGTAAAAAATGGCAAGTGGAGACTTGATTGTAAAAGTAGCAGACAAAGACACACTCGACCGCACATATGCGAATACAAACGCTATACTGGCAGCAGTCGGGGAAGATGTAAGAATAAAGGGTGTAAAGCGTTACGGAATGAAAATCAACAAAAATGACAGCAATCCGGCGACACGATGCACATATCTTTTCGATGCGGTGGGAATGACACCCGCTGCGATGAATTATTCTGCCGGACGGTTCGATTTTGGAGACTGGGGAAATGTCTTTTTTGTAAAGAACAATTATCCGGCAATGGTCAAATATGACGGTACAGAAGATTATAAACTCGACCCGAACGACCACACAAAGAAAGCAGACGGAAAAACGGCATCCGATGTCTCAAACACGGCATACGGAGGAAATGCAATGAGTGTATTCGATGGCAGCGGTGACAAGGGCAAGATTTGGCTCTCACAGTTTGAAGTCGGAAACTATGAGTACATGATTATTTCAAACGTCCAGTACGATGAATCATACAACGATGACGCATATGTCAGAGAGGACGGTTCACATGCGGACAAACTCTATTTCCCGATGTTTGGCGGTTCGTATGATGGAACACGCATCCGCTCACTTGCAGGACAGGCACTCATGTATAACACAAACGCATCAACAGAGATTGCAAGAGCAAAGGCAAACGGTGCGGGATGGAATATCGGCTCATGGAGCAAACGAAACCTGTTGAATTGTATGCTCAAGATTATGTCAAAGACAGACAATTCACAGACTGCATTCGGACAGGGTCAGACATCCGGATATGTGAACGACGCATCACAGAATTACGGGCATCTTGCAACCGGAACACTCAAGGACAAAGGACAGTTTTTTGGATATAACGACACAACACATGAGGTCAAAGTGTTCTACATGGAAAAACCGTGGGGCAACCGTTGGGATAGAATCAACGGTCTGTTGATGGTAGGCGGTGAAATCCTTGCAAAGATGACACCACCGTACAATCTGACAGGAAAGGACTTTGAAAAGGTCGGAATCACATTCACATCATCCGGCAACGGTTATCAGAAAGGAACAAAGTCAAGCAGATTCGGACGCATTGTCAATTCAATAGGTGGCAGCAGTAGCACATACACATGTGACTATTTTTGGTGGAATGCCGGAATTACTGCGGTCGCCCTTGTCGGCGGTGACTGTAGCAATGGCGAGTACTGCGGTGCGGATTACTTGGCTTTGAACAATTCTGCGGGCAGTGCGAGCTGGACCTTCGGTGCATCCGTTTTCTTAGAACAGCCTATCGCTGCGTAAGCAGCAGGGGGAGGAACGGAGGGGGAACGCCTCCGCTATTCCCGCCGTTAGGCGGTGTGGTCGTTTTTAGAAAAATGAATATAGGGATATAGGGTGCGGTGTCGGGCGGTGTTCCTGCTCCCTGCGGTCGCCCTTGTCGGCGGTAACTGTAACAATGGCGAGAACTGCGGTGCGGATTACTTGAATTTGAACAATTCTGCGGGCAATGCGAACTGGAACATCGGTGCGTCCAATTTCTTCTCATATCGGAGCGTTTAATCAAATGCAGCCTATATCCCACGCCACAAGGCGAAAATCATTCCGGATATAGGGTCGGTTGAGTAAGCATCCGCACAAAAACCGATAGGAGATAAGAAAATACTATATGAGAAGTTACAACAACCTATATGAACCAATGTTACAAGACGACTACATAAAACAGTGTTTTATAAATGCATCCAAAAAGAAAAAGAACAGGAATGATGTGCGGGAGGTATTAGAGAACCTCGATGAACACACAGAACTCTTGAAAAAGATGTTGACAGAGGAGTTGTTCATTCCGGACTATCACAAACCGAGCATCATCAACGAGAGCAGCAGCAAGAAAACACGCCGTATATTGAAACCGCATTACAAATATGAGCAGGTTATTCATCATTGTGCAATAGGTCAGTTCAAACCGATTGTGATGAATGGATTGTATGAATTTTCATGCGGGAGCATTCCGGACAGGGGTGTTCATTACGGAAAGAAGTACATGAGAAAATGACTTGATTCCTACGACGGAAAGAAATTCTTTGTTCTCAAGATGGATGTTCACCATTTCTTTGAATCCATAAACCGGAGAATCCTCAAAAGGAAACTCAAAGAGGTAATTCGAGATAAACGGTTTTATAGATTACTCTGCATACTGATTGAACATGACAAAATAGCACTCGTTGCAAAGATTTTGACGGATGCAGGTGTTGAGATAGATACAGAGCAGACGAAAACGCTTGTCGGATGCATAGCATTTGACGACATCTCCGGAGCGTTGGAGATATTGCAGGAAATCGGCATCACAGGAGCGATGTTTGATGAACTGAAAGAAATTATTGAGGAGATGCGAAAAGGCGTTCCGTTGGGATATTTCACATCACAATGGTTCGGCAATTTTTACTTGAAAGCACTCGACCATTACATCAAAGAGGAACTCCATGCAGAGCATTACATGCGATATATGGACGACATGGTGATACTGGGAAAGAGCAAAAAGAAACTGCACAAAATACATGCAGCAATCGAAACATATCTGAATGACAATCTCGACCTTGAAATAAAAGGTGATTGGCAGGTGTTTAGATTTGAATATCCGGTATTTGATAAAGGCGGGAATCCGGTACTCGATAAAGACGGAAAGCAGGTCACAAAGGGTCGTATGCTTGATTTTATGGGATTTCAATTTCACCATGACCGGACAACCATCCGGAAATCAAACATTGAGGCTGCGAGACGCAAGGCAAACCATATCTCAAAGCAGGATAAAATCTCATGGTATAACGCATCGGTGATGTTGTCATATATGGGATTGTTCAAACACACAGACACATACAACTATTACATTGATTACATCAAACCGAAAATCAATGTCAAGAAACTCAAGAGGATAGTTTCAAAGCATAGCAGAAAGGAGAACGAACATGACAGACTGGAAAAAGGTGACAGGAACACAGCCGGACAAGCCGGAGGAGGTCGACAGGACATCGTCGCCGTCAACGGTTTACCTGCGTAAGAACATCGAACAGGTGACAAGAGAGGTTGAGGGCAGCGACGGAAAGATGCAGACAGTGACCGAATGGCAGTACGACGAGAAAGAAATGACAGTCAAGGAATATGAGAACATGGCACTCATGAAGTCAGTCGTTGAGGAGAACACATCCGGAATCGTCGAATCAGTGACACAGTTTCAGAAAGATGCGGTCATTGACGAATACACACAGCAGTTGATTGAGGAGGGGTTGATTTAGTATGAAAATACTTGTTGAAAGTCTCAAAAGAATGTACAAAAAAGGCACTCTCACAAAGGAACAGATTTCCGAGCGTGTCGCAAAGGGCAGTATTTCAGCGGATGAATATGAATATATCACAGGAGAAAAATTCTCCGGCGGTGATACAGAATGAGTCCGCTTGAAATAATATCACGATTGTGCGATGTGACGGAAAATCTATCGGCAATCGTGAAAAAACAGCAAACAATCATTGAACAGTCGAAAATCGAGGAGACGGTCAGAGCGGAACTCCGGCAGGAGGTAGAGGAGACAGACAGGGAGATGGATGTTCTCGAATATCACATGCGGAAATATTGCGACACCGACGACATCGAGGCGACAGAGTTCGGAAAGGAGAATGCCGTTGACGATTGAAATATCCCTGTTGCTCTCTGGAGTATCTGTTGCATGTGCAATCTTTTTCGGAATCTGCTCAAAGCAGAGAAATGAGAAGAAAGACACGCAGGAAGAGACGGAACAGAGAGCAACAACCGACACAATGGTGATGGTGAAACTTGAGAACATCGCAGACGACCTCAAAGACATCAAACGGGAATCGAGAGAGAACCGTGAGGAGATGAAAACATTGAGAGAGCGTGTTGTCATTGTGGAACAGTCACTCAAGAGTTATCACAAGAGACTGGACGGAGAACAGCATTCCGACCGATAACAGGAGGGCAGGAAACGGGCAAGAATCAACCTCACAGAAAAGAGGCAATACATGAGAATGACAGAACAGGAATGTCGCATCAGAATCCGGCATCTGAAAAGAATGTATCGGATAAGAGAGCGAAAAGAGAGACATGACAAAAAGGTGTCCGGTCTGTTCATGAAACGTGTTGTATTCACTTTGATTCTTGCAGCATTTATCTTTACAGTCGTGATGATATTTGTGTTTTTACGGATGGGTTCAGAGCCGTCGACACTGATTGAGAATGTATTCAGATTTCTTTCAGTTGAGGGCGGTGCAATGGCACTCATTAAGTCCGTGAAAACGGTCAAGGGAACAAAGTCAAACGGAGAAATACAACACAATGACGAACCGGAACAGGATGACGAGGAGGTACAAGGATGAAATACATCGTCGAGAATTGGTTTGTGATTGTGGGTCTGATTGCGGTATGTGCAGCGGGAGGATATGCAGTATATGTTTTCGTGAAAATGCCGTCAGACAAGCAGTTGAACAAAGTGAGAGAATGGCTGCTCTATGCAGTCACAAAGGCAGAAAAAGAACTGGGAGGCGGTACAGGTCAAATCAAGCTGCGTTATGTATATGACATGTTTGTCGCAAGGTTTGCGTGGCTTGCGAGAGTGATTTCTTTTGAGGCTTTTTCGATGATGGTCGACGAGGCACTTGAGAGAATGAAAAAGATGCTTGAGAGCAACAAAGCGATGCAGACGCTTGTGAGCGGTGAGGCAGGCGAGGTCAATGAGTAAAATCGCAGACTTTTTCATGCAGAACGCAAGGACAATCGGGATTGTGTACGTTGTGGGTGCGGTCGTCGTATTTTTAGCGATGACAGCGTTTTACATTTGGGTCGACAGAGCAAGCAAAAAAGAACAGGAGCTTTACTATGACGAATATTATTATCCGGATGACGAATTTGCGGAAAGAATGTCGGTGGTAGTATGGTTTATTCTTTCATTGGGATGTGCGATTTTATGGGTCGGTATTCCGTTACTGATTTGCGGGTTGATTGTGTACACAGAACTTGAGGAACATTGTCCGGAACTTATGGGAGACATGACGGACAGAAACACAGAAGAATTTGACAAGGAGGAAAACAAATGATTTCAAATTGCGGACATGATGAAAATAACAGATACAGCGGAGGAAAGGCAGGAGACCAGACAGGTACAGAGTGGAGGGTTATAAATTGGTATAACAGACCGTGGAAATGTGTCCTCCGTCATCCGGATGCAAAGGTCAGAAAAATGATTGCGAGCATGGCAAAGGCAGCAGCAGTCAACAATAAAATCGGATATGACCAGTCAGAGAGATACACATTTTGGGAGCATCTCAAGGCATCGAATTATGACCCTGCACAAATCACGATTGCGTGTGAGGCAGATTGTTCATCCGGTGTCGCTGCAATCGTAAAGGGTGCAGGTTACAGACTGGGAAATGAGAAAATGAAGAATGTGAGCATTTATCTCTATACCGGAAACATGAGAGCAGGTCTCAAGGCAGCAGGATTCGAGGTGTTGACAGATAGCAAATATCTGACATCGGATGCGTATTTGCTTGAGGGAGACATCACCCTCAATGACAATGCTCACGTTGCAGTGAACCTCACGGACGGGGCAAAGTCATCCGGAACAGGTGCATCCAACACAACAACAGTCAAGAGCAATGCAAAGGTCGACGTTGCACACGGGTTCAACAAGAGCCTTGCAGGAACTTACAAGGTGACTGCATCCGGATTGAATCTCCGTGCGGGAGCAGGAACAGGAAAGTCAATCCTTGCGGTGATGAAAAACGGTGAGAAAGTCCAGTGCTATGGATATTATAACGATTGCAACGGTGTGAAATGGTTGTATGTGGTTTACAAGAACATCGTCGGATATGCGTCAAGCAAGTATTTGAGCAAATAGGAGGGAAAATCATGTTATACTATTTAGGCAAAGGAACAGAGTTCAAGAAAGAGGACTGCAAAGAGTACAAGACCATTGAGGGAGCAATGAAAGCAGCAGCAAAGGACGAGAGTTTTGTTGTGTGGGATGAAAACGGAAACCTCATCGGCTCACTCACGGACAATGTTCCGGAGGGAGCATTGCAGACAAATCCGGACGGCAGCGTCAACACATACGATGCAGACGGAAACAAGGTCGGAACAGTCGATGCAGAAACCGTTGAGAAAATGACAACATTTGAGAGTGACGAGGATGCAGCAGGGCAGCAGGAGGACGCAGAGGACGGGGGAACAGTCTCAAACGATACAGAGACGACAAATCCTCCGTCTGAACCGGAAACGGGCGAGAATGGGGCAAATACAGAGCCACAGGAGGCAGAGGACGAGCCGGAGGACAAAGTCATCATCCCGCAGGGAAAAATGAAAGTGACGGTCATTTGCGACGGCTCACTCAATATCAGACGTTCCGCAGCGTGGGGCAATGAGAACATCTGCGGTCGTGCTATCAGAGGACAGTCATATTATGTGAAAGAGATTCATGTTGTGGACGGGAAAAAGATGGTCAGAACAATCGGCGACCTTTACCTCTCCGGAGAATCGGAGCATGTACAATTCGAGCAGTTATGATATAATAAAACAACGGGAAACAAGACGGGGTTTTATGTGTAAAACACAGGTAACGAACAAATGCTTGAAAAATGACCGAAAATAGGCGTTCGGAGTTATCAAAGAGATAATATTTACAATCCAAAGCGTCTTATGGCGTTTAAGAAAAGTATATTACACCTCGGAATTCCGGTTCCGGGGTGTTTTTTTAGTTTGTGAACTGTGGTATTATTATAATATAATGAAAAATATAATTTTGGATAGATGTTTATATGACAACTGTAATCACAAAGAGTGATAGAATTATAAAGGTTGTATCCAGAGAAGAATGGAAAAGTACAATAACAACTTTTTTTGATAAAGTTGGCAGATATGATTGGAGATCCATATATGATTAAAATAGCATTTTTCGATATAGATGGAACATTGTTGAAAATGGGATGTAAAGAACCGACAGATAAAACAGTTAAAGCGTTAAATTCTCTTCACCAGAATGGAATATTGCTTTGTATGGCAACTGGCAGAGGCTATCTTTCAATCCCTAAATTCAAAGATATTACATTTGATGTGCTGCTTACATTTAATGGTTCATATGTAATGGCTGGAGAAAAGATTATTTTCAGGAATCCCCTGAATAATAATGATAAACATCAGATAATTCAAAATCTTAATAAAATGAACAGAGCAGCTGCAATCAGCAATGAGCATTTTATTGTTACTAATGGCACAGATGAGCATCTGGAAGAGTACTTTAAATTTGGAAATGAAACATTGACAATTGCAGACAATTTTGATGAGTTATGTAAAGAAGATATTTATCAGATTATGTGTGCGTGCAGAAAAGAAGAATACGCCCAGATACTGCAAGGAACTGAAAATACCCAGATAACTGCATGGTGGGATAAAGCAGCAGATATAATTCCATTGAATTGTGGTAAGGGAAATGCTGTAAATGCAGTGCTTAATTATTATGGATTATCGAAAGATGAGGCGATTGCTTTTGGTGATGGTAGAAATGATATTGAAATGCTAGAAGCTGTTGGTACAGGAGTGGCCATGGGGAATGCCATTGATGAAGTCAAAGCAAGAGCAGATGTCATATGTAAATCCGTTGAAGAAGACGGAGTGTATCATTACTGTCTGGAGAAAAAACTCATTCAATGTTGATGGACTTATTATACAGCAGGGTTGCAGAGTGTTATATACTCTGCAACCCTGTTAGTCATTTATAGTCTTAATTTTACCACCATTTCTCACGGTAAGAGTATTCACCGCGGTAATTAGAAGCATTATAATCAGGATACTTGAAAGGTGCATATACATCATCCTTAGGTGCATCATCCTGTGTATATATGTACATTGAATCATAATCCCATGTGACAATCTCATCACGGGCATCGCCGTAGATGTTTACAGCTTCAGCACACATGGTAGGATGACCATCATCAGGGAATTTAACAACCTGCATACCATTGCCATCAATCATTCCGCCGCGCTCTACATCAGCATTAAGAAGGATGAAGTCCTGACCGTCACCAGTCCAGTTTACAGGAGTTAAGAGATTACCATTAAGCTCGTTCTCCATTTCCCATAACTGATTACCCTCGCTGTCATAGAAATATATAATTCCCTGGTGTCCCCAGAAATTAACAACAACCATTTCATAGCCCGGGCGGTTAGGAAGATAATTAGCAAGACTTACACGCTGTGCATGACCTATGCCGTCCTTCTTAAGAAGCTTTCCGTTAAAATCAGATATCAGGAATCCTTCCTTTCCGGCAACACAGGCAAAGAATTTAGTACCTTTGTGTGGTCCTGACTCAAATCTGCCTGGAACAATCTCATCAATATGGTCTTCATTAACAGGCATAGTCCACATTTTATTACCGTGGCAGTCAAGCATGTTATAACCAACTAAAAGTTCATCATGTCCATCTCCGTTAATATCAATTGCAAAAGGAAAATGTCCGGTATTCTTATCACTCTGGAAATGCCACATAACCTCAAGGTCATCGTTAAGTGCATATACTCTGCAATAACGGTCCTTAATGAGAATATCGCGTGGCTTGTCAAGACCACGGAAATTACATATACGCATACCATCAGGATTAATTCTGTCAAATGCGTAGATTTTATCAGGAACACCGATAATAGTTCCGTCTTCTTCTGGTGAAGAGAAAGGTGTTTTGGCACGTTTCTTCACTTCACCTGTTTTGCCATCAAGAATCAGCACTTCAAAATTCTTGGCTGTAATAACCTCATCAAAGCCATCACCGTCAATATCATATATCTGCATAGGCATATCTGCTGATATAGTTCCAATGTCGTGATTATCAGTAGGTTCACCATGCTGCCATAATATATTGCCATCAAGGTCAAATGCGGTGAGACAGCTGATTGTTCCATAAGCATCACGGTTTACTCTTTTCTGGCACTGAGCCATAACCATCTGATACTCGCCATTGCCAAGAAGATGACCGAAACGAAGCTGTCTTCCGGTGCCGCAGCCTTTAAGGTCAATTTTCTTAAGAAGCTTCATCTTAGGATAATGTGCCTGTGCATCTTCACATTCAGCTTTATAAGCATTTCTTGCAGCATCAATAGAAGCAGCAGTACTTTCAGAAGTAGTAACATTTACAAAACCAAACTGTGTAGGGATAGTTGCAGTAATGGCAACCTTGCCACCCTGCCTTGCATATTCAGTGTCAAGGTCAAAATAAACCTTATCATCAACACTGCATATAACATGGCTGCCTTTAATCTCAGCCTTAAGTACATAAGTATCATCACAGTTGTAATCAAAAGGTACAGAATCAAGTACAGTAACCTCCTCCTTATGACGATACTCAAGTCTTAACTCATGCTCTTCAAAAACAAGGACAAGAAGATTAGCAGAGTTCTGACAACAAAAACCAATGCCGGCATTGCCCCATTTGGTAGTAAACATACGCACACTTGCAGTTATAGTATAATCGCGCCAGAATCTGTCACCGCTTGTGAGCATAGGAAATGTGCGGTGTGGCTTGTCATTGCGGATACGCATCTGCTCCATAAAATGTTTTCCATTATATTCAGAAATAATCCAGGAAGCCCCCTGACCGTTATAAGTGTGGTTGCATACCGGGTCATACCATTTACCATAATATCCAGGATAATGGATAAAATGATACTCACCCATTGCCGAATGATTCTTATCATAAGGAAATTCACCAATAGGAAAATCAGAGAAATCTTCATCAAGTAAAATAAAATCTGCCATAATAACCTCCATTCCAAAATAAAAAAATATAATTAATGGCTCTTTCTGTAGCTTCCGGGCGCTTCGCCCATGATTTTTTTAAATGTGCCGCCCATAGTATTACTGTCGGCGAAACCGCATTTGTCAGCAATCTCAGTAATAGAGAGGCTGGTGTTGACTAAAAGGTCTGCTGCTGCGTGCGTTCTTACATTAATAAGATACTCTCTGAATCTGAAGCCTGTAAAAGCCTTAAATTTCTTGGAAAGGCTCGATTCACTCATATTAAAAGTTCTGCAGTAGCAGCCATAGTTATGTCATTGTGATAATTCTCGATAATATATTCAATAACCTTCTGGATAAGTTCATTACCTGTATCCATTTTCGTAATAACATTATCTTCATACATCTGACAGCGCAGAATAAAAAGTATAAGTTCATGAAAATAAGAATGTATGAAAGATAAAGACAGACTATCTACACCATTGTGTTCATAAGAAATCTTCTGGATAATTGATGATATATAATCAAGTCGTCTTTCTGGTATATGGACAACAGGATGTTTATGGAAAATGCTTTCTATATCCAGAGAGGAATCATCAGCAATCAACTTTAAATCATCATTATTAAAATATAACACATATCTTGTATGGTCACTTCCGGCGAGGTAAGTAGTCATGTGCGCCATGTCTGGTGGGATAAGAGCAAGTCCGCCCGGATTTAACATATATATTTCATCACCTACATAAAGGATGCAGGAACCAGAATATATAAACATCAGCTCCCATCTGTTATGTTCATGAAAATGTTTCATTTTATAAGATGGTGGCACAGTAGCAATATCCGTGTGGAAATTGTCATTAATAAAATGGTACATTGCCGTCTCCTTGGTATATGAATAATATCTTACGAAGCAAAATCATATACTGATTATAGGTCGTTTATAGAGAAAATGTTACTGATTTTTTACATATTTTTTTGATTTTGGAAGATTTCGTGCTGTTTTTTTGTATTAATAAAAATACAATGTGAATATAATGAAAGCATCTTAAGAAGCAGAAACAATTTAATATAAGGAGGAATAATATGATACGAAGAAACAAAATTATTGCTTCTGTTGCTGTCAGTGTCATGGCTGGTGTTCTTGTTGCGGGCAACTTAGCTCCATTACAGGGATACTATGCATTTGCACAGGAAACAGGAGTAAAAACTGCAAGGTATTCAGCAGTAAAAGACATTAACAAAACATTAGAAGGTTACACACCAATGGACAGTTCTGATCCGGTTGAATTCGGTGGAACTTACATTAAGTATCAGGGTGAGACAATCCAGTTGTCGGAGACAGCCATATATCTTGATGGATCGTTATCAGATGAGCTTGCTGCCCAGTACCCATATGTATATAACGATATTACTAAGGCATTGTCAGCAGATGCATTAAAGAATGGAACAGCAGACAAACCAATGACAGTATATGTTGCACCATATGTGTATTGGATTGATGATCCGGCAGCAACAGATACAGTACAGAAGACCGAGGGATATTCAGTACCTTATGGAATGGTTGTTAATTCAGAATATCTTACTATCAAAGGTCTTACAGGAAATCCTGATAATGTTGTATTAGCAGGAAACAGAGGACAGTCACATGCCTCTAACGGTAACTACACAATGTTCAGATTCAACTGCAGCGGTGCACTTACAGTTAAGAACATAACAATAGGTAACTATTGTAGCGTTGACCTTGATTATCCGCTTATGAGTGAGCTTAATCAGGCAAAGAGAACAGAGACAATCACACAGGCACAGCTTGCTGATGTTTCAGGAGACAAGATGTTTGCAGATAACTGTAACTTCATAAGCAGACTTAATCTTGACCCAATAAATGGAGCATCAAGAAGTCTTTATAACAACTGTCATTTTGAAAGTACAGATGATGCCCTTAATGCAAATGCTGTATATGTAGGATGCGATTTTGATTTCTACGGAAACAGACCATTATATTCATCATATGGTACAGGTTCAACATTTTTAGGTTGTACATTTAATTGTAAGATATTAAATGTTGAAGCTGAACCTACACAGTTCTTTACTAAGGAAGGCGGCACAATTACCGCAGTAGACTGTGTATATAACAGTAATTTAAGTGTACCTATATCAATTGGATGGACTAAAACACCATCAACTTCATTAAAATGTTATCAGAGCAACATAATTCATAATGGACAGAGCATCACAATCGGTGGCGAGGGAGCTAAAGAAACCGTTGATATTACAGGCAAGTCGGTACTTGATGCCTACAAGATTGTGTCAGGTGGTAAGACATATTACAACACATACAATCTTTTAAAGGGCAGTGATGACTGGGATCCATTAGGAGTTAAGGATGTAATTAAAGCAGCAGGACAGGACACAGTCGCAACACAGCTTTCAATAACATCAGATGTCACAGAGATTGAATCTGGAAAGGAAACAGCTTCAATAGGAGGAACAGTTAACTATTTCTATGGAACTAATGATACAACACAGAAGATAACATACAGCGTATCAGACGAAGATAAGGCATATGTGAAGTTAACAGATAATGGTGACGGAACATGCAAAGTAGAAGGTACTAATAATGATGATGCAGCTAGGAAGGTTATTATAAATGCATCTACAGAGTCAGGTCTTGAAGCAGCAGTTGGAATTACTGTAAAGCCAAGCAAGATTGAAGCACCAGCATTTACAAAGGCACCAGTTATTACTAATGACGGACAGGGCAGTCTTAAAGTAGATTACTCACTTGATTTAGGAAGCAGAGAAGACATGTCTGCAATCTCATGGTACAGATGTACAGATGCAGAGGGCAGCAATCCTATACTTGTAGCAGTAACAAGAAATGATTCACCAGAGTATACATATAAGTTAACAGCAGGTGATGTAGGATATTACATCATGGCTAAGGTAGAATCTAAGAACATCAGAAGTGATTATGGAACACCGGTAAATACAGTATATGACAAGGCAATCGGAGTGAAAGATGTAAGAAGCAAGAACTTTGCTACAGATTTCTCTAACTTCCCTAATGTAAAGCAGTCTGAAATCAAAGCTGGCTTCTGGACAGTAGATTATAACCGTCCGGCAGATACAGAAAGTTTTGGAAGCTGGCAGGGAGCTGATACAGAAGAACCTTGGAAATATGGAACAACAGGTAACGGCTGTGTAGGCGCTGGATTATATGAAGGTACACAGGGCGCAAGACTTATGTATACACCAGTAGAAGGAACATATGGTGATATGTCACTTAAGCTTGTAGTTGACCCAGCCAAGACAGCAGGTCAGGGATTTGGTAGTGCAGGACAGTATATGGATGTACTTCTTAAGTTCGATACATCTACACTTACAGGATACGGATTAAGAATAGTAAGAACAAAGGCTTCATCTAATGCCGTAACATTTGTACTTGTAAAATATGACAATGGAACAGTAACAGAGATTTCTGATGAAGTTATCGCAAGCTGCTATGCAACAGGCTGTACAATCAGCTTAAAGGCTGAAGGCAATAAGCTCACAGCTCATGTTGAGACACCAACAGAACAGCTTGCAGACCAGGCAGCTAAGGGATATCCACATGTGGTTGACCTTACAGCAGAGATTGAAGCTAACAGCTTTGGTGGAGTTGCAATCCAGCATACAGGAACACTTGGCGCACGCGGATGGCAGAATACAACAATGCTTCATAACTTAAATGTTACATGGGAAGGTGAGAATAACCAGAACCCAGAATATGTTGAAGGAAATCCATCAGATAACGAGAATCCTGCCGAGACACCTGATGATTCAACAGGAACATCAACAGGAGCAGACACAACAGTCAAGACTGGTGATATGAGTCATACAGGAATGTATGCAGCATTAATGGCAGCAGGACTTAGTGGCTTACTTGGAATGGCAGCAGTATACATGAGAAGAAGAAAAGATATCTAATTTCATAAGAATTTTCTTTACAGGAGCACCCGCAATTATATTGCGGGTGTTTTTGCGTGGTGAATGTGTGACCGTATGTGATTGACATTTTGATTATTATGCTATAAAGTTTTATGGAACTAACCAGTATAAGATGGAGGATAAAACTTAAAAGCATGAAATATAATATCAGAAAATATATATTGGCAGGAATTACAGCAATTCTTGCAGCGGCTGTTTTGACGGCATGTGGTGGCAGCAAGCCAGAGAAGGACGATACAGTCCAGAGTACACAGGAAATATTTGCAATGGATACATATATGTCGCTTACTGCATATGGCAGCAATTCAGAGGAAGCAGTAAGTAAAGCAGTTCAGGAGATTAACCGGCTTGATGCAATGTTTTCGGTAGGAAATGAGGACAGTGATGTTACTAAGATAAATGAAAATGGAAGCGGAGAAGTATCGGAAGAAACTGCATTTATAATGAACAGGGCAATGCAGGTATCTAAAGAAACTAAAGGTGCTTTCGATATTACGATATACCCGGTTATGGAGCTGTGGGGATTTACCACCAAGAATTACAGAGTGCCTGAAAGCAGCGAGATTGCGGATGTACTTAAGCATGTTTCTTATACAAATGTGGAGGTTAACGGGCAGCAGGTGACATTGTCAGATGGTGCAAGCATTGACCTTGGTGGAATTGCCAAAGGTTATACTTCTTCAAGGGTGATTCAGATTATGAAGGACTGCGGCATAGAGCATGCAATCATTAATCTTGGGGGCAATGTGCAGGTGCTTGGAACTAAGGCGGACGGTTCTGACTGGAGAGTTGCCATACAGAATCCAGACAGTGAAAGCAGTTATCTTGGTGTATTAAGCACTGCTGATAAGGCAGTTATAACATCAGGTGGATATGAGAGATATTTTGAGCAGGACGGACAAGTATACCATCATATTATAGACCCGCAGACAGGTTATCCATCAGAGAGCGACCTGACTTCGGTTACAATTGTATGCTCTGACGGAACAACAGCAGATGCATTATCAACTGCGCTTTTTGTAATGGGGCTTGATGGTGCGAAAGAACTTTACAGAAGCGGGGCTATAGATTTTGATATGATACTTTTCGATGGAAGCAGAGTGTATGTATCGGAGGGCATTGCCAGCGGTTTTTCAACAGATATGGATAAGGAAATAATTACCAGACAGCCTTAATGAGAATTATTATTAACTGTCTGTATTGACAAATGTGGTGAGAAAAATATATTCTATAGAGCAGTTAGCGAAAACTAATTGCAGATAGATTGATATACTTTTGTTGAAGACAGCTAACCAAGATATACAGACCCGAAGGAGCAGACATGTTATTAATAATATCACTTATAATCGTAGCTTTATTCATATATTTTCTTAAAGATTCACTTAAAAAACACGCAGGTATCTACTATATAGGGGCAGCGGTAATCTCTATTGCAGTATTCCTGCTTGAGTTTCTGTCAATGCCTTTGTTTGTAAAGAACAATATATTAGGAATATTTGCAAAAGGCTCTCTTGGAACGGCAATGTTTATTGTGGTAATGTACACTGGCGCATTACCTAAGGGCAACAAGCTGATTGCACCGCTTATGAAGATAAGAGGTGAATTGTCAATTACAGCGGCAATACTCGTCCTGTGTCATAATTTCACATATGGAATGACATATTTCAGAATGTTATTTACTAAGACAAGCCTGTTATCAGCCACACAGCTTGCAGCTGCGGTAATAAGTCTTGTGCTTATAGCTATAATGCTTGTGCTTACAGTTACATCTTTTCCATCTGTAAGAAAGAAGATGCAGGCTAAGAAGTGGAAGCAGTTACAGCGCACAGCATATGTATTCTACGGTCTTATGTATGTACATATAATGCTTATCAATATTCCATATGCAAGACTTGGACTTGGTACTTATATTGCAAATGTAGTTATCTACAGCATAGTTTTCTTAGGCTATGCAGCTATGAGAATAGCAAAGGCTGTATCAGTAAAGGCAGCAAGAGCCGGAAAGACATACGGTAAGAAACCAGAGACGGTTCTGTATGGACTGGCATTGGTTATATGTGCAGTGATGACGGTGTTGTGCTTTGCAGGAAGACAGACAGTGTCGGCATCGGAAGACAATGAGGAATGGAACGATTTCTTTAACGAAGAGACAGTTGCAGCAATGGTCAAAGAGATTGAGAGCAGTACGGCTAAGACAGATGCCGAAGGAACAACACAAGAGAGTCTGGAAGAATCAGTTTCATCAGATGGACAGTCAGACTCACAGGCTGGTGGTGTAGGAAATGAAGTGTCGGGAAATAGCAATAATTCCAGTTCGGATAATGTTTCTGGTAATTCATCAGGTAATAGTTCTGACAGTGGTAATCAGTCAGCTCAGCCGGATAATGGTTCTGACAATAGTGGAGAGCTGAGCGGCGGTTCAGGCAGTGACGCACCGGCTAATACAAAATTTAAAGCAGATGGAACTTATACAGGTTCTGCTGTGTGTGAGACTTATAATTACAATGTAACGGTTACAATAGTCGTATCAGGAGATGTGATTACATCAGTTACAGCAACTTCAGAAGCAGGAGCACAGGATGTGCAGTATTTTAATATGGCAAATGCAAAGGTTCCTGCACAGCTTCTTGCAAATCAGAGTACATCAGGCGTTGACAGTGTTTCTGGGGCTACTAAATCAAGCAATGCCATAAAGAAGGCATTTTACTATGCTTATAAATCTGCTAAGAAGTAGAGCAGATTTGTAATAGAAAAAATTATAAGGAGGCAAAATTCCTCTCCTCACCAATGGGTTCGGATTTTGCTTCGCAAAACAAGGAGGAATTATGAGGAAGAACATTTTTACTAAGATTGCTGCTGTTGCAGCCGCTACTGTTCTTGCAGTTACAGCACTTCCAGCTCTTGTGTCTGATACACATGCAGCAGATGATGATTATTCATATGTATATGCTGGACTTACATGGCAGGAATACTGGGCTAATGAGGGCGTATATAACGCAGGAGATGTAACAACATCTAATGAGAAGGATACACATGGTGAGTATGATAAGGGAGCTTTTGATACAGTAACAAGAGCTACAACTAACCATGGTCTTCACAGAGGAAGCTACCAGTGCATGGCAACAATTGATACAGAAGATGGTAAGAAGTATGAGCTTGCCGGCTGGACTGGTGATGCAAAGAATCAGATAATGATTCTTACAGATGGTACACAGCTTTCATATAGTAAGGGAGTAATTACTAATACAGATGGTACAACATCTAAGCTTTCTTCTTATGAAGTAACTGGTATTAAGTATGTTCCGGTTAAGGTTAAGACATCTGATCTTGCTGATTTTGAGCAGCATTACAGAGTTGTCAAGAATGGAGAAAAGTTATACGGTGGATTTGGTGAGAACAAGCTTAGCTCATATGAGTATACAGCTGCAGTTAATGCAGATACTAACGGACTTAAGACAGCAGTTAAGAATGCAGACGGAACATATTCATTCTCTGCAAGACAGACTGGCAATGGCAAATCATTTGTAGAGCAGGATATCAGCGTAGCTGCTAACATTACATCTACAGTAAAAGATGCTACAGGTTCATACGGTGAATTTTTAAGAGTAGATATTAATGGTGATGGTTATGGTGCATTGGGTGCTATGATGCAGGCTGTTAAGTGGACATACTATGGAAATGATGCAACAAGAACAAATGTAGTTGCTACATATGGTACTAAATTCGCAGCAGACAACTGGATGCACAAATCAATGGGAATCCAGCTTGGACTTACAGATTCAGCACGCTGCAAGTTACCAGCAGGATATGACGGAACAGGTTACTGGTCACTTACTGTATATGCATTAGGATATACTGATACTACAATTGATTTTGAAGCAACTGATGCTAATATCGTTAAGGTTAAAGCACCTGTAAGTGATACATCAAAGCTTTCAGCAGCTATTGCAGCAGCAGATGCACTTAACGAAGCTGATTACACAGCCGAGTCTTGGGCAGCTATGAAGCTTGAGTATGAGGAAGCAGTCGATGCACTTGCAGTTGCAGAATATCAGGCAGATGTTGATGAGGCAACAGAGCATCTTACAGCAGCAATCAATGCATTAGTAAAGGTTGATGCAGGTACACCTTCTGGTTCAGAAGAGTCTGGCAACACAACTGATGCAGGTACATCAGATACATCTGTATCAGATGTTAAGACTGGCGATGCAGACAACATGATGGCTTACATCGTAGCAGCAGTACTTGCTTTAACAGCAGGCGCAGCAGTAACAGGCAGACGTAAGATTAAGAATGTAAGATAACTGATACGCTAAAATCTAATAAAACTATAAACAAGCCAAAGAACCGGGTCGGAGAGAATCCTTTGAGGGATTTTCTTGCAATCCGGTTCTTTATTACCTGTTAATCTTAATATCACCCATATTAACATCAGCATTTATACTTTTACCGCTGCCAGCATTATTAGTATAGCTGTGAGAATAAGTAGAATCATTAACCTTGATGTCGCCTAAGTCTACAGAGAGATTAGAACTGTATTTATCAATATCTATACCGTTTATTTTCAGAGAACCCATATCGACAGAAAGGTTAAGGACATCACTGTCACAGTTTGTAAGCTTAATATCGCCCATATTGTTATCAGCAGTTAAATTCTTAACGGCAGAATCAACGATCTTAAGAGAACCCATATCAACAGAGAAATCAGCAGAAGAAGCATGTATATTGTTAACATCCATATCACCCATATTAAGGTCAGCCTGAATAGAATTAAGACTGATATTGTCAGGAATAGTAATTGTAAGTGTGCAGTCTGAGTTTTTGATATTAGTCATAAGATGTACTTTTACATGTTGTTCAATATTTAATGAAGTTCCAGAAACAGATACAGCAGGCTTAAACTTTTCAGCACCTGTATAGATAACTTCAAGCTTGTTGCCTTTCTTAATCTCAACACTGCCAAGATTCATATCAACAGATATGTCTGACACATTATCATAAATAGAAGAATTTTCAATATATTTGCCACTGGATGCCATAGTCATGCGTGTAAAAGGAGAAATGTTAAATACATTACCAAGAACGCCAATAATTATGCATATAAGTGTAATAAAATATATAATTGACAGATAAATTCGTTTCTTCATAATTACACCTCCCTGGAATCGTCTTTAAGTATACTCTTAAATATAGCATGTATTACAGCCGCAACAGGCCATATAACCCATGTTAAAGCCCATGCAAATGTGATGAAACTGGCTGACAGATATATACATGTAACGGTAGGCCAGAAAACAGACATAATAGTTGTTGCAGTATTGTTAATATATCTTACTTCTTTATTCTCCTTCTTAACATAGCTGCCGGCTACATTGTCACCATTAAGAGCAAGTAAAGTCTTACATGAAGTCTCAGCCATTGAACCGAAAACAATAAGGAATACGCCGACACTTACTATACAAATCATTGCTGCGCCGCCGATATCGTCAAGTACCTGTATTGGGATTGCGTCAAAAACGGCAGCAGGGACAAAGCTTATGATACACATAATAATTCCCAGAGTGCGGCACACAATAGAAATGTTGCGAAGTTGTTCCTTCTTATCCTGCACATATCCGACAGTGGCATAATCGATGATACATTCGTGTTTCTTAATATAGTCGTATTTATTCATTAAAGAATTGGTTATTATAAATATGCCAACACCGCAGGCAACTATAATAAACAGAGCAACAGTGCCCATTGTCTGGAGAAAATTATTATGAAATGCACTGCAGGCTGCCGCTGGAACTACTGAGAAAATACATAAGAAAACCCCTAATGCAGTCAGAAATGCATGTCGGCTGCCGGCACTTACAAAGCTTCTGGCTTCATCCTGTGTTAAAGTGCGTCTGTTATCAACAGGAGCAGAAGACTGTCTGTTAAGTCCGAGAGTTTCTGCGAGTTCGTCAAGATTGCCGAATTCTGAGATAACAGTACCTACAGCCTCATTCTCGCTTTTACCTTCGCTGATAAGTTCATTATATTTGTCCTCCATCATGCCCCACAATTCGTCTTTAGCCTTTAAAACCTCAGTAGTTGCGGGGAGATTGGCAAACATAGTTTCAAGATAACTTTTAATAGTATCCATACATTAATTCTCCTTCACAATAAATTTTTCAATAACTTCTTTAGTGAGAGCCCACTCTTCACATTTTGACCGATAATACAGCCGTCCTTCGTCAGTAATCTGATAATAGGTGCGCTTTTTTCCGCCATTCTCGCCTACACCGGGGAAAGAAGTGATATATCCGTTTTTTTCCATACGTGTAAATGCGGAGTAAAGAGTAGTTTCTTTAACAATATATTTCTCATTGGTCATGGCCTTAATCTGCTTAGAAATCTCATAACCATAAGATGGCTTATCAAGCAGAAGATACAGGATAATTGTATCGTTGTAGCCTCGTATAATGTCGCTGCTGATGCCAGCCATGCATACTCCTCCCTTCGAATTAATTGAAGGTGATGATTCACCTGATAATAAATATTAAATAAATGATAATTACTACGACAGGCGATACTACGACAGCCGTAGTACATCTGTCGTAGTATATATAACATGATATGCATAATATGTCAACAGGAGAATATAAAAATCCCTCAAAAGCAGGTAAACAGTGCTTTTGAGGGATATATTAAAAATGTGGATTATTTGAAATATACTTTAGCTGCAGTAGCAGCCATGATATTTTCCTTGTCAGGTGTTGATATTTCATTGCTTAAGACAATGTAATCAATAAGGTGTCTGTAGCTGTCCTTGCACAGATTCATAGGCAGGTCGCTTCCCCACATAAGCCGGTCGCTTCCGACAAGTTCGATGGCGCGTTTAATATAATGGATTGCGTCAGGATAAGGGTATCTGGCGTCTTTACCCTGATTAGAAGGAAGGCTTGCAAGGTCGAATACAACATTGTCAAGCGTGAGTGCCTCCATTCCTTTAAGCCAGACATTTTCCTGAACAAGACCTCTTGGGGCAAGCAGATGGCACACAACAAACTGCGTGTCAGGGTGTCTCTTAATTGCGCGGGCGAGGGCTTCCGGCTGCCAGCACTCGGCAGGGTAGCGTCCAATATCGAACACAACAGTATTATTATGCATTTCAGCATATGACAGCATTTCCTCAATAACATCACCATCAAGGGGAATAGTAGGATGATAACTCATAAGACCGCTTCCAGTACTTATCTCGAATTTTACAATCTTAATTCCGAGGTCTTCAAACAAATGCTTTCTTATAGAATCAACATTTCTGCAGAATGGGTCGTAAGTAGCTGCTGCAGCAAGACGGTCAGGATATTTCTTTGCAGCCTCATAAGTGTAGAGATTCTGCGGACCTAAGAAATTGCCCTGAAGCATAACAGCCTTGGAAACACCAGCTTCATCCATAACCTTAAGAACCGCTTCCGGAGTTACATCATATTCACCGAGACACTCTGGTATCATCTGGAATATAGTTCCATCAGCGTAGCTTGCGTAACCTCCGCCTATAGCCTGCATTTCTCCGCTGTTTCCAAATCCATTGATGCAGCGGCATATATGAATGTGTGAGTCAATTATGTTCATAGTTAAGCCTCCTTGTTGCTAGATGTAGAAAGAATATTGAGATTATGTCCATACAGAAATTCATTAATAATTCCAATGTCATATTCACATTTGTTAATCATAATTATAATTGCAGCATCGCGGCTGACCTTGGAATACAAAGGGCTTAAGCCTGCAGTTTTTAACGCACGGTTGGTATCAGTAAGATTCATATGGCATGCGATGCAGAGTGCAATTACTCTGTCACGGCTTGGATTGGTACGATTGCCATTAAGTATTCCGTATGCATAATTAGCTGGAATATCACTTTGTCGTATAACATTACTTAATTGAAGTCCGTAGCTTCCTATATACCGGTTAAAGAATTCGCTGACAGACATCTGTGAGTCAGTATCCTCTTCATTACGGTATCTGTTAAAATGTTCAGGCTCAACTGAACTTAAGATTTTATCAAGTTCATAAGTCGGTTTTTCGTTCATTATTAATTCCGCCTTTCACAATAGAGTACACATTTTCTATTGATATAGTGTATAATAATAAACACTAAATTACAATAAGGATAAAAATATGACTTTAGAAGAAGAGAGCAGGCTGTCATTTTACAGGGAACTGACAGTACTTGATGAAAAAAAGAATATAGTGCTGGTGCAGGATATAAGGAACAGTGAGCTTTGCGTTAAAAAGACACTTGATATATATTCGCGTGATGTATATGAGCAGCTTGCCTCTGTAAGAATTGAGGGAGTTCCTGCGGTAAAGGAATGTGTTGCTGATGATGGAAAGCTTATAGTAGTTGAGGAGTATGTGCAGGGCAGGAGCCTTAAGCAGGTATTAGATGAGCAGGGACTATTAAACGAGGAACAGGCATATGATATTGCAGTACAGCTTGCGGACATTCTTGTGCGACTGCATCAGTTAGAGCCGGCAATTGTCCACAGAGACATTAAACCGTCTAATATAATTATTGAAAAAAATGGACATGTGAATCTTATAGATTTTAATGCGGCAAGACATGTTAATGCAGATAAGAATGAAGATACCAGAATGCTGGGAACAGTGTATTTTGCTGCACCAGAGCAGTTTGGATTCGGGCAGTCTGATGAGCGTACGGATATATATGGTCTGGGAGCAACAATTAATTATATTATGACAGGTGACAAGCCGGGAGCAGGAATTGCAGAGTGCAGATTTTCAGATATTCTTAAGAAATGCCTTATGGTAGATGCAAAGGATCGATATCAATCGGCTGAAGAGCTTCGTGGCGTGCTGGATATGTTAAATTATAGTATAGTACAGGATAATAGGAAAAAAGCTGAAACAGCATTTGGTAAGGATAATACCATTTCGGTTGTGAGAACCTATCGTAATATAAGAGATATAATTGTTAAAATGTACAGGAAATATCAGAAAAGGAATTACGATATTGATACTTCATGGCGCAGATATCTGCTGCCGGGATTCAGACGGCTGAATGTCGTGTATTGTCTGATTGCGCTAGTATGGTATGCGGTTATTGTATGGATGACAATAACTTTTGCAGTTACGGACAGTAAAACGGGAATACCGGTAACTGGCGGAGAACTTACAATGTATAAGATAGCTGTATTTGTACTCCTATTTGGAATGACAATGTGGTTTGGCAACTATCTTAATATAAGGAGAAAGCTTCCGGGAATGAAGAAGATAAATGTATTAAGCACTATTCTGACATTTGGATATGCATTTACGATTAGTTTTATGTTTTTAGCTTTTTTTGCAATATTTATGGCAATTATAGGATATTTGTAATTATAAAAAGACAGGATATATGTTGAGACAATTCAATATTATGTCCTGTCTTTTTTTGTGCTGTCAGCACACGGTTTGCAGCCATCATTGTGATAACATCCATTATATGAAAAAGATATTTATATATGCAAACATTTCCCTTCCAATACTGGCAGGCAGTCTGTTTTACTATGTGACTTCACCGCAAGTCATATTTGTACAGAATATTGACAGTCTGCTTGGAGTCAGTCTGCATGTTGGAACGGAGAACACATTTGTAGTAAATTTGCGTAGTTATATGCCAGATATGCTGTGGGCGTATGCACTGGTATTTTCATTAATGCTGGTTACAGGTAATAAAACAGCTTATGTATGGAAAATGTTTGTGATAGCAGGCATGTTTTCGACAATTATGGAAGTCCTTCAGGTTACCGGATGTGTAAAGGGAACATTTGATGTGATGGATATTATTGTTGAGATAATTGCAGAACTGATGGCTGTTTTTATTATAAAAAGACATGATATGAGGAGGAAATCATATGAAAAGAATCAGGAAGTACATAGGGGTACTGCTGTGTCTGATAGTATTTGCTGCAATGGCGATGGGAAGTGGATCTGACACAAGCGTAGATAACAGTAATGCGAGTGGGGCTTCGGACAAGACAGGCACAGAAAGTGATAATGTTGTTATGGTAGGTGGAAGCTTTGAGAAAGATGGATTAAAGGGTACCGTTAATGATGCAGATACAGATTTTACCGATTACGATGATCCATATGGATTTTACAAGCCTGGTGATGGGAAAAAATATGTCAAAGCAGACTTTTCATTTGAAAATAACGGTAAATCTGATGCTTATGTAAGTAGTGCAGATTTTAGCTGTTATGCAGATAATGAGAGCTGTGATCAAAGTTTTATCGCATCTGTAAATGAGTTCTCAGGAGATACATTATCAACTGGTCGTAAAATAAACTTCAGTGTAGTATTTGCAGTTCCAGTTGATGCAGAATCTATCGAACTGGAATACACAGTCAATATATGGTCAAGTGAAAAAGTAATAATAAAGCTTCAGTAGGAGGAGTAGAAAATGAGAGTTTGGAAACTGGTATCAGGAATATTATCAATTATATTATTTGCAGTAGTTATGTTTCAGTCATGCGCCGCAGGAGTAGTTAATGCACTTGAGGACAATGGTGGCATATCAGGAAGTGTCGGCGTAATAGTTGGAATACTTATGCTTGCTGGTGGAATTGTTTCGATAGCTACAAGAAATAAGACTGGCAAGGGACACGATATAGCGTTGATTGTACTTTTCGGACTTGCCGCTGTATTCGGATTTGCAGGATACGGCAATTACAGTGACTTAGTAATCTGGTCAGTATGGTGTCTTATAAATGCTGTTCTAGCAGTTGTAAGCATAATTAAGAATAGATAAAGAAACCCATAATTATTAAAAATGTCTGGTGTGCCGCAGTAGTGCAGCATACCAGACATTTTTTCATTAGTCATATTAATAAGTAATATCCCTGCCTTCTTTTCTCCACTGTCTGAATTCAGCAGAAGCAGAAAGTAAAAGGTCAGATGATGAGTTAAGTGCAGTTTCCACAGAATCCTGAATAACACCGATGATGAAGCCAATTCCGACAACCTGCATTGCAACATCATTAGGAATACCAAATAATGAGCATGCCATAGGTATAAGCAGGAGTGAACCACCGGCAACACCAGAAGCACCGCATGCAGAAAGCGCTGCAAGAATACTTAAAAGAATTGCACTTGGGATATCAACAGTAATACCTAAAGTATTGGCTGCGGCAAGTGTCATAACAGTAATCGTAATAGCGGCACCGTCCATGTTAATAGTTGCGCCGAGCGGAATAGTTACAGAGTAAGTATCCCTGTCGAGTCCCATATCCTCACATTCCTTCATATTAATAGGAATATTGGCAGCGGAGCTTCTTGTGAAAAATGCAGTGAGTGCGCTCTTTTTTAAACATCTGAATACAAGTGGGTAGGGATTCTTGTGTGTACACCAGAAAACAAGAATCGGGTTGGTAACGAAATAAATAAAAAGCATAGTACCAACGAGAAGCATAAGAAGCTTTCCATATTCCTTAAATACTGACATACCATTGTTTGACACAGTATCAAATACAAGTCCCATAATACCAAATGGAGCAAAATTAATAATCCAGGTAACAACCTTGGAAAGACCATTAGAAATATCTACAAGCATATCTTTAGTAGATTCCTTGGCATGTCTACATGCAATACCGATAACAACAGCCCATGCAAGAATACCTACATAGTTAGCTTTAGTAAGAGAAGTAATAGGATTCTCAACAATATTCATCAACAAAGAGTTAAATACATCACCAATACTTCCAGGTGATGACATTTCTTCAATGCCCTCTGTCAGAGTGAGCGTAACCGGAAATAATTTGCTTGTAAATACTGCGATTACAGAGGCAAGAATGGTACTGAACATGTACAGAATAATTACGGTTTTAATAACGCCGCCATGACTTTTTCCTGAATGACATAAAGAACTTATGACAAGCACGAAAACAAGAAGCGGTGCGATAGCCTTAAGTGCGCCAACGAAAACGCTTCCGAAAAGAGCAATGCCGGAAGCCTTTGGAACGAGCAGGCCAAGAATAATACCAAGTGCCAGTCCTCCAATAATTCTTTTAATGAGACTAATACTAATCCATTTGTCTAATAATTTCTTCATAATTTAACAGATTCTCCTATGCAAAACTTTTTCTATTATAAACTTACAGAATTTATTTGACAACTAATACTGTAAAGAATAAAAAATATATTGTAAAATATAAAGCAATTACTATATTAAGAGAGAAAATGTCATGAAGAGAATCTATAATTATTTAAAGAAAGATGCAGTACTTACAATAAGCTGGGTGCTTGCAATCGTTTCAATGTTTTTTATAAAACCAGACAAATCATATGCCGGTTACATAGACTGGCGTTCACTTGGAATATTGTGGAGTCTGATGATAATAACGAAAGGCTATATGCAGAACGGCATTTTTGAAAAAATCGGACATGCCCTTCTTACAAGAACACGAAAAATTTGGCAGCTTATTGCAGTTCTTGTAGGACTGAATTTCTTTAGCAGCATGATTATAACAAATGATGTGTCGCTTATAACATTTGTCCCATTTGCAATAATGATGCTTAAGCAGTGTGGCAGGCAGGAGCTTATGATACCAGTAGTTGTATTGCAGACGATAGCTGCGAATCTTGGAAGTATGCTGACACCGATTGGTAATCCGCAGAATCTGTATCTGTATGGACTGGCTGGAAAAGGAATCGGAGAATTCATAATGTGGCTGCTGCCATACACAATAGTTTCAGCCCTGCTTCTGGTTATATCAATCCTTCTTATAAAGAATAAGAACGAAATAATATGTATAGAAGATACAGACAGCGAAGCTGCACATAATACATCAGTGCCACGAGTCATGGCCTACAGCGTATTATTTATTCTTGCACTTTTAGTCGTCGCAAGAGTGTTGACATGGTATATACTTGCAGCAGCCGTTCTCATAACGGTATTACTGCTGGAGAAAAATGTGCTTACGAAGGCAGATTATACACTGCTATTAACATTTATCGGATTCTTCATATTCACAGGCAATATGGGAAGGGTTGAACCTGTGGCACATTTTCTTGCAGGAATTGTGAATGGCCGGGAGCTGGAAGTAGGAATAATAACAAGCCAGTGTATAAGCAATGTTCCGGCGGCACTGCTGTTATCAGGATTTACAGACAATATAAAGAACCTCTCAATAGGGGTGAACATCGGAGGTCTCGGTACGCTTATAGCGTCAATGGCAAGCCTCATATCGTACAAGCTGTATGCCAATGAAGTGCCAGAGAAAAAGGGAAAATATTTTGCCGTATTTACAGTTTACAATATAATATTTCTAGTGGTGCTGTATGTGTTTACGAAATTGATATAACATATGGAAAATCTTACATAAAACAGGAGGGGAAGAAATGTATGGATGTCCAGGTTGTGGAGCCGAGTTAAAATACGATATAAAAACAGGTAAATTGAGGTGTTTACGATGCGGTAATAAATATGATGTACAGGCAATAAAAAAGGACAAAGATGCTGAAAGTTCTCTATATGAAATAAATGAATATGTATGTCCGTCCTGTGGCGGAAGAATATATACGGCAGATAATACGATAGCGGGATTTTGCAGCTATTGTGGTGCATCTGCAATTTTACAGCAGAGAACGGAAACAATAGATGCGCCGAAATCAATAGTACCTTTTAAAGTTGAAAAGCGTGTATGTAAGATAAAATTCAAGAATTTTGCAAAAAAGAATATGTATGTACCTGATGAATATAAGACAGCGGACGGAATCAATGAATTCAGAGGAATATATCTGCCATATCATAGTTATGATGCGGAGGTTGCCGGTGATTATGATGCATATGGCAGTACAGAGATAACCAAAAAGAAAAAGAAGAAAATATATACAACGAAAAAATACTGGAAAATACACGCGCCAGTTCATGGTTATGTAAAAGGTATTACACATGATGCCTCGGGATTATTCCGGGATGATTTAAGTGAAGCGGTAAATGATGCAACTGATTCAAAGGCAGTAGTGGATTTCAGACCAGGTTATCTGTGCGGATTTTATGCAGATATGTCGGATATTCAAGCTTCAGAATATGAGAATTATGCATATATCAATTCGAAACGATACATAAATAATCAGATTAAATGTAAAGTCGGAAGCAATATGTACATAAATAAGACAGAACAGGAGCCACAGATTAAGATATCATGTAAAGAGGACATTTTAAAACCGGTATGGTTTATGTCTTATCAGAACAGAAACAGGGTAGCATATGCTGTTATTAATGGACATACAGGGAAAATGAATTGCGATCTGCCAGTAGATTTTAAGAAGTTTTTTGGCGTGTCAGCAATCATATCAGCCATTTTATTTATAATTCTTATGTGCTTTCAGAGTGTCATGTTTACAGCAAAGACAATGATAGGAATAGCAGCAGTATTTAATCTTATAGCAGGTTTATTTTACGATGCTAACATAAGAAAAATGTATGACAGGGAAATAAAAAGAATTTATAAATTGAATAAATCGGACATATACAAATTGGTTGCAATTACAGTTGGAGCATTTATGCTCATGTACTTTATTATAAGTTTTGTCATAACAATTAATTCCGAATACAGGGAAAGCAGCAAGTGGGTTAAAACTGTAATATGTGCAGTAACATTTGTAATACAGGTGATTATGATTATTAAGAACTATCATAAATATGAGGCACTTAAGAAGAATAATACAGTGCCATCACCGGTTTTTGTGCTTTCAGTTATAATTAACATAATCATTATGGCAGTTGCAGTTATTAATTCTGTGCATGATATATGGTATTATGTCGCGACAGCCATGGCGCTGGCATCAGAAGTAATTGTGGTGATTGGAATTATAAGAGATTATAATTACAGCTGTACGAGACCATTGCCGCAGTTTAAAGAATACAAAGGAGGACAGGAAAACATTGAGATATCTTAAAAAATTTCTGGCAGTAATTATAATTTTCTGTTGCTTTATTATATGCGGCATATCTGGCACACAGCAGGTCAGCGCCAGTGAAAGTGGTAAAACTGACACCAGTTATACAATAATATATGATGATAGTGCTTATCTGATAAAAGATACTGATAAGCCGCAGTTGTATGATGTTATGGAAAGCATATCCAGGAATACAAATGTTATATTTTACACAACAGATTCAACAGAATATGGAAGGAACACAGCTGATATCTGTCAGAATTATTGTGCAGAACATTTTGGCAGTTCAAAGACTGCACCAGTAATAATGTTTACAATAGACATGTATAACAGAGAAATATATATGTACTGTACAGGCAGTACGCGTAAAATAATCCGGAATGCAGAAGCTAATTCAATAACAGATAATGTCTATAAAAGTGCTACAGCAGGAGATTATGGCAAATGTGCTGTAAATGCATTTACACAGGCAGAAAATTGCCTTGCAGGCGGTAAAGTCAAAAGACCAATGCAGATTATTAATAATGTGTTACTGGCTATGCTGCTCGGAGTAACTGCTAATTTTATTGTTCTTAAAATATCAAGAGCAAGCAGAAAATCAGCAGATAGATGTGGAGAAATGGTTGGAATAGCGAACAATTCATTTGTTAGTGTAAAGGTCAGCAAGGAACTGATAAAGGAACATACTACGGTAAGGAGGGAGTCATCTGATTACAGTGGTGGCTCTGGCGATTATTCGGGTTCTGGAGGAGGTTCGTCTGACGGAGGTGGAAGTTCCGGCGGAGGACACAGCTTTTAAATGACTCTATGAAAATAATGGGGAGATAAATATGGATTCAATTAATATGTGCTACGAAATGTGTGATTATATAGAGCAGAATGGCATTGTGAAGCTGACAGGAAATATAAGGCTTCGCGACAATCTTAAGAAGGAGTTTCTGCATTTTCTAATATATATATCAATGATAGATGGAAGGTACGGCGAGCAGGAAAAAGCATTTATAAAGAAGAAGCTGGGGTTTGAGGTCAGTGCCTTAATGGCGGCTGATATTAAGAACCGCAACATGCTTGGTGCAGGATATATCACAAGAGTGCCGGAGACATTTAAGTATTTCATATTAGCCAATGCCGGTCACAAGATTAAGAACGACCGATACGACAATAAAGAGGCACATACGCTGGCAGAAACCTACCGCAAGCTTGGGCAGGAATATCTGGCTGCGAATACTGAAAGCACTGAGGTCGAGATAAATGTTCTGTCATCATACTGCGTGATGCTAGATGAGAATCTTAAATCATATGGTCTTCTGCGTCCTGATTACAAGAGTGTGACAATACAGGCAGAGACAGAAGATGACGAAAAGCCGGACGCTGATGAACTAATTGCAGAACTTAATTCACTGACGGGACTTACTGCAGTTAAAGAAGATGTCAATGCACTTATTAATCTTCTTAAAGTCCAGAAAATGCGTGAGCAGATGGGAATGAAGCAGACAAGCGTCAACAAACACCTTGTATTCATGGGAAATCCCGGAACAGGCAAGACGACAGTTGCAAGACTGCTTGCCAGAATATATAAGGCAATAGGGGTAATCTCAAAAGGACATCTTGTTGAAGTAGACCGTTCAGGACTTGTGTGTGGTTACATAGGTCAGACAGCGACGAAGACTGCAGAGGTAATAGAATCAGCACTTGGAGGAGTCCTGTTCATAGACGAAGCATATACACTTACTAATGGAAAAGGTCAGGGCGACTTCGGACAGGAAGCCGTAGATACATTATTAAAAGGAATGGAAGACAACAGAGATGATTTAGTTGTAATAGTGGCAGGTTATACAGAACTGATGGAGGAATTCTTAGATTCCAACCCGGGACTGCGTTCAAGATTTAATAAATTCATTAACTTCGAGGATTACACAGCCGAGGAAGAGGTTGAGATACTTATAAACAACTGCAAGAAACAGGAATACATGCTTTCCCGTGATGCACTTGAGGAAGCAAGAAGATTCTTTACAGACCGGGTAGCCAATAAGCCGGAAGGCTATGCCAATGCAAGAGATGTAAGAAACTATCTTGAAAAAGCCATATCCAATCAGGCTAGCAGGATAGTGGGGCTTAAGGATGTTGATAAGAATATATTGGCGATGCTCGAGAAGGAGGATCTGGTGGGGATTGAGTTGTGACATACGGGAGGTTGTGGCAGACGGACGCTGTGGGCGGGGGATAGTGTCATTTTCAGACACGCTCCCGCTCGATGGAAAACGCAGCTGTACTAAATTCGCTGGTTAGCCGCATAAAATGCGGCTCCCAGCTCATTAAGTGCAGGCGTTTTCCAACGGTCTGAAACTAACACTATCCCCCCGCCCGCCGCTCACTCCGCCAGCGCCTCCAGATGTCGCAAGCTCATCTGGAGGGGGAGTGGACTTTAGCGTGTAGGGAAGGCACAAGGAAGTCCAAAAGGGAAGCTGAAGCGTGGCGGATTGGACGTTGAAGCGGGGAGAAGGCGTGATGAAGTCCAAAAGGGAAGCTGAAGCGTGGCGGATTGGACGTTGAAGCGGGGAGAAGG
>ENA-OYXZ01000101-OYXZ01000101.1-human-gut-metagenome-genome-assembly--contig:-NODE-101-length-36262-cov-5.777971_pt1 | contig 36262 bp, 30 predicted proteins | sample MGYA00243975_ERZ653432 | MGnify/ENA primary metagenome ERZ653432 (study PRJEB26926, sample SAMN06164954) | human gut metagenome | biome: ENVO:00009003; feature: ENVO:2100002; material: ENVO:00002003...
CGAGATGTAGCTCCGTCTCGTGGGCTCGGAGATGTGTATAAGAGACAGGCTGTGCAGGGGCCGCTTTTTTTTGTATCCCGGCGACAACCGGCGCTATCCGGCCGCATTCGAGTGGAGGGGCAGAGGCGGGGACGGACAATTCTGCAGCAAGAGGGCAGAAGAGAGGTTTCCACTGGAAGCAACCGGATAAGACAGCCAGGCGGAGCAACCGCGGCAAAAGCCCCCGGGAAAGACAAAGGAGCGAGAGGCCGCGGTTCCATAGACAACAGCCGGATCAAGCGGACAGATGAAGCGAAGAAACAAAGCCCCCGAAAAAAGCGACTGAAATTTCCCGGGCACGGCTCCGGGAAGCCCTGCAAGCCTATCTCCGTTCCAAAGGGGAAGGCGTGCGGTCGATATAATTCGGGTAGCGGAACTGCGGCATCCCGAGCGCCATGACGGCACAGATACGGCGACCGGCGAGCCCCAGCATCTTGCAGAGCCCCTTTTTCTTATCCTGCCGCACGGCGGTCAGCACGAAGCCCATATATATCTGGCTCACCCCGAGCGCTTCGGCCATCAGCGAAGCGTTCTGGTAGGCGAGGTTGGCATCTTCGGCGCCGAACCGGCTCTCTTTCGGCGCATGGATCAGCAACACGGCCGTCGCACCCCGCAGGATACGGTCGTTGCCCTCGGCATATTCGCGGCGCATTTTCCGGAAAACGGGGATATAGCGGTAGACGTCGGGCAACAAACGGCTCAGCCACGGGCGCACGAGCGGGTGGGAAAGGCGATCCGCGAGCTTGCCGAACACGCCGAGCGTATATTCGCTCATACGGCGCAGCAGCACAGGGTCGGTCACGAGCGTATAGCCCAACTGCCGGGCGTTGGTGGCCGTGGGAGCGAGGTCGGCGGCCGCGACGATCCGGTCGAGCATCTCCTGCGGCACGGGACGCTGCGACAGCGCCCGGTTCGAGCGCCTCGCGGCCATCAGCAGTTCGACCTGAGCGGGTGTGGGCATGGCCGCATAATCGACCGGGTGTACCCTCCCGGACGGGAATTCCGCATGCAGCACCGCCCCCGTCGGGCAGGCCGCGACACAGTGCCCGCAGACGATGCAGTTCTCGGGTTTCGAGAGCGCCACGGGGCCGCCCGCCTTCTCCTGTACGAAAATCTGCGAAGGGCACACCTTCACACAGCGGCCGCAACGGATGCAGCTCGAACCATCCACACGGATCGTATCCATATCTTCCGAAATTTTAAGTACCTTTGTCATCAATTACAAACCGCCATGTATCCTGTCCTCACAAAACATTTCAGCGAACTCTCCACCCGGGAATACCACCGTATCGTGCAGGCACGCGAGGCCGTCTTCTTCCTCGAACAGCACATCACGGAACCCGATGCCGACGCCATTGACCCGCAGAGCGTATTCATGTGGATGGAGGACGGCGGCCGCGTAGTGGCCTTCCTGCGGATCATCCCGGCGGGGATCGCCTACGCCGAAGCCTCGGTCGGCCGCGTGCTGGTCGATGCTGCATACCGCCGCCGCGGGCTGTGCCGCAGCCTGATGTCCGAAGCGCTGCGCTATATTGCCCGGACATGGGGCCCGCAGCCCATCCGCATCTCGGCACAGGAGCACCTGGCCGGATTTTACGCCACCCTCGGGTTCGCACCGGTCTCGGACACCTATTTCGAAGCAGGTATCCCGCACGTCAAAATGCTCCGCCCGTAGCCCGGCACCCGGGTAAAAAAATTCCGGCGGCGAGAGGTTTCCCCGCGCCGCCGGAACCATACTTATATTAATGGTTCACCGAGACCATCTCTTCGGGGTTGTGCTTGTATTTGAACACGAACGCGAAGACCACGGCCACCACGAGGGCATAGCCGGCGAAGATATACCACGAATCGGGCCAGCCCCAGGCATCGACGACGGCACCGGCGGCATACGAACCGAAGAACGCACCGAAGCCATTGGTCATAATCATGAAAACGCCCTGTGCCGAGGAGCGGATCTCGCGGCTGGTCTCCTTCTCGACGAACAGCGAACCCGAGATATTGAAAAAATCGAATGCCACGCCGTAGACGACCATCGAAAGGATGAGGAACGCAGCACCCGAGCCCGGGTTGCCGACGCCGAAGAACCCGAAGCGGAGCACCCATGCCAGCATCGAGATGAGCATCACTTTCTTGATCCCGAAGCGCCGCAGGAAGAACGGGATCAGCAGGATGCAGAACGTCTCGGACATCTGCGACAGCGAGAGCAGGATCACCGAATGCTTCACGATCGCCGAATCGGCATACTGGGGCATCGAGCCGAAGCTCTGTATATAGGAGTCGCCGAAGGCGTTGGTTATCTGCAACGCGGCGCCGAGCAACATCGAGAAGACGAAGAAAATGGCCATGCGCTTCTCCTTGAAGAGCGTGAACGCACGCAGCCCCAGCGTATCGACCCACGACCTGGCCTTGACCGTGCGGTCGACGGGGCAGCCGGGCAGCGAGAACGAGTAGACGGCCAGCAGGAACGACAGCACCGCCGAAACATAGAGCTGCCACTCGGTCAGCTTGATCTGCACGCCGCCGATATGCGTCAGGTCGACGAACCACATCGCGGCGATGAAACCTACGGTACCCCACACGCGGATCGGGGGAAAATGTTTCACGGTATCGAGCCTTGCCAGGTCGAGGGCATTGTATGCCACCGAATTCGACAGGGCGATGGTCGGCATGTAGAACATCACGCTCAGCAGCATACAACTGTATAAAGGCCCATAGGCCGTTTGCGAAGCCGCGGCAATCAGGAACCCGCCGCTCACCAGATGGCAGATGCCGAGCAGCTTCTGCGCCGGGATCCACCGGTCGGCAATGATACCCATCACTGCGGGCATGAACAACGACGCAACGCCCATCGTGGCAAAGAAACTTCCGATTTGCAGCCCTGTGAAGTCGAGGCCACCGCCAAGGTAGGCGCCCAGCGAGATGAGCCACGAACCCCAGATGGCATACTGGAGGAAGTTCATGACGATAAGGCGGAATTTAATTCCCATAATTCTCTGATTTTAGGTTGTTTTTATTTACAAGTTCATTCGGTCGGAAAATGATTAAAACAAATGTACTAATTTTTTTTGTGAATTTTCTTTGCAATTGAAAAATAAAGTTCTACTTTTGCATCACCAAAACGTCATTGAGCTATGGTGTAATGGTAACACAACAGATTCTGGTCCTGTTATTCTTGGTTCGAATCCAGGTAGCTCAACTGAAAAAGCGAGGAAGTCTCCTCGCTTTTTTCATTCTTCCTCCACGCTCCTCCCCCCACCCGAACAGCCTGTTTCGCAATGCGAAACAAACAAACCACGCTTCCGTCGGATATCAGCATTATCACCCACATCTGAAATTTTAATTTCAAAATCCGAGCCGTACTCAAAACCAGGCATCAAAAACAGACAATCAATCTGCACGCACACCCGTTTTCCGTCTTGTTTTACCCGAAGCCTTACCCTACTTTTGTATTGCACAGGAGATATGAAGAATTCAAGTGGGATTGTGCAAGGGGCGGGCTACACCCGCAAAAGTGACGCAAGTGGAAAATCCGTCAGGATTTGAAGCACAGGATAGACACCAAGGAACTAGACGCAAGGTTCCGTTTATTCCTGGAAGACTTCGGGGGAGGGTTCTAAGCCCTCCCTTTCCAATTCTGCCACGACAGCTCGCTGCCGCTTGAAGAAATGAATCCGCTGCAACTCCCCGCTGCACGATATCAATGTCGCAAACCGACTCAGGGCCAGCACCCAGCGTTTGGTGTGCTCGAACATGTCCGGATCGGAGCTGCGCAGCGAGTTGATCGAGAACGCCTCGAGGCAACTCGCCCGGTAATGCCATGCCGAAAGGTAGCAGTAAGTCGCCTCGATATCCATATCCGAAATAAAGACCGACACAGGCCGCCCGCTGCGGAACTGCCCGGAAACACAAATCTCTTCCAGGTCGTCGAGCATTTGCAACAACTCGGCTTTCAGCACTTCGACGCTTTCGTCCCTAATCAGATGCATGTTGCGGAATGCGCAGATGGCGTTGACCCAGCGTTTGGTACAACTGCCGTCGAATATCAGGGTCGTGGCAGGCATCAGCTGCGCTTCGTGCACTAGGTCGCGGTAGCTCTGCAAAAGCACCTCCGGCACTTTCATATCCTCGAATTTAGCCCCCGAACAGTCGATGAGCCCCTGCTGGTAGAGCCATTTGAAAAGTTTGAAATTGGTCGGTTTCGGATAACGCATGTAAAGCATCCGCGGAAACGAATTTCCGGCGATGGCCTGTTCGGCATCGACGTCGGAGGAAACCTCGCGGTAGAAAAGGGTATCCTGGTCGATAACCCCCGTGTAATCTTCGAGCGCCGTATGGTAATCACTGAAACTCAGCCGGAAAAGCACATTCCCGAAATCCAAGGCTCCGACCGTGCGGTCGAGCGAAAAATTCATCTGCGCCGAAAGTACGCCCGCCTCCCCGAAGGTGAAAGGCACTTCGCCGCGCAGCCGGCGGTAAGCCGCCTCGCGGCCGATATTGAGCTTGTCCGTCAGAATGGCCGCCGCATTGGTATATTCCGGGGTACTATTTTGTATAGCACCGATCAGTGCCGCATTTAGTTTTTCCAGAGGCATAGTGCAAGTGTATTAGCGTAATAAAATTCTCAATCCCAACCGCAAATTTAGTAAAATATTCATCACAAGGAACATTTCAGGGCAAAAGAAATGCACCGTAAAAAAGGGAACCTCGCGTGAGGGCTGACTGTTTTTGAGATACCGTTCTGTAAATCAGAACGGTATTTTTATTGAAAAGAGCAAGGGTTACGAATTGGTGACGGAAGTCTTACATTTTGTTGCACCCTTATACAATATATCCAAGAACTCACGACAAAGATAGTTAAAATATTCTACATAAGCAAATTAACGAATATAAAAGCATTAAGTACTATTTAAGCATATCCAACTCGGATATGCTTTTTTGTGCTACGAGCGGGTTGATTATTTAGTTGCCTGTTTTAACTAAATTATTGCTATCGGGATGTTTCCTATCATTGCATCGTCTAACCAACGATCATTGTAATGAAGCCATTGAAAGGTAATCCGACTCTACGTTTGTTACGTCTGGTATTGCGACGATTCAATCGTCTCGAACTACTCATCCAAAACAATTCTCGACCTTTACCCGATGACCTGATCGACACTCCGGCAGTCCGCATGCTTACCCGGATGTCCGACCGTACCCTCTCCCGTCGTCGGAGCGACGGCACGATCCCTTATGTCAAGCACGGCGGCAAAATCTATTACAGCCGTTCGCGCGTTCTCGAAGCCCTCCGGAATGAACCCAACACCACATCAACTAATAAAGTAAAGAAGTCATGAAAAAGATGATTCTTATCGAGCGAAGCAAATTCGCTCTGCTCGTTCGCAGCCACATGAAAGCCTCGAACATGCTCCTCGTATTGCAGCATGTCTGCCGGGAGCGCCGTATTTCTCTTTCGATGACGCAGGAGGAAGTCTGCCAGCTCATCCGACTCGATCCGGATTTCGTCGAGAAATACAAACGTCGCGGGAAACTCTGTCCCGTCGAGGATCAGGATGGCAAGCAATACTATAATGTACTGGATTTCATCAATCTGAAAGACATGCAGGAGAGTAAGCGTATTTTCTATCAGACAATGGAACAGGCAGTGCCGGATACGGCGATTACGATTGACCGGGAATAACCTCTCAAATTCAACGAGGCTGCCTAACAAATTTTAGACAGCCTCGCTTTTTTATAACTTCGGCCCTTTGGCCTTCACGTTCGTCGCGGGTCGCACGAGAAGAATATGATTGCGAATAAAGTCCGATTCGGGCGGAGGCACGACGTGCTCCCGTTCTTTCGGAGGTTCTTCTTGGTTCCCGGATGCCGCAGAAAGCGGCTCTGACTTCGACGGTCTGACGACCTCGTCCACCACCTCCGCGTTTTCGATCTTCAGCCCATTGCCGTTATCTGCTGTTTTCGCCTGCATCTCCTGCTGCTTCTGTGCGATGTCGAGCTGAATCTTCCGAGTCAGCGACTCTGCCTCGGCCTTGAGCCGCTTCAACTCCTCCTCTTTGGGCCATACGGCTGCGATCTGTTGCTCGAAGGTCGGAATATCGCGGGTGAATTGCTTTTTCTCTTTCTCGTAGGTCGCCATTAGTGACGGTATCGTGTCGAGCGCCCGGATAAAGTTCGTCGCCGCTGTTTTCGGCTCCGCAGCCAGATGCCCGTTGTTGAACGTGTACTTGATGCCGTCCAACCCTTCGACCATGAATTTATTGACCGTGAGCGCCAGCCCGTCTTTCTGCATTCGCTCGGTGCGGACGAGAATGCGGAAATCGAACAGCGTGCCGATTTTCTGGTAATCGTCGCCGGTATTTACGGTGCGGTCGATCTCCACGAGGCGCTTGCCATGGGCGACAATATCCGCGGATTCCACGCCGTCGATCCGCAGGGGATTGGCCCGCTTGCCTTTGGCGTCCGGCGGCGCCACCTCGTTGATATAGTCCCAGTCGCGTTTCAGACGTTCGAGCATCGCATCCCGTCGTCCGATCTCCGCCGTGTAGCGCTGCAGTTGGCTCTGCGCCTCATGCCGGGTGCGCATGAAGATTGTCTGCTCGCTCTCCAGCGCCGCGATCCTGCCTTCGAGCTTGGCCTTTTGCAGCAGGTCGGTATTTCCCGACACCACGGCCATCCACTCCGCGAAGTTCATCCCCGAATCCTCGCTGATGGCCCCCTCGTCCAGCCGCCGCGCACCTAACCGGTTGCGCTTGAGCTGGTCGATGAACTGCTGTTTGTTGTGCAACAGATTCAATTTGTAGGCATCGAGCGTGCGTAGAACGGCATAGACATAGGCTTTGACCTTATTGCCGGCATACTCCTTGGCGACTATGTTGCCTTTCCGTGCGCCGCGGCCATTGCGCTGTTCCAGATCCATCGGCCGCCACGGAATGTCGAGGTGGTGCATGCAGACGATCCGTTGCTGGGCATTGACTCCCGTTCCGAGTTTCTGCGTCGAGCCGAAGAGCACCCGGATTTTCCCTTCGTTCATGGCGTCGAACATCGCCTGCCGCACCTTGTCGCTCGCGGCTTCCTGTACGAAGCGGATCTCCTGCGCCGGAATACCGTGGTCTTCGACCAGTTTGCGTTTGATCTCCGAATAGACGTTCCAGATGCCGGGTTTATAGGTCGAGAGATCGCAGAAAACCATCTGCGTGCCTTTCTGATCTTCGTATCGCCGGTAGTATTCAGCGATGTTGGCGGCACTGCGGCTGGCCTTGTTGCCCGGTGAATCCGCATACGCGGGACTTATCAGCCGCATGTCGAGCGAGAGCTTGTTGGAGTACATCGTCACCAATAGCATCAGGGCTTTGACCTCTCCGTCGCTCAGGTCGGTGCGTCCGATATGTTCGGGATCGCCCGTCTTGGCGAAGAGCACCAGTTTGTCCAAAAACGCCTGCTGATCGTCGGTCATAGGTATCTGGCATAACTCCTCGTCCAGCTCGGGACGGTCTATTCCCACGTCTGCGGCCGTGCGGTAGTCGGTAATCTCGTTGTAGAACATGGCCAGCTCCGGAACCTTGATGAAATAGCGGAAACGCTCTTTGGAGATCACTTCGTTGGTCACCGAAAACTCGAACTCCGATGTTTTCTGCGCGAATACCGCGGCCCACGCATCGAAGCAGGGAATGTCCTGTCGCTCCAGCTCTTTGGGACGCAGATACTTGAACAGCAGATACAGCTCCGTCAGGGAGTTGGCGATGGTCGTTCCCGAAAGGAACGTCGCTCCGAGATCGCGCCCCGTGCGTTGTTGAATGGTGCGGATGGCGTACAGCAGGTTCGTGGCTTTCTTACTGCCGTCGGTATTTCCCAGTCCCGACACGCGGCTGTGGCGGGTGTTGAACATCAGATTCTTGAAGTTGTGCGATTCATCGACGAACAGATGGTCTATTCCCATCTGCTGAAAATCTACCGTATCTTCCTTTTGCGCGTCGATTGTCTCCTGCAACTCGTGAAGCTTGGCATCCAGATTCTCTTTGCGCTTCTCCAGACCGCGCAGAATCCAGCCGTCCACATGTCCGCCCTGTTTTTCGTAGGACGCCAGATTTTCATCTATGTCGTCCATCTCCTGCCGGAGAATCTGCCGCTGCACCTCGGCCGACTGGGGTATCTTGCCGAACTGTTCGTGCGTAAGGATGATGCAGTCCCAGTTGTTGTTCTTGATGTCGCTGAAGATCCGCAGGCGGTTCTCCGGCGTGAAGTCCTCCTTGCCGGGATAGAGCAGACGGGCATTGGGATAGGCCGTGCGGAAGGTTCGGGCGATTTCGTGGATGTTGGCTTTGATACCGATGATCATCGGCTTGCGGGCCAGTCCCAAACGATGCATCTCATACGCTGCGACGCACATGATAAGCGTCTTGCCCGTACCGACCTCGTGGTCGCAGATGCCGCCGCCGTTCTGCTTGATCATCCAGATCGCATCCTTTTGGCTGGGATACAGGTCTTCGATGCCCAGCCCCCGCAGGTCGAGCCCCGGAAACTGCTGGTGGCTGCCGTCGTAGCGTGGACGGACATAACAGTTGAATTTGCGGTTGTAGAGATCGGTCAGCCGCTCCTTGAAATCGTCGGGCTGCGCATGCAGCCATTCGACGAACGCCTGCCGGATTTCGGTGATGAGCGTGTCGGCCTTCTGCCGGGCCTCGAAGTCGGGAATCCGGATGGTCTTGCCGTGTTCGTCCTTGCCGCCGTCCTTGTTGATGTTGGGCAGCGTGTTGAGCATGGCATGATGCAGCAGATCCATACCGTCGTAGACCTCGAAGTCCCCTTTGACGACGTATTTCTGGGAGATCAGAGGGCTGTACCCGTGGTTCTCGATGCCGAAGGCATCCATCTTCGTCGAATAGCTTACCGATACGGGCACCTGAAAGAAATGCTCGCAGAAGCCTTCGTAAATATCGGTCGGTATCCATCGCTCGCCGAGGTTGAAATCCAGCTCCTCGAACTCGATGCGTTTGGGTGCGGCCTCACGAAGCAGCGCGAGCGAGCGGCGGCAGGCATCGTCGTCGGGGTTCTCTTTGAGGTAATTTTCGATTCATTCGGCTTTGGCGACGACATTCCCTGCCGCGAGCCGTTCGCGGATTTCATACCCCTTGACCATCGGATTATAGAAAATGAGATCGCCCAGCTCGTCGATCAGCTCTTGCCGGGAGCGCGATGCGAGCGACTCCATATAGGAAAACTCCACCCGTCCGAACTTGTTGAGCGAGGCGGCCAGCGCTTCGGCCGCCGTATCGACGTGCTTGAGCTCGTAAGGATCGAATGATACGGGGCGTCGGAGGATGTCGGAGAGCTGTTTTCGGCCTTCTACGAAGCGTTCGAGCCCCAGCACCTCCCGCCCGCCGGGATCATTCAGGATGAAAGCGGCATTCTCTTTCTTGTTCAGATCGCCCAACAGAGCCGTGAAGTTCTCGTAACATCCGTTGAGTTTGCGCCGCAGGCCCTTGTATTCGATCTCGTTCTGCATTTCGAGCCGGTAGAGCAGCTGGTAGGTATCCCGCAACGGGATATAGCGTTCGGCCCGGTATCGGGACAAGGTTCCCAGCTCTTCGGGATGGAACGTGCAGCCCTGTCGTGTCAGGCCGCCCAGACGCCCGACTTGCCCTTCGAACAGAACCAACGACCGCTCTTTGTAGTGCGGAAGCATCGTGCCGGTAAAGGGCCGCGGATCTTTATTCTCCGAAGCCGGCGCAGCGACTGCTGCCGGGGCATCCGTAGCCTCCGCTGCCTCCGCCGGTTGTGCGAACAGATTCCCCTGCGTGAAGAGATCGGACATGCCGGTCGTATCCGTATTGCGCCCCGCTCGCCGCCGTGATCCCAGCGGACGGCGGGCGATCGGAACGGCGGCAGCGCTGCCGAAAAGCGATGCGGCCGGAGCCGATATTTCCGGAGTCGGTGCAACGGATGCCGGCTCCGGTGGCGCCACGGATTGCGGAGCCGCGACCCGATTTTGCCTCCGGGCGGTCGGCGGCACGGTTTGCGCCTGCGGGATATGGAGCGGACGGAGATATTGCGTATATCGTTCGGTGTCGAGACGGGCTGCGAAAGCATTTGCGAGGATTCCGCGCAGCCGCTCGGCGATCCGTTCCGGGCCTCCGTCGTAGTGCAGGACGAGAGCGGATTGTCCATAGAGACCTTTTTCATGCGAAAACGTCGTATGGATCGCGTGCTTGAAATCCCGGTGGTAGTCGTTCAGGTAAATTCCGTTGCCGATCTCGGACGAACTGACGAAGCGTTGCTCGTCGGGGGTAAGCTTCCGCTTTTCGCTCTGTTTCTGTAGGACGACAAGATCGCTGGCCACTTCCGTGCCGGCATACTCCGTAAAGAGGTTGTTCGGCAGCCGCACGGCCGAGAGCAGCCGCGCATGCTCCATCAGATAGCGGCGGACGGGTTCGTTGCCGGGAGCGTCCATGACGCCCGCCGAGGTGACGAACGCCAGAATGCCGCCTTCGCGGAGCGTATCCAGACCCTTGATGAAGAAATAGTTGTGAACGGCCTTGAGCGCTTGCCGTCGAACCGGGTCGTCGCTCTTCCGAAAGGATGCGTCGAAAATCCGGGTATCACCGAAGGGAATATTGGACGTTACCACGTCGAAATAACTGTCATAGGCCGATTCGATGGTTTGGAAACCGTCGATGACGACCTGCTCTCGTTCCCGGGCCAGTGCAGAGAGCACTTGTCCGGTCAGCAGGTCTTTCTCGAAAGAGAGGATTTCGACTTCGCCGTCGGCGGTCTCCCGGAACGACGAAGGGAAAATCCCGGCCCCGGCGCTGGGGTCGAGCAACCGCCGGGGAACGACGCCGGCATCCCGGAGCGCCTCGGCGAGTGCACGCACGATGGCCGGCGGTGTGTAGAATGCCGTCAGCGTAGAATTGCGCATGCTCTGCACGAAGTCTTTATACCGCTGTTCGCTGCCGGCATAATGGCGCAGCAGTTCGTGCAGTTCCCTCACCTGTGGAAAGAGTTCCCGGTCGGTCTTTCACTGCGCGAGGTCGTCGTCCGCAGCGGCCGGCTGCAAGACGCATTTCAACGCTCCGAAGCCGCTGTACGCAGCCAGGGCATCTCGCTGCTGCGGGGTAAGTACCGTCGATGGAGCGAAAGCGATACGCAGGGCGGCGATGTTCGCCTCCAGATGTTTCCTTTTATTGTATGCCATGCAGTTCGATGTGAGTTTGGATGAGTCCGGTAAGTTCCAATAGAAGATTTTTATAGGACGGGCTGCTCTCGAAGTCGTCGGTCAGGTCGTACATCTCGAATGCCTCTTCGCAGACGGGAAGCAGTTTCAGGCAGAAAGCGGTGCGCTGCCGGGCTGCGACCTCCGGGAACCATTCCGATACGACCTCGAAGATCGCATCGTATTTCGAAAAACGCAGGTCTTGGTACAGAACGGCGTTCGAGAGTTCCAGAGCCTCGTAGACGCTGTTGCCGTTGCGAACGGCACGTTCATAGGTCTGCGCCGCATGGTCGCTCCGCTCGGCGATGAAGTGTTTGTCGGGAAGCAGTTCGGGATGGCTTTCGCGCAAATAAGCGGTAAGAGTTGCCGCGAAGTACGGCAACTCTTTCTCTTCTACGTGTCGTTTCATAATGGCTAACCGATTTTCATGCCTTTGGGTTGTGCGCCGGGAAGCGACGGAAGACGCCGGCGGACGCGCTGGCGCGGACGCGGGTTCTCCTCGCCCAGACGCGAACGGTAATTGCGGGCGTTGTTGCCGAACAGGGGCCGGCCCGTGTCGCTGTAACGAAGGTCGGTGCTGATCGTCTTGCCGCCGACTTTCATGCCGGGGATGAAGACGACCTCGTGGTTGGCCAGCTTCGCCTGGATGTCTGTACTTACCTTGACTCCGAAAACCGTATCGTGGATGCGCAGATGCGGATTATTGTCGTTGCGGAACACCACGTCTCCGCGGTTGGCGTCCACGCGGGCATGGCCCGAGATGACCCGGCCGTCCTTGAGGTGGATGTCTTCGACGAAGATCTCCTTGCCGGAGCGCAGCGCCTCGATGTCGTCGCCGATCTCTTTGCCGTAAATTCGGGTGGGGAGCGTCAGCGCATCGACCGGAAGCGTCGTCAGGCGGTTCGTCGCCTCATGGACGCTGACATAACATTCGCACTCGCGGCCCGAGGTAAAATCTTTCATTTTCTTGGTGGAACCCAGATGCCCGTCGGTTTCAAGACGCTCGATCTCCTTGTCTGTGAAAAGCTCCTTATACGGCGATATTTTGTACTGCGGCTCGTCCAGACGTGTGAAGATACGGAGTTGGACATTGCCCGCATCGTCGCGGATCGGCGAAATCGTGCCGAGGCCCAAATCGACCCAGCGGCCGTCCACCTTGTGTTTTAGCGGTACCAGTTTGTTGGGGATACGTCCCTTGAGGATGTCACCCATGCTTTGATTCTCCAGCAGGATTTCTTTGTTCAGGCCCAACGCCTGAATCTGATCCCACGGAAGTTCCCGTTCCTCGAACTTATAGCGGTCGGCGAACTTGGCGATACGCCCCTCGTTGTTGAGTTCGTAGTCGGAGACCTCTTTGGCCAGGGAGCCGTCCTGATCTTTGCCTTCGCGGACTTGGATGATGGAGTCGAGGGCTCGGTCGAGTTTTTCGATTCCGATCCGAAAGAAACTTCAGCCCAGGTCGGACGGGCGTCCGTATTGGTTGCGAAGGTTCTCGAAAAAGGTTCCTAAAACCGTTCGGCTGTCGAATGAAAGGGCTCTACGCCGGTCACCCGGAGCCGTGCTCACGGTGTTGAACTCTCCCGTCTGCTCGTTCATCTCGCTGACCAGACGCAGATCGTTCGTCTTTTTGTCGAGGACGGCCAGCACGTCCTTCGATAGCTTTTCCTGTTCTCTTGCCATAATGCAGATAATTAAATGAATAAATCGAATGAATGGTGAAAATCCGCCGGCAAGATAAAGCCTTTTTCAGTTCATAACACCAAACGCGCCCCTTCTGGCGGGAAGAGGCACGGGTTGGCAGGGAAAGTCTTGAGCGTAAAATAAACTTTCAGCGGATTAGCAGGATAGCGCAACGAGAGGTGTAAAGTGTTGGCTTGTAATTAATAGCGCGTTAATTTGCGTTATGCGGAAATTGGTTCGATACGGTTTTACAGCCTATCGCCGACAAAGAATCGTTACCAGATCATTACGCGGAATTTACTTCGCTATTGAAGCGTAACACATTCTTTTTCTGTGTTTTGCACAATTTTACATCTTGACAAACGGCCCGACAGGTATTAACTTTGTAACCAAAAATCGGGTTTATTATGCGAAGCACGTTTCGGGTCTTATTTTACGTGAAGAAAGGCAGCGCCCGCCCCAACGGCGATCTGCCTTTGATGTGCCGTCTTACAGTAGATGGCGAGGTCAAACAATTCAGTTGCAAAATGGACGTTCCTCCGCGTTTATGGGATGTCAAGAACGGCCGGGCGACGGGCAAGAGCGTCGAGGCCATGCAAATCAATCTTGCCGTCGATAAAATCCGCGTCGAGGTGAACCGCCGCTATCAGGAGTTGATGCAGTCGGACGGCTATGTCACGGCCGCCAAACTGCGGGATGCCTACCTCGGTATCGGAGTAAAGCAGGAAACGCTGTTGAAACTCTTCGAACAGCACAATGTCGAATACCGGAAAAAGGTGGGTTTCAACCGTGAGGTCGCCACATGGAAAAAGTACTGCTGCGTGTGTAAGCGCGTGCGGGAGTTCCTCGCCCATACCTACCACCGGGAGGACATCCCGCTGAAAGAACTGAACCTTACCTTTATCAACGATTTCGAGTATTTCCTGCGCACGGAGAAGAAATGCCGCACAAATACCGTGTGGGGCTACATGATCGTCTTGAAACATATCGTCGCCATTGCCCGCAACGACGGGCGCCTGCCGTTCAACCCGTTTTCGGGCTATATCAACTCTCCCGAAAGCGTGGACAGGGGTTATCTCTCGCAAGAGGAGATCAAGGCCGTGATGAACTATAAAACGGCCAACAAGGCGCATGCCCGCATCCGCGATCTGTTCGTCTTCTCCATCTTCACAAATGTTGCACTAAACAAAATATAGTTGTAAATCAACAAGTTATTATCAGATGAAAAGAGAATAGGTAATGGTTTAGAAACCATCAAGCTTCACCATTCTGCTTGTTCTCAATAAGTCAATCAACTAATTGCAAAGGTATAATTTTATCGTTGAATTATCTGCATTTACTTGAAAATAATTTGTAGCGGCAATAAAAAATAGACTGAAGAAAGCATAAAATTGATGTAAAATGAGTATTTTTGTACAGTGAAGTTAAATGCGTATATTTGTATGACAAAAATATTTCATCCAAATCGGCTAAGAGTTGTATTGGCTGAAAAGCAAATCAAAAACAGATGGCTTGCAGAACAACTTGGTAAGTCCGAAATGACCATATCCCGTTGGTCAACTAATAAAACTCAACCCTCGCTTGATCAACTTATAGAAATAGCAAAACTATTGGATGTAAAGTTGGATGATTTACTTGAACCATATAATACAAAATAATTATGGAATACACAATAGGTGATATAATTGAAAAAGCAAAAGTTATCAATATAAAAGATTTTGGTGCTTTCGTAGAAATAAGTCCCTCTCAAAATGGACTTATTTACTTTTCACAAATTGTTCCGAAAGTAGAATACGGCGATGTTGCCAGAGTTTTATCTATTGGGGATGAGATACGATGCGCTGTATCTGAAATTAAACCTGACGGAAAGATTAGCTTGACAATGAAAATAAGAAAGCGTATTGAGCGCAAGCATCAAATTAAGCAAGTTAAGAAAGATATAGCCAATCTGTCGGACGAAAATACGAGTTTGCGTTCTATATGGATGGTACTGACAAATATTCAGCACTATATGCTGAAATATATGCAGTTGGCAATTCCGCTTAAGAAAGGCTCTGCCTGTTTGAATCCTAAAGGCAACAAATTGATTGCTCAAATAGATTCACAAATCCACTTTGACAATTTCAAAAGTGAGGTAAGAAGGCTTTTTAGCACAGAAGTCATTCGGCATAATCAGTTACCTGGTTTCTACTATTTTGAAACCGACGTTGATTTATGTTCAAATATGCAAGACTTTGTTGAGTCTTGTAGCAATATGTATATTTCCGTTCATCCTAATCCTACTGTTGAAATACAAATTAAGTATGCAGATGACACTTCAAGAGAAATTATTAAAACACGACTTCAAAACTACTATTCGCAATTGGATTTCTTTGAACTCAGCAACAATTTGATGATTGTTACTGTTCCATATGAAAATCGTACTGCACTGGAAGACTTGAAGGAAGAACTCGGCTATGCATTAAATGGTATTCGCAATGGAGTTCCAGACTCAACAGAAGAAGAACAAATAGCTTATGATCCAGCAAGATTTATTTACGAGATTAATTATCCACAAGATGGAGCAGACCGCTTTCTATTGACTTTCGACAACGAAACATTGTTAGACAAAGAAGGACTCCGCTTCGGTAGTCTTTATGGACAAAGTTTCATCGTCAAGGACGGAGAAGCTGAATACAAACTTGGCAAACTCTGCAAGATTGATTATCCAAATGTTGCGTTCAATCTTTTGCCAGAAGATTGCGGTAAGATAAAGGAAATGGCTGAGAATGATTGCATCACTGCTGTTATTCCCGACATGGACGATATGACTGGTGAAATAGAAAAAGTCAATCGTCTTAGAGATTCGTTCGACAGAATCACTGAGCATCCAGAAGATTTGGTCAATCCTCAACTTGCTTCCTATCTGTTTGACGCTTCAAAGGCCACCAAATTAGAAAATGAAGTTATAAAAAAACGAATTGAACAAATAAGAAAATGCCAACTCAACGAATCCCTTAACGAATCTCAAATTCGAGCGATTGCAAAAGCGGTTGAAGCCAAAGATCTTGCCATTATTCAAGGTCCTCCGGGCACAGGCAAGTCAACAGCCATTGCAGAATTGATTTGGCAATTGGTTCAGCAAAAGCCGGATAGCAGAATATTGCTTACATCGGAAGCTAATCTTGCTGTTGACAATGCTTTAGATAGAGTAAAATTCTCAGTTCATAATATTGTTAAACCAATTCGTGTAGCTGCTGGTGACAAATTTTCTGCCGAAGGTTTTGCGTACTCACAAGTGGAGATGAAGAAGTGGGCAGGAATCGAAATGTCAGATATTGACACAGAGGACAATGCTGTTGCCATAGATACAGACGAATACAAGTCGTTTAATCCGCAGGAACTTGTATTAAACAGATGGATGAAGAACATCTACAAACGTTCACAACTTCACTTGCAACGAGAAGACTTGAAGCACTTGTGGTTTGATTTTCTCACGGATTTACCGTCCGAATGGCGAAAGGAAGTATATCAGGAATACGTCAGCCATTGCAATGTCATAGGAGCTACTTGTAGTTCTATTTCCGATACCAACTACTCTTCCACAGAAGCAAAAGGAAAACACAGAGATTCACGTTTCATCAAACGTTTTCGTGCAATCTTTGGCGAGACAGAGAAAAACGGTTATCCTGTATTCTTGCGTTTCAACACGGTTATTCAAGACGAAGCTAGCAAAGCGACTCCAGCTGAATTGTCTCTTCCTCTTGTATATGGCGAGAAGGCCGTGATTATTGGCGACCATCGTCAGTTGCCACCTAATCTTGACAGGGAAGACATCTTATTCAAACTGCACATGCAAAGGTTGAAAGCCGACAGCAGGGAAGAACATGACCAGATAACACAATTAGAGTCATATGTAAGAAAGAATTTCGACATTATGGAAAAGTCGCATTTTGAAAGACTCTTCCGACAAATTGATTCATCTCTACGTGGTACTTTCGACACACAGTATCGTATGCACAATGACATTAATCGTGTCATTGAGCAGTTCTATATTGATGACGGTGGACTAAAATGTGGTGTAGCCAACGAAAGCCGGGAACACGGCATTGATATTCCTAATCTCATTTCGCCAAACAATCACGTAATTTGGATAAACACATCTTCTCCAGAAGTTCGAGACGGAACATCACGAGCAAATAGAGGCGAGGTAGAAGCCATAGAGTGGGTGTTGTCGCAGTTTTCAAAGTCAGAGAGTTTCCGCAGTTATCAGGAATCTCTGCCTACTAATGAAGACCGAGAAATCGGACTGATTACATTCTATGGCAGTCAGTTGAAACGATTGAAAGAAATAGTGGATAAAGAAATAAAGAAAGGACTCAGTATAAAGATGAGTTCTGTTGACCGATTCCAGGGAATGGAGCGCAACATCATCATCGTTTCGTTGGTAAGAAGCAACTCCATTGCGCAGAAATGGGGACAAAAACCAGACTACAACAAATTCCCAAATGTAGGGTTCCCGGCACAAAAAGAATACGGTTTTGCCAAATCACCAAATCGTCTTAACGTGGCTTTGTCACGAGCAAAGAGACTGCTTATCATCGTTGGCAACGGTGAACATTTTAGCAATTACACTAACTCACAAGGGCAAGCCATTTACAAGAATGTATTCGATGAGGTAAAAAACAATCCTAATGGCAGGATTATAGAATGGAATGTTCGCAAACCGAAGCAAGAACGTATGGCGAAGATTGTCAAAGTACCAATGCCTATACAACGTTCTGTAAACCTGAACACTCGTGACATCAACACAGAAACAGACAAGAATCTGCGTATAAAAGAAACATGGCTTACACCAGACGGGCAACCCATTGAAAATCCGCATTTCGCAGTCCTTGAGTTGTCAACAAAAGCGGTGAAACTGCTTATTGGCAGAGACGAGGAAACAATCAGGACTGCAACACGATTCGATTTCAACAATTTCATTCGTGATGCTGCCAAACCTGAAGCAGGTAAAGGTTTGGACAGCCAAAACATAATGAATATGGAATACTTTAGAGGAAGGGTTCTTCCTGTAATCAAGAGAATGAAACAGAAAATGCATTCTGAAGGGGTAGATGTGGTTTACACTGTTGCCACGGCTGCCTATCGTACTGCAAAGAATCGTGATGAGGTAATAGAATGCATTCGTCGTGAAGCAGGAATAAATGTATGCATATTGTCGAAGAAAGAGGAATCTGTGGCAACAATGTTTGCCTACGGCATATCATCACGTTACAAGTTGGAAATACAAAAGTCAAGACATTCAGTGATGGTTGACCAAGGTGGTGGTTCTACCGAAGTCAGTGTATTCAATCAAGGCGAATTAGAAGGTTCATACAGTATTAACCTCGGCACAACGGCCTTGCGTAATATCCTAACAAAAGATGTTTCACCAACTACGCTTTTAGTCGATGCTTTTAAGAAGAGCGATCAGATGCTGAAAGAAAGAATGGTGACATTCACCAAGAACATGAATACAACTATGCAAACCAGCGAAGATACATTCTGTGTCAGCGTTGGTTCAGCCATAACTCATGCGACAGGAAAGAAAAAAAATGCACAACAACATGATTGCATTCTCAACTACGAACAAATTGCAGATAAAATAGAAAATCTCACAGTAAAATTGCTGGAGATGTTCAACACCGTCGGCGATTTGGTACGTTGGGAACAACAAATGACAGGCGATGCCATTGACGATATGCTCACCCAGCGCATGGGATTACCGATGTATCTTCTGCTTATGGAAAAATTTAATATCAAGCAAATCCACGTTTGTGGAACAGGTCTATGGTATGGTATTTATTTACAGCATCTTTTTAATGTAGCCGATTAATATGGAAAATCAGACATACAACAATTTGATATATCGTTCTATTGAAGAAGACCGTCAATTGTGTTCACTTCTTCTGAAAACGCGTTCTTGCACAGTTGAATACTACACTGTTCACAGGCTGGAGCCATTAGACGTACTTGTCGGTGAATTGCTTTTGGAAAGTGAGAATACACAACTTGAATGCGTCGCTCTTGGACGGACTCTCGGTTTTGATGTAGAAGCGCAACCAGAAAACGGAATGTATTATGATGAGGCAGAAAACAATCTGTTCCATAAGTTCCTGAATTCGGTACAAAATTGGGGAATAATAGACGTTGACAAAGAAAATGGTCTCGTAACCCTGACGGCTTTAGGCAAGGTTTGTTTGCAGAACAAAGAGAAATACAAATTCTTTACAGCACAAACAAACGCATTGGAATTTGACCGTTTGAAAGCAGCTGATGGCGGTATCGTATCGCTTTATCCGTTCCATTCTGAATTAGGTTTGTCTCTTTCGCTTGACAATGCCAAAACACTCAATTACGAAGATTGTTTGTGTGAAGTTATCAACAGCGAAACAGACGATGTGTTGGTAAATAACTTGAAGTTGCAAGTTCCAGAAGGAATCTGTGTTTACAAAGCCGAGTTCATCAATTATTTAGGTGTAAAGCCAATCAAACTGGATATTGAACTTTACGAGACAGAAGGCAAATATTTACTGAATTTCATTTCGGCTGGCAATAGCTGTCCAGTGTTGAATGCTCTGTTTGAACTTGAAGTTAATGTTGATGCAAAAGAACGTAAAGTGGAACAATGCCTGTACTATCGCCTTGTCAACAATCCAGATGTCGTTCTGGACTACAAGGTTTTGCAGCCATTTGAAGATATTATCGAGGTTGACCGACTGATAGAAGATTCTAGATTAGTTTGGACTGACCCACAATTACTTCAGCTTATAATTTCACAATGTGATGCTGATCGTTGGCATTCTTTGTCAAAGTATTGTGATGTGGAAGTTTTGAAAAATATAATCCCTGACCACATTCAAGACTTGGACTGGGGAGCATTGACACTCAGGCTTGACAGCCGATATATTTTCACCCATTCAAAGGATTATCCGTGGGATAAGTACACGCTGTTTGCCCGTACTCCCGTAGAGAAGGAGTTGATACAGAAATTCCTCGTCGAGCATTCATTCCCAGAGGGGAAAGACGATAACCAATGGAATTGGGATGACGTTCTATCTATTATTGATATGGACTTCATTACGCGACATCTTGGCGACATTCCGTTCGACCTTACCGATATCACAAAAAAACTGGATGACACGCAACGTCAATACATAGTAACAAATCCCGATGCCCGTTGGGATTGGCAATTTGTAGTGACTGAATATCCTATTGACTTTATTGTCTCTAATATCGCTGTCTTGTATCCGCATATCAATATGCAGATACTTGTGCAGCGCATTTTTGCTGACAATGAACTTGCCAACCTTTATGCAACATCGCAACCGCTGAAAGACAGTATCAGGGCCTCAGAACTTCCTCTGCGATTCAATGCCAACAGTCTTGGTTTTGTTTGGACTGACGAAATTATTGATTTCTTTGAATCGTGTGGGTTGATTTCTTGGCCATCAACTACATATCAGTCAGGTTTTGAGTGTAACCCGAACTTGGTTTGGGATGCGAACTTCTTCCGGAAATACAGCGACAAAGTAACAACTCCGCAAGGTTACAGTTGGGTTTCTCGCCGTATAACAGATTTAGCAATTGTTGACAACAACCCGAATTTCCAATGGAATAAGATTGCATTGTCACAGAATCCAGCAATTTGCCACAACCTCGCTTTCATCACCTCGCATTGGAATGTAGTGGATGCCGCGACAATTATCATGTGTTGCGATACTGCAATGTTGGAAGAATTGTTCCTTTCGTTGTCAGCAAAAACAAGGGTCGGTCAATTGCTGGCTACATCGTTGGATATTCAGAAACGACTGATTGCAAATCTTTCTACAGAAACCATCCTTAATAGTTATTCAGAAGGATGGAACAAAACTCTATTTACAGAAAGTATTTGTCAATCTGTTGACTTGGCAACATTGGATAAAGTGGCATGGCATGAAATGTTGGATTGGGAATATCTAACAGCAAATCTGCCTGTTGCAGACATTAAATCGAATATAAACAAGTATGCTGACAAGTGGAATCATACTGTTTTTGCCAATCGTATTACTGGCAAAGAATTGTTAGCAGACAAGTTCCTGGAAACCTATGCCGAGGTAATTTCTGAACAGAACTTGACGAAAGAAATCTGGCCTGTAATAACCAGCAAGTTCCCTGCAAAAGAACTCATTTCGCTCGTTGAGGAATACAACGATGAACAATATCGCTGGGATTATGCTCACATGTATGAGATGGCTGATTTCCCTGCAAAAGAATATATTGAGCAACATACAGAGAATGTGCGGTGGGCTGAGTTCTCTGCATCTGCCGCAGCAAACAGGCTTTTCTCAAAGACTGGTGCAAACAAAACACAAAGTTTGTGGCTGCGCATATACGAAGACATGCTAAACAATGATGGTTATCAGTGGGATTTCAACAAACTGACAAAACAGCCAAACATCTTGAAACTACCCAAACTGTTCTTACTGAAAAAAGAATGGGATTGGAAATACATATCTGAACACGCAACATGGATATCCGCTCAGGAAGGCAGAAACTATTACTTCAACTTGTTTGCCGATTTGTTGGACTTTGGCAAGTTGTCATATCGTACAGACATTGAACTAACAGAAAAAGTAATTGAACGATACGACAAGAAAAAGCAATGGGATTGGAATGCTTTGGTGCAGAACGAAAGCATAAACTTTTCGTTTGAATATATCGACAAGCATGAAGACAAACCTTGGAATTGGCATTCCTTTGCACATCGCGAAGGTTTATCGTTTGATGTAGTTCTCAGCCACAAGGAAAAAGATTGGGATTGGTATTACCTGTCAACTCTCGACATCTTTGTGCCGTCTGTTGATTTGCTGACTTATCTTGCCGAGCATGATTATGAAATAGACTGGAATTCAGTTTCTGGAAGCAAGAAACTTACAAGCGATGTCATTGATACATTCAAGGATAAAATTAACTGGAATGTGTTTGTTAATCGTTGTCCTGCGCTTCTTTCTATAGCAACAGTTGATTTCTTGAAGAAATACAAGGATGCTATTTCATGGGACGACTTCAATAAACGTCTTGGTGTGGATGTTGCGACTGAAATGTTGCAGGAGTTTGCCAATCGGCTCAATTGGAGATTTGTTTCTCAGTCACAGAAAATAAAGTTTACAGAGGAACTGGTTCGCAAGTACGAGGACAAATGGTTCTGGCCAGAATTGATGCGGAATATAAAATTTCAAGAAGACATTCCTGATTTTGAAAACATCTTTGCCAACCATCGCAGTATTGTTACATTTACCGACAGAATTAAGGGGTATCGCAGTAATCCGTGCATCTATCACTTCACGCATTTCTACAATGCAATAGATGTTATTCGTAGTCGAAAGATTCTCAGTCGAGACCGTGCCGAGGAATTGGGATTGCTGAAATATGACTCTGCTGGTTCGGTCGTATTCCGCAGCAGCAAGGCACACAAGTTCGCCCGTTTCTATTTCCGTCCTTGTACTCCTACGCAGTATTACAACGAGGCGTTGGGTGCTGATTCACAATTGGGTTATTATAACTGGAGAGGTGAATGGAAAAGTAAATATCCCAAAGCTGTCGGGTTAGGACTGCCTAAATGCCCCGTACCTGTATTCTTCAAGTTCGATATGGATGAGGTCTTGGCAAAGATGCCTGAGCAATGTTATTACAGCGATAGGAATATGCAGTCGGACAATCCGAATGTATACAAAATCATTGATAGACCTGAAGCGTTAGGAATTGAATATCTATATAGCACAATGGAAGACGCTTACAGAGCAGCCAAGCCTAACAGATACAGCAGGTATAATCGTGAGGTTCATTTGAACGAGATGAGTAAAGTAATGAGGTACTCTCAGCAAGAATTCCTTGTTATGTCGGAATTTGACTTTAGCGAAATCAAGTCTCTTCAAATTATCTGCTACGACAATTCTTATGCGAGGCTATTGAAACAAATCTTTGCAGATGATCCAATCTCTGAGAAGATTGTGGAATACGGTGATGAGAGGCTTTTTGAGAGAGAAAACCGCAGACTTAATCTTTCGTCATCAGAAGACAACGTTCGTCTGTCAACAGACTTTGAGGATGAATACTATTTCAACATCACAAGCGAGAAAATGTCTGAAGTGGAGTTCGACTTGTCTGCTTGCGAAGTTATCTATGACACAACAAACGAACTACGCTTAAAGGGAACTATAGCATGGAAGAAGACAGACATTCCGTTCAATATCTTTTTCGTTGACCCGAAAGCAAGAACAAAAGAATGGCTCGTATATCAAAACATTTAACATAAACGACATGAACAACATAACGATAGTAAGAGGAAACATCTTCAATACGAAAGCACAGACCGTTGTCAATACGGTCAATTGCGTGGGCGTGATGGGAAAAGGCATTGCGCTGGTTTACAAACTGCGCTATCCGCAGATGTTTGACATTTACCACGATTATTGCAAGCGGCATCTTATCAGTATTGGTAAACTGTGGCTTTATAAAGGTGATGAAACCGACCCATGGGTGTTGAACTTCCCGACAAAATTCCATTGGAAGTATCCAAGCAAAATAGAGTATATAGAACAAGGACTGAAAAAATTTGTTGACACATACGATAAATGTGGTATTACATCCGTTGCATTCCCAATGTTGGGAACACACAACGGTGGGCTCGATAAAGATGTAGTTCGAGCACTTATGATTAATTATTTGTCACAATGCAATATTCCTATTGAGATTTACGACTACGATCCAATGGCTTCAGATGATTTATTTGAGACATTTAAAGAAAAATGGTTTTCCATTCCATCTAATGAATTAAAGAAAGTGACTCAAATTCGACAGAAAAAACAGATAGACATTATCGATAACGCGCTTCGTTGTGATAATCTTAAGTCTATGATCTCCCTTATATCATATCCAGGTATTGGTATCAAGACTATGGAGCGTTGTTTTAAAGTTGTAATGGGCTTCCAAAAACAGCTTGTTTTATTTGCCGATAGATAAACAAAAGCTCCATACATGAAAAGCCAAGTCGAAATATGCACCATAACAATATGCATCATTTCGACTTGGTTAAAAAATCATTTAATGTACATTTTTCAACTTTTCCTGCATTAGGCTGTCAGAAACCACTTTTAAGTTTCTGTCATAGCCGTCAGATTCTTGTCGTATCCATTCAATGGCTTCCTCGTTACGGTGGATGTCGAACACGTCGTTCAGCCATAGGATATGATTGGCATTGCAGCCTCCCCACGAGCGGATGACCCGGAACTTCAACGCATCATCCGCATACTGACGCTTGGATTTCCATAACTCGATGTTGCCCCAGACGGAGAGGCTGCACACGATACCCATGCCGACCAAAAGAGAAAACACCTTGCTCGATCGAATGTCAAAACTGTGGCGGTGGATATGTTCTTGAGGCCTGTCCTCCCGTTCTTCCGAACTTCGGGCAAACGATTCTTTCAAGTCTCGCAACAAGTGCAGAATCCTATTCGATGCGTGAACTTCTGCCTCCCCAAACTTCGTCAACATAGCCTTCGTCTGTGCCTGATGTTCTTTTGCAGAACTGTCAAACAGTTCTTTTATGGGTTTCAAGTTCACCGCCGGAGGGGGTATGCTTGATTGCTCGTTTGCTACTTTGGAAGTATTCTCCAATTTCCCGTTGATGCCCTTGAGGTTATTCTTGATGTCCTCAAAGAGCGCATAAACTTCATTATTATCCATATTTAGAATCTTATTTTACGTTGTTTCTTTTTCTTGTTCCTGCGTTTTAACTGTTCTTCAAAATAGTTTTCTTCCGATTGACTGTCAGTAGCATTTGACATAAACAAGCCTATTGAGCCGTTGTACAAATCATCGTTACCCCTTGACTCAGGATGAAACGTGGGTTGTTCTTCATTACGCGAAGGCCGTTGCATTTCCTTTCGCTCAGTATGCCTGTTACGTTCCAGTGCCGCATCTATCTTGGAATAGCTGAACCGCCTATCAATCTTGGAGCCGCTGAACGAATAGCCGTTCATGGTGAAAACTACACCCTGTACCTCGTCCGATTTGCTTTTGTATTTGAACCGCATACCCACGCCTTGTTTCTTCAGATTTGTGGCAAGTATGTTCCAGTTTCCGCACCTTGATACCTCCGATTTAAGGATGGAGTAAAGTTCGTACTTAGTCTTGTCCGGCTCTTTCAGGCGGTGGTGTTTCACTTGCTCTTTGCCGTTGGCGAAATAAAGACCATACTTTCTTGTCAGCTCCTTGCAGATGCGTGCGCTGCGTATCCGCTCGTTGCGGTCGCTGATTGTCCTGCCGTTGTTGGCAATGCGATTGAACGCTATATGCACATGCGGATGCTCCTTGTCGAAGTGGCGCACGATGAGAACCTGCGTGTCGGTTATTCCCATTTCCTTCAGGTATTCCAAAGCTATCCCTGCCATTGCACGGTCGGTCAGGCGGTGTTCATCCTCCTTATGGAAAGCCAAAGAGATGTGTCCGACAGGCTTCGTCACCTTTGGATTCACTTTCGATTGCGCTTCAAAGCTCATGGCTATCGTGTCCTTATTCTCGGCAAACAAGCCATCACAGACGAGGATTTTAGCATCCTTTTCCCTGTCAAGAATGTAATTTACCACACCCTTGAAACTGCTTCCTTTGACAATTTTAGCTATCATATCCGGCTGTCATGAGAGGATTAAATTCAACAGCTCTTCAATCCGTGCCACGAGTATTCGGCACTCCATCCTCACCGTGACGAATCCTGCGGCGTTAGCCTTGTGCGCAAGCTGGTTCAGGTTGTTCGCCATGCCGCAGAGCTGGCGGACGTAATCCGTATGCTCCGGCGTAAGCCGCTCCTTCACCTGCCCGTCCTTCATGCAACGACGCAGGAACTCCCCGGCGGATATGCCTGCGTTCCGCGCCTTGCCTTTCAGCGTATAGTAGTCCGATGTCGCCATCTTCACCGTTAGGCGGTATTTTAGTTTGTCTGCCGCTCCCTTCTTGGGGCGGCCTCCCTTGTTCCTGTTGCCAGTTTTTCGTTTCTGTTCCATTGATTCCTAATGATTAAAGTGTGCATACATAATAGACTAACGGGATGTAGCTTCCACGGAGTTCATGAGTGGGAGCAGGCGGTTTCGGTATGCCCGAAACACAAACTTGCTCCCCTCAAAACTCCGTTGGATAGGTTCAGGGTAACTCTGAATTGTCCCCCGTCAATCCACTTCTTAATTCTCAGAGTTTACGCCATGCCTCGATGTCCTCCCCGTAGGTGGCAAGGTGCTGCCGTGCGATGTTCTCCACCAGTCCCGACACGCTCATCCTGCGCTCGCCGAACATGCGGACGATGCGGTCAAGGGCGTCGCGCGTGCGGCGGCTGAGGAACACGGGCTTGCGGTCTTCGATGACCGGAACGGGAAGGAATGTTTCCTTGTAATCCTCCAACGATGCCCTGCGTTGCTTGCCGCTGATGCGGCGTACCACTTGCGGAGTTTCATCTACTTGTTCCGGCACGGTTTCACTTGCCTGTTCCTGTACAACCTCGCTTGCCTTTTCCTGCTGTTCCTGCATGTCAGCAGGCTGAGATTCCGGCTTAGGGATTTCCATACTCGGCGTGCTGCCTAAAAAATCCTGTAATGCTGCATCCATGTTTTGGCTGCTTAAATTTTTCTTCATACTTGTTTGAATTAAATGTTTAACAATGTTGGTCGTTGTGCGCACATTTGACCGATTATCGATTGCAAAGGAAATGGCTATAAAACAGACAGTCAAAGGATTGGACTGAGTGTGACAACAATGTACGGTTTTGCACTTTACGCATTGCCTAAGCGGTACAGGCTGCGCCGTTTTGCCATAGAACATGAAACGGGCATTGGAAATTTTAAGGGCTTAATTGGAGCTGTCAGGGCGGATTTAAGGATATGGCTTTTAGGAAACCAGAAGAACATATTTTCGGATGGCATTAGAAACCGAAGAACGCCACAGGCTACCACACCGACGCCAAATGCTGCCACACAGATGTGAAGTGGTCGGATTATGCCGGACTTCACTTTTCTTTGCATCACGGACGCTTGGAACAGACGCTACGGGTTCGGTAGATTACGCCACTCCCGACCACTTGCTGCCACAAGCTGCCACCTCATTGCAAATCCATTGTTCCATGCGAACAACGGATTTACTTTGCAGGCAAAACGGATTATTAACACTAAAATCAGTATAAGAAATGAATGTAGTAATTATTTCGAAAGAAAAGTACGAAGAGATGGTCGGCAAGCTCAACCGCCTGTCCGACCGGGTAAATGAAATCCTCCGCAAGAGGGAAGGGAAACGGCTCAGCCGTTGGATGGACAACCAAGAGGTCTGCCAACAGTTGCGCATCAGTCCGCGAACCTTGCAGACGCTCCGCGGCAACGGTACGCTGGCTTACTCGCAGATAGGGCACAAGATTTTCTACAAGCCGGAGGATGTGCAGCGCATCGTCCGGCTCGTGGAGGACAGGCGTAAGGATGCAGCCTATCGTGGCTGTAGCATCTAATCAGACAATAATATGTATAACCACTAAATCCACTGTAAATTATGAACGACTTGATTCTTGCCGACCGTGAACTGGAGGTCGGCTTCATCGGAAAGCTGGATGCTTTGTTTGAAGGTATCGAAAGAATGGATGCGGGGCACAAGGCTTCGCCAAGTAACGAACAGTTCCTGACGGACAAGGAGGTGTCAGCATGGCTCAAGGTGAGCCGCCGCACCTTGCAGGACTACCGCAGCAACGGGATGATTGCCTATTACCAGTTGGGTGGAAAAATTCTGTATAAGGAATCGGACATCGAAAAGATGGTGATGAGCGGTTATCGGAACGCCTATCGTTTGGAAACGTGATTTGATACTTGCAAAAACTGAGTAAGCCGATGGCTGCAAGATAACTGCCTAGCCATCGGCTTACTCTTTATGGGAAGGTCGTTTCGCTTTATCCTAACATGCGCATCGGGGATGGGCATTGGATAGCGAAAAAAACAAATGGATGGAATTTCCTCTATTGAAAGAACAGAGTTTGTCCATGATGAACCGTCTGAAAGCCATTGCCTCGCGGCTTCGCAACCTGAAAGCCACGGCAATCACCATTTCAAGGCTGTACACGTCATAGCAAATCCTGTAGTCCAGCCTGACATGTCGCACCGTTTCCTCTTCCGACAATTCATTGTTTTTGTAAATGACAGCAATAGCCTTACGAATATAGCAACCGAACACATTGAACGCATCGCACATCTCCTGCTGCGTCATCCAAACGGGAGCGGTCGGCATCGTGACCGCCCCGTTTTCAGTGATTGTGATTATTCCTCTTTCCATGTCCGCATCATTTTTCATTGTCTGAATTCCGTTTACATTCCTTTTTCCAGCCGCTGTAATTGCCGCATTTGAACACACGCGATGGCATCCCGTCATCAGGCAGGGAGAACTTGCCTTTTGTGGTCTCGGACAATACAGCCAAGTCACGGCTCACCTTCTGGTTGGTGATTTCCGCATAGATTTGCGTGGTGCGGATGGAGGAATGCCCCATCATCTTGCTGATACTTTCTATCGGCACGCCGTTGTTCAGGCAAATCAGGGTTGCGAAGGAGTGACGGCTTTGATAGTAGGTAAGATGGCAGTCCAAGCCACATTGTTCGGCAATTATTTTCAGGCTGCGGTTGAGGTTTCCGGTGATTGGCACATAAAACAGTTTGCCGTCCTTGCCTTCTCCGCGATACTTCTCAATGATGCGCAAGGGTATGTCCAACAATTTGATATGGCACTCTGCCTTGGTCTTCTGACGGGCGATGTGAATCCACTTGCTACCGTCCTCCTTCGTGATGATGTTGTCCTCCGTCAAATTCGCTAAATCCGCCCTCCCGATGCCCGTGAAAGTCGAAAAGACGAACAAGTCCCTCGTATGACAAAGTCGGTATGTGGGCAGCTTGGCTTTCAACAGCTTCTCAAACTGCTCACCCGTCAGGTAGCGGTGGTTCACCGGAACCTTCTCTATCTTGTGTCCCGCGAAAGGGTCGCGTTTGAGAATATGCTTCTTCAAGGCGAGCCGCGTCATCTTGTGCAGCAGGATGAGGTAGTCGTTGTATGCCGATACCTTCAATCTCAGCACGGTGGAAAGGTAAAACGTGAAGTCGGTCATGAAGCGCATGGTCAGCGAGCGCAACGGCATGTCCTCCATGTTGTACTTGTACTTCATGAAATTGTGGATGTGCTTGCGTGTGGTCAGATAGCGGACATAGCTGTGCCTTGTCCTGTCAATGCCCACACGCTTGGCATATTCTTCGTTATGCTCGTCCATCAGCGCAAGCAGGGTTTCCTTCACCTGCGACTTGCCCGTCACGGCGTTCTTGATGATTTCAGCCGACACGAAGCCGTAACTGTCCACATTCTCCTTGTAGGCGGCATGGGCTTTGGCTTCCAGTGCGGACAGGGCATCGTTTAGCCTGACCAGTTCCTTTTTCTTTTCGCAGTCAAGGCTTTCCTTGCGCCCGTCAGTGGAAGCCCTGCCCGTGTCGGCATCCCAATACGCAGGCTCGACTTCCAACCCTGTGGAATACTGGCTGACCTTGCCGTCAAGGGTAATACGTCCCATGACAGGGCATTTGCCGTTCTTCTTCACCTTCTGTCGGTTGATGTAGAACAATAGCTTGAACGTGCTGCGCATGGCTTATCCCTCCATCATTTGTTTGACAATAGCCCTTTGTTTCCAACTCGGATTTACCCTGCGCCGGGTGTTGTCCTTGCGTATCGTGGAAGGGGATGCATCAATCCCGAACAGGGAGAACTTGCCGCCGATGGCTTCATTCAGCCTGTCCACGTCACGGTCAATCTTGTCCTGCGTGACTTTCGCATACCGCTGTGTGGTCTTGATATGTTTGTGCCCCATGATTTTGCTTACCGTTTCGATGGGTATTCCTTGTGATAAACAAATTATGCTGCCGAATGTATGACGTGCACAATGGAATGAAATCGGACGGTTGATGCCGCACATCACCGACATCTTTTTGAGGTGGCGGTTCATGCTTTCTTTCGTAAGCATGGGCAGCAATTTCCCGTCGGCATCCATGCCCTTGTATTTCTCCAAGATGGCGAGCGGTATCTCCATCAGCCTTACACATTCGGGCGTTCCGGTCTTCTGCCGTTCGGTATGAATCCACAGGCTTCCGTCCTCGGCTTTTACAAGGTTCTTCTCCGTCAACGCCCTCATGTCGCAGTAACAAATGCCCGTCCAACACGAGAACAGGAACATGTCCCTCGTGAAATTGCGGTTGGGCGTATCGTAGGTCATATTTGCAAACTTGCCCAGTTCCTCTTCCGTAAGGTACATCTGCTTGAACTCCGGCTTTTGCGGTCTGTAGCCTTTGAACGGGCTGAACGGGATAATGCCACGGAACACGGCAAGCATCATCACGCTTTTCAGGCGGTTTACATGTCCGAGTATGGTCTTGGGCATAAACCGCTTGACGGTGCGCATGTACATGTCGAAATCCTCAATGAAATTCTCGTCCATCTGTTTGACGGGCATGTCGGAAAGATGATACTTGTCTTTCAGGAAGGTAGCGAGGTGGCGGTAAGTGTTCGTGTAATGGTAATAGCTGGTTGCGGAACGGTTTACGCCCACGCGCAAGGCATAGTCGCTGTTGTGCTCCTCAAACAGCTTCATGATGGTGTCCTGAGATTCCGCTAGCCCTTGGTAGGCGTTCTTCACTTCCTCTGCCGAAACAACCTCCTTGATGTCTTTAAGTTCGTTGAAACGCTGGCGCAACAACAATAGCGTGCGTTCAATCTCCCGGTTTGCCATGACCGCCATCCGGCTCTTGCCCGTACACCGTTGGGCAGTGGCGTTCCACAGCCTTACATCCACCTTGAACTTGCATGAGAACTGTGCGATAGAATTGTTCTTTCCCCTGACGGCTATCCTGCCCATGAGGGGCGACAGTCCGTCCTTGTCCTGTCCGCTGCGCTTGATGTAGAGCAGCACTTTCATTTCTGTCTTCATTGCCATAACTTTTTTGGTTGCAATATTAGTGATACATTGCCGACCGACAGAATTGGAAACAGGGCAGAACGGCGCAAACGGAACGGATGCTGCTAAATCTGCGGATTTGAAGCCATTGCCGCACGTATAATGCTTGTTTACAAGCATTAGGAACGCTGTTTTTCAGGCTTCAGGCAGGTTGCGGAACAGGTAATGACTTGGTAGCGGAAACCTTGCATTATCCTGCCTTTCCCTGCTGTTTGGCTGCAATGGCAAACGACTGCAAAACCGCTTGTTTACAACGGGTTGCGTTTGATTCTCTTTGTTCCTATCTCCCTTGCTTTGATGCTTCTTTCTTTCTTCACGGGGCTGGCTTATGCCGACGTGAAAGGGCTGACCACGGACAACCTTCAAACTATGTTCGACGGTAACCTGTGGATCATCACGCGACGTAAGAAAACCAATACCGAAAGCCGTATCCGCCTGCTGGATATTCCCAAACGCATCATCGAGAAATACGCGGATCAGCGGCTCGACAACCATGTCTTTTATATGCCGTGCAACTGCCATTGCAACGACATCCTGCGCGAGATCGGCAAGCAATGCGGCATTAAAAACAAACTGACCTTCCACATGGCGCGGCATACCTTCGCCACAACCATCACGCTCTCGCAGGGTATGCCTATCGAAACCGTCAGCTGCCTGTTGGGGCATACGAACATCAAGACCACCCAAATCTACGCGAAGATCACCAATGAAAAGATAAGCCGCGACATGTCGGCGCTCACCGAACGCCTCGGCGACAAATACCGTCTGGCGGAGTAACAGCCCTTCCGCCCTTGTGCGCCCTTCGGGATTTACGGAGGATCCCTCCGGGCGCACAGGGGCACGGGCTTCCGGGCCGTCGGTTCGCTTTCATCGGCTTCCCCTGCTGACGGACATGACGGCGGCACCGTCGCCCACCCATCGGCCGCTTCGCGCCCGCGCCTTTTTACAAAAGGCATAGCCTATTAGGGCATTTTCTTTCCGCATTGCTCCGCAACGCTGAAAATGCCCCATTAGGCCAAAGGGGCGGCGCCCCTCTGGACACCCCTTGCGGCGGCAACTCCGCAAGCCGGACGGCCGGGACAACTCCGAATCCTTATCCGCTTCGCTCCGATGCCGCCGAGAACAGATTATCCAAACCACCTGAAACTATACCGCTATGGGCTATGTCGTATTGCATATCGAGAAGGCAGCCGGAACGGACGCCGCCATGTCGGGACACGTCGAGCGGAGAATAACACCCGCCAACGTCATAACGACACTTACCTACCTGAACGAAGAATTAGTAGAGTTCCCCAAAGGAGTTACCAACCGTACCGAAGCGATCCAGCACCGGCTGGACAATGCAGGACTGGAACGCAAGATCGGAAAGAACCAAGTAAGGGCGTTGCGTGTCATGCTCTCCGGAAGCCCCGAAGATATGAAGCGTATCCGGCAGGCCGGACAGTTGGATGCTTGGGCCAAGGATTCCTGCGGCTGGCTGCAAAAGACCTTCGGAAAGGAAAACGTTGTGTCGGCAGTCCTGCATCTGGACGAGAAAACACCACATATACACGCGACCGTCGTGCCGATCACACGGGGCGAACGCAGAAAGGCCAAGCTGGAGCGGGAGAAGAACGCCCAAAGCGGAAAGAGAACCTATCGCACTAAGAAAGACCGCCCGCGTCTATGTGCCGACGATGTGATGGCACGGGACAAACTCAAAGCCTACCAGACCACCTATGCCGAAGCGATGGCCAAATACGGACTGCAACGCGGCGTCGAGGGATCGGAAGCAAAACATATTTCCACGCAGCAGTATTACCGCGAGGTGTTCGTCCGGAAAAATGAAATGGCCGAACAGATCGAGAATCTGAAAGAACAGCAAAAGACGCTCACGGTAGATATTGCCGCACTCCAAGCACAGCAACGAGCCGCGCAGACAGACTGCAACATTATCGACGAACAGCGGAGGAAGAAGAAAGAAGAATTGGAGAAAGCCGAAACGGAGTTGGCACAGACGCGGCGGGAGATCAAGACCGACAAACTCAAAGGCGTGGCCGTGGATGCCACGACGAAAGCCGTAGAAAGGATCGGAGCGTTATTCCACGACCCCAAGCCCGCGAGGTATGAAAAACAGATTGCAGATTTGCAAGGGGTAATTGCCGACAAGGATAAGTGCATCGGGCAACTGCAACAAGAGATCAAGACCATGCAGGCCGGACACGATAAAGAGGTGGCCAACCTTAAACAGGAAGCACAACAAGTCATAAAAGCCTTGATGCGTGTCGATGAGTTGTGTCCCTATGTAAAGGGGCTGTTGAAATGGGAAAATTACTGCAAGGATGTCGGGTTGGACAAGGAGCGGACCAAAGCGTTGTTTACGATGCAACCTTACAGATATACGGGCGAGCTGCATTCGATAAGGTATAATCATACGTTTCGGGCGAACGATGTCATTCTCCAATTCAAACCCGACAAGGACGGGCCGAGCGGGTTCCAGTTCACCATAAACGGAAAGGACTGCGACGAGTGGTTCAGACAGCAACGAAAGGAGTTTTACGAGCGGATAGGAATTGACATCGAACAAACGGAGCAAAGGCGCGGGATGAAGATGTAACCACGAGCGGGACGGAACCAAAAGGCCGTCCCGTTGTTGTTTTAGGACGGCGTATTCCGTTAAAGCCAGAACATGGGCTATTCGGGCGGCATAAACCCTACGGCACAAAAAGTGCCCGCAACATATTGCGGATTCGAATTTTTTGTGCTACCTTTGGGACAAGCGATCCGCTGTAAAGGCGTGAATCGCGTTGCTGTTTGCGTAAACGTAGGAAATTTACAGTCTGCGGCAACAAGAGAGTCCTTGTCGGGTCGTACCACGCCTTGACGGGGCAGTACATTTAAGGCAACTACACCTGACGGGCGTGGGCCTCTTGTGTTACGAAGTCAGACGGGTTTCCTACGACCTACGCAGCGTAAGTAACGCAAGCCGCATACCTTTCTTGTAAAGGACAGCGGGGTTCTTCAGAGCCGGGTTCACGTTTCGTCATTCTTTTATGGCATCAGTCGGGTCGCATAACTAAAATTGAAAAAGATATGTTACCTTTGCGGATGAAAACGGCGCCATAGCCGTAACATATTCATAAGGTTAGGACAACCTTTATACCAGCGGTAAACTTGCGACTATTATAGCGATATAATAGGTTTTAGGATTGGTGTAAAATTTGTCTGAAACCCTTGTCATGCCTGCGGCTTTGTGCCGTGGGCGGGCACGGGCGTAAGGGCAGTTACCAATCCAAGGCTCGCAAGGCCGACCGTTGGGGCTGTACCTGCGTTCCGTGCTTTTTTATGTGTTTAGGCCGGAACGAGGATTTTAATAACGAACCCTTAATAATACGATGTTACGGCCATATACTCCCAATCGGAAAGAATCACGTTCCGCCGACCCTCGGTCGGTGCGGGGTGGGGCGCCGTCATTCGCTGTAACGAGAACGCTCGCCGTCGATAATAATCCCGCTTTAAAGGCACCTAAATCTGGTAACGGCGGGCCGTTCTCCGAACTGGGTGCGGGACATTGGAATTCTTCATGTCGAAGTTGCGTCACTATTTTTTTCATCGACAGTCCCGCACCCGTTTTTCATCATGCAGGAACCGCTAAAAAAGAGAGTGACAAGGGAAGTGATGTAGCTATCATGTCAAGTAAGTCCGTTGCGGTTCCTGCTTCTTCTGTAACAATGCTTCCGAAATCTCCTGCCTCCATAGGCTCGCGTTTCGGAAGCCGAGGGGCGGACGGAAACGATAAGCCGAAGGATGCTCTTTTTCGTTTATCGTGGTGTGAGGCGTACCAGTCCGTTACCGCCCCTCTTTTTCGATACTTCAATTTTACGATAACGGGTGCGGGATACTCGAATCTTAGCTTCATATTTTCCCACTACTGACTTTACTGTTTCCGCACCTGTTTTTTTACGATATATTTTGTATTCTCACAATAATTTAAGATATTTGTTAAATGCAATGCCGAAACTCGATACGGACTTACATCATCACTGTCACACAACCATCGCCTAACGTATTTGGCATTGTCTTTTTAATAGAAAAAGGGATGACCAACCACGATTAGTTAACAGACAATCGTTATTTTATTGCAATTACAATTCGGTCGTCCCTTTATTTTGTATTCTCGAAGTGCCTATAACCTTTGCGTACGTTTAAGAATTGTTCTATAAACCCATAACTACTGAACCATGCCACAAAAATCCTATACGCTGGGGAATCTGCTTCAAGACTGTTTGGATTGCGACATCCGCAAAAGCGACATCCGGCAATTTTTCGATGATCTGAAAAAGAAGGCGCATTTTGTCTATGCAATCTTGTGCGGTGCTCCGAAATCGGTATTTTGGATTACGCTGGACGATGAAGAAAGCCATCCCGACGAAAAGACATTTTCAGTTGCGGAGTTTAACGACAATTACGAAAACTTCGACAGCCGCATCGATTCTTTCCGGGTTAATTTCAATGCCTATTTTTTTCGCGAGCAATGGGCCACGAAGTTTCCCGAATGGGAATTGATGGAGAACCCTTTCAACGGGGAGGAGCGTTTCTGCGCTACGAGCCGCAAGGAGCTGACGGTAGAAATTTTCGTAACGGAATATCCGCATTTGTTGGCTTACCTGTGCCGTCGGGCGGTTCTGGAAAACGCGCCCTTCGAACTGACGCGCGAAACGATTAAACATTACGGATTCAGCCGCGAAGATGTAAAACTCCTGCGCGATTGTATTGCAAGCAACAACCGACGGATCATCGACGAGTTGCGCGAGGAATACGAGCGGCTGAAAGCCATAGACTGCCTGCAGGTAGTGCCTCCAAAAAGGCGGGGGCGGAAGCCTAAAGCCGAAGTGTCTGCCGAAATCCAGCCCATAGCCAAAAAACCGAGGACGAGGATCAGTCGAAAGAAATTCGTGCCGACACGAAGCGTAAAAAGTTAGGCGTAAACCATCGGAAAACGCAGAGTACTCCTCACCAATTAGCGGAGATGGTTTTCAATATAACAACGAGAATAATTTGCAAATATGATTATCCGTATAACGTCCGTTAATATTTTTAACATAACACGAATAAATCATGCGTAAAATTTATACAAAGACATTTGTGTATTTTGCTGAAATTCAATATATTTATAATGAAATAAACAATCGAAATATCAGTAACGCTACACTTTACGCCGCTGCGTATTCACGCGGTAGAGCTCTGCCAGACCGCGGACTGTCTCTTATACACATCTGACGCTGCCGACG
>ENA-OYXZ01000111-OYXZ01000111.1-human-gut-metagenome-genome-assembly--contig:-NODE-111-length-35416-cov-7.097791_pt1 | contig 35416 bp, 50 predicted proteins | sample MGYA00243975_ERZ653432 | MGnify/ENA primary metagenome ERZ653432 (study PRJEB26926, sample SAMN06164954) | human gut metagenome | biome: ENVO:00009003; feature: ENVO:2100002; material: ENVO:00002003...
GAGATGTAGCTCCGTCTCGTGGGCTCGGAGATGTGTATAAGAGACAGGCTCATCGATTATGAGCAGGCAGAGTGTAACTTAACAGAATATATGACAAAAAGGACATTCTAACGTGAGACCATCCGTGAAGAGGTGGGAAATGACGGGAAACCCCGTGAAATCAAGGGTTGTGGCGAATTTAATAGAGAAAAAATGAAGCATCTTTGACAGCGAATTTGAGAATAAGCTGTTTCGGATGCTTTTTTTGTGTCCTTGGAAGGGAGGGAAGTGGATAGAGTGCTTGGAAGCATTGGTTTTACTTGGTTTTTGAGCACTTGTTCTATCCACAACACCTCAAAGTTAGGTTGTAAGGACATTATACATCAGGCATCCTCTTCTGAAAATAGGTCAAGCGTTATAACGTGGCGTTATTGCGTTACTGATTAAGTGTTGTCAATGTGCGTGTTTGTTTCGTAAAGTCCCATAAAATAAGGGTTTTTTGGGAGTAACGCTTGAAAAAAATGGCGTTACTCAATGCAATCAGTACCCGGAACCGTGGAGCCGGAACATGATACAAGCAAAGTAACAAAATAGAACTATTAAAAGTGAACTGTTACTTTGCTTTGTTTTCAAGGGAAAACGTATTTTTTCGGGAATTATTTTCCTGAAATGGCAAAGTAACAAAAAAGGGTTACAAGTAACCCAAAAACAGTATAAAAAAATCAGCCAACCATGTCATCATTTTCTGTACCCATCAATCCGGATGATTTTGCAGTCACATCTCTTTCTTTTTTCACCTTCCGGAGCTTTAGTTGCAATAAGCCCATGAGTTCCTCTTTGTCATCTTCAGGAAGCTCCCGGAAACCATTCAATAGCTCCTCTTCCAATTTGCAGATATTGGACTTCTGCATATTGGAAGATATTCCGGTTGCCAACCAATTCATATCACACTCTAACACTTGTGAAAGCTTATAAAATGCAATAACGGAAGGCGTAGTTTTTCCGTTTTCGATTTTGCTCAATGCTCCTGAAGTGATGTCACATCTCTCATATATGTCTGTTTGAGAGAGTTTCAATTCTTTTCTTCTTGTTTTAATACGTTCACCAATTCCTATCATATCTAATTCCATGATGACCTCTCTTTCTGCAAATTGGAATATTTATTCTTCCTGAAAGCAGAAAAAGTGTTGACATTCTGCAAATAGGAAGATATAATAAACCTTGCAAGGGTTACTTGTAACCCACTAATCCAAGATAAATCATATCAAAAAACTTAGTAAATCTCAATAGTCGGAGTTCTCCGGCACAAAGAAAGTCACCCGGTTCAGGGTATCAGGAAATGGAACTATGAAGGAATGAAGGAGGTGCAGGATGCAGAAGCAGGAGTTTGAAGAAAGAATTGAAAGAACTGTCACGGATGAGCAGTACAAAGTGATTGAAGAAGTCTACATGTGGCATCCATCTATCCTGAACACATCCGGCAAAGATGAAGTTGCTGAACTGTATAAGAGCTTTGGTATGACAATCTTCCATGACATGCTTCCAAGAGCAAAGAAAGCCCATGAGCTTGATGAGCTCCTCCGGAACGCACAGAGAGAAGTGCAACGGATACAGGAAGAGATAGAAGAGCTGTCCTGTCCTACCTTGAGAATTGAATAGCGAAAATGCAGCCGGGGCTTCCTCCTTTCTACATTAAATCAGAGTCAGATGTGTACAGCACACATCCATCCTCATCAGTGATAGTAACGGGAAGCCGAGAGCCTTCTCTACTAAAGAAGGACTCACAGAGCTCCGTCACCTTCCGCTTAGTATCTTCACGGGTGGCACCATGAACAGGGAAGGTGATTGATAATAAGGTTTTTGTGGTACAACCTAACCTTTTTTCTACCGGATGATTTTGATTTTCCATAGATGGTTGTCCCGGCTGCTTTTCATATTATACCACAGGAGAGGAGATGATGCACTTGCTGAACCTGTCAAGTGATGATATGGAAGCATTGGTTGAGCACAGAGAGAAGTTGGATGCAGAGCTTGAGCAGCTCCGGGAGAACCGGATGGAGCTTGAGGCAGAGATTGAGGGAAAGGAAAACGCTCTCAATATAATTGACAAAATCATAGAGGAGACGGAGGTGAGCTACTGATGAAGAACGGAAAGGCTCCCACAAGGGAACAGAAGAAGATGATGAAGGCTCATGGATTGGTGCCGGAGAATTGGCTTGTGGTCAAGAACCTTCCGGACTCATTGGAAGTAGTGAGCCGGGTATCTCTGAAGAAGGTTGGAGGAAAACCAAAGACAAGGACTATATCAAAGAGTCTGTAATTGGTTGGAAAGGTAGGTTGTAATGGAGAAATACAAGGATAGTGATGTGGAGCTGATGTCAATACTCCTGAAGCTTCAGGAACAGACAAGCCCCATCAGGATGTCAATAGGATACACAGTAGGCGGCACAGTCCGTCAGGGTATCATCCTGTATGAGGCGGCTCCAAAAGTCATTGAGATCCTTATAGAAAAAGGATACACCTGTGACTTGAATGGTTGCGGTATGAGGGTATACAAGCTGTGATGTGAGGTGAGCAGATGGCAACAAAGCAGACGAGACTGACACCCTTTGGGCGGAAGGTCAGGAAAAGGCTCATAGACAAGAATATGACACAGGTGGAGCTTGCTGCTTTGCTTGGATGCAATAAGCAGTACATCCACAAGATTTTAGTCGGTGAGCGTAGTGGAAAGAAATACATTGAGGCAATATCAAGGATACTGGATATTGAAATAGCAGCATGAAGGAGGTGAGCTGATTGGCTGAAGTATATGTCACATTGAGCGAAGCGGCGGAACTGGAAGGCGTTCAGTATCAGACAATGGCACGAAGAACACAGAGAAATAAAAAGAACTTTGTGACCAAGACCGAGAAGTCAGAGACAGGAGGAAGGGATGTTGTACTTGTGGCGGTCTCCTCACTGTCCAAGCAGGCAAGGAACGCATGGAAGGAACGGGAGAAGCTGAAATCTTTCACGGAAGAATTTCCGGACAAGAAAGAGGATGAGCAGAAGCCGGAAGTGCCATGGTATGTGAATACTGATGTTGATTGGTACATTGAAAACTACAAGGAGAGATACTACAAGGCTGTGGAGCTTGGGAACGTGGTCAGAAAGTTCCTTCAGTATGACGAAGGAGACCGGACAAAGTACGCTGAAGAGTTTGCACAGAAGTATCTTGGAAAAGGTCAGAGGACACTCTACCGATACACCAAGGCATACCTTGAAGCATCCGCATGGGCGGACAAGCTTGAGAAGGAAGACGGAGCAGGGCGTGAGTTCTTCAAGGTTCTCTGCCTGTGCCGGAAGCCAAAAGAGACCGGATGCTTTCCAAGTATCAAGCCGGAGGTCAAACAGGTCATCAAGAATATATGGTTCAATGAGGACTTTGCCCGAAACCAAGGAACCCGTGAGATGCTGTATGAGAAGCTGACAGCCATTGCCAATATAAACAAGTGGGAGAAGATACCATCCTATCAGACGGTGACAAGGTACATCAGTTACCTCATGGAGGATGAGGGAATGAGGAACGCTTGGTTCCTTGCATCCCGTGGTACCCGTGAGTACAAGAATAAGGTCATGGTGAAAGGAAGCAGAGACACCAAGGGTCTTCAGGTGATGCAGATTGTCATGGGTGATGAGCACACATTTGACTGTTGGGTGAGCTACAAGCAGCCTAATGGCAAGGTTATAGCCATCAAGCCACACTTGGCTGCATGGGTAGACATGAGGAGCAGGGTCATCATGGGAGATGTGATGTGCAAGGATGCCAACTCTGACATCCTGAAGCAGAGCCTACTCAAGATGATATATTCAGAGCCGGGAGGAGTTCCGGAGTATCTCTACATAGACAATGGTAAGGACTACACAGCAAAGACCATGACAGGAAGAGACAGGAATGACCGGAGCGGCATGAGCTTTGACAATGAGACAATGGGCTTCTACAAGAGCATAGGCATCAAGGATGACCACAGGGCTCTTCCTTATGAGCCATGGAGTAAAGGTCAGATTGAGAGGTTCTTCCGTACCGTGTGCAATAAGTTCACCCGTTGGATGAAGTCATACACCGGAACACTGACAGGCTCAAAGACCTCTGACAAGGTGGATAAGGACATCAAGCGGATGCTTGAGAGAGGAGAGCTACTGACACTGGAAGAGTTCTATGAGAAGTGGCATGAATGGCTCACAACGGTCTACATGCACACGGAACACTCCGGACTGAAGAAGATGGGAGAGACCTACAAGAAGCCTTATGACTGCTTTATGAATGAGGACAGATACTTCAAGGCGGCACCGCCTAAGAGCTATGCAACCATGCTGATGATGAAGTCAGAGAACGTGCTTGTCCGTAACATTGGCATTACCAAGTGGGGATATGAGTACCGCTCTGATGAGCTTTGTGACTATATCGGGCGGAAGGTTGACATCAAGTATGACCCGGATGACATGGCTGTCCTGTATGTCTTTGACCAAAAGGGCAAGCGTATCTGTGAAGCATATTGTCAGGAACTTCTTCAGATAGCTCCGAAGGTTACACAGAAAGCTCTTGAGGAGCACCTGAAGATGCAGAAGAGACAGCAGAAGCGTGACCGGGAAAGACTTGAAGAGGCAAGAAGACCGTTTGAGGAGCTCAATGAGCAGTATGTTGGCTTCAATGAGACTACAGGTGGTATTGAGCTGATGATAGGTGGAAAGAAGCAGGAGAAGGCTGCAAAGGTCATCACGATACCTACAGACAGAACCTATCAGCAGGGCTTCAGAGCCGAGAAGAGAGAAGAGCCTGAAGCGGACAGCGAATACATGAGCAGGCAGGCAGAAAACGCCCTCAAGAAGCTTAGAGCTATAGGAGGATGATATGGTCAGGATGATATTGATTGGAGCTGCCCTTGTGGTTATGGCAGTTATAGCATTGGTTGAATTGGCGTGGTTGGCATTTTCGATTGCGGCGGCGTACTTGGAAAATATGAAATAAGGTTGAAGGAAAGGAAGGTTGTAAACATGGAAGCATTGAATACCTACAAAACAGAGAAGACATTGGCAGAGCAGATGAATGAGAGACTGGCGGAGATGAAGATGACGAAGGCAGAGGCAGCTCTCAAGATGAACTACTCAAGAGCAGCACTTAGTCAGTACCTCAATGGGAAGTATGCAAGTGACCCTACAGAGCTTGAGAAGAAGGTCAGAGAGTTTCTTGCCGCTACCGGAGGCGTTGCTGAAGGTCAGGAACCGGAGAACAGCGTACCTACAGGAGCAGGCAAACTCAAGAAGAAGGTGGAGTTCTTTGAGAGCAGAGACTTTGTGCAGACTATTGGTGTGTGTCAGGCATGTCAGGAGTACATGGGGCTTGGGATAATCGTTGGAAAATCCGGTCAGGGAAAGACACACGCCCTGAAGAAATATGCAGAGCTTCCAAGGGTGGCATACATTGAGTGTGATGACACAATGGCTTGCAGAGACTTGGTGGAAGCCATTGAGAACGGTATAGGACTCCCAAAGGGTTACGGTGGAACGATATGGAGCAGAGTCAACCGTATCCGTGAGTTTTTCAATACCAATGAAGGGTTCCTACTCATCATTGATGAGGCAGACAAGCTCATCAACAAATACACACAGAAGAAGATGGAGATACTCCGTGGCATCTTTGACCAGTCTGATGTAGGCATTGTCATAGCCGGAGAGCCGAGACTTGAGACAGAGCTGAAGGGCAATCTTGCCCGGTTCGCTAACAGGATGGACTTCTACTACAAGCTGAAGGGACTGTCCAAGAATGAAGTAGTTGACTACCTTGAAGGATATGAGGTGGATGAGGCTGCCATGGGTGAGATGATAAGCCGGGCAACCAACACACAAAGCGGATGCTTCCGTCTGTTGGACAGAACTCTCAACAACGTGCTCCGTATCCTGAAGCAGAAGGGTGAGACCCGTATAACCATGAAGATTGTGAGTGAAGCATCCAACATGATGATGCTGTAGGAAGGAGAGAAGACACATGAAGAAGTTTGAGGTTGTAATCAGAGGAGAACATGAGGCAGAGATTGGACATGAGATACTGTCAGGTATCTATGCAGCTATTCAGGATTATGGATACACGGATGTGTCCGTTCAGGCAGATACCATTGAGGAGCAGAGACACAGGGAGCTTCAGATACCGGAGTTTCTGAAACCACAGCAGAAGGGCATCATGGAGCGTAGCATGGCAGCAAGGAGGGTGTGACATGGCAGGAAATGCATCACAGCCAAGTATCAAGAGGGTGTGGGGGATTGCCAAGAGTCCGGAGCTGAAGCTCACGGATGAGGAGCTGCATCTTCTTGTGCAGGCACATACAGGAAAGGACAGTATCAAGGCTCTCAACAAAAGGGAGCTTCAGACTGTCATCCGTGTACTTGGTAACATGAAGGACTCTGCTAAGAAGTCAGAGCGTGGAAGGAACCGATACAACGGAAGTGAAGTCACAGAGAACCAACGGAAGAAGATATACAAGCTCACGCAGGAGCTTGGATGGGACAAGCCTGCAAGGGTCAATGGAATGTGTCAGAAGATGTTTGGTGTCAGTGCGGTTGAGTGGCTGAACTATCAGCAATGCTCAAAGCTCATTGAAGCCCTGAAGAGTATGTTGAAGAGGCAGAAGGAGAAGGAGGAGCAGGATGAGGGATTGCAAGCTAATAGTGACAGTCAGGGATGACAAGGTCAACTTTGAGGGACAGGACATCAGTGTTGAGGAATTGGCACAGATAGCAGGCTTCCTTCAGGTGTTCGTTGGCATGGAAGGTCTGAAGCGTGGACTGGATATGGATGATGTGAAGAACAACATGCTTGACATCCATCTTGCTGCAATGGAAACGCTAGAGGAACAGCTCCGGGCAGGAAAACTTGACCCGGATGACAGCTCATAAGAGGAAGGAGTGGTATATAGTGGCGAAGAATAAACGGTTGACCAATAAGGAGAAGCAGGCAAGGGCAGAGTTCAAGAAGAGGATGCAGGACAAAGGAGTGCTTCCTCTGGATAAGCCGAAGCTGAACCGGAAGAAGTTCATTGATGAAGCAAGGAAAGAGTGGAATGGCAGAAGTAGTGACTGCTTTATATGGGAGCATTACCTCATGGATGCCATCTCCTACATGCTTTGTCAGAGAGAAGGGATGAGCTCAAGAGCCTCACTTGAGGCTGTAGGAGCTGCCAAAGTTCTGAAACTTGCCATCAGGCTCCGTGAGTTCTCTGAAGAGGTCAGGGAAAAGGGTGAGCATGAGTACAAGTTGGTTGACCAGTACAACTATATCAAGGACATCTTGGATGCCTAGAAAGGAGCAGACACATGAGTACAGCTTACAAGAAGATGACAAGCCACGGGTCAATCAGTATCCCGGTGGCAATGAGGAGAGAACTTGGCATTGAGCCAAAAGACCCTATGATTGTGGAAGAGCATCAGGGTGAAATCAGAATAAAACCGTACACGCTCCGTTGTAATTTTTGCGGAACGACAGAGGGTGTGCATGAGTTTCATGGGAAGGGTATCTGTGAAGCCTGTGCAACAAAAGCATTTGAGAAGTTAGGAGGAGGACAGTAATGGAACAGCAGACAGTGAAGAGCATGACCAATGAACAGCTCATTGGAGCATGTGTGTGGCTTGACCGTGAACAGAAGAAGAGCCGGGCTATGATGAACAGCTACAAGGCGGAGCTTCAGGCTAGAGGATTGGCTATCATGGAAGACCACAATGTGAAGTATGTGAAGTTTTACGGTGATGAGGGTAGTGCTGCCATCACAGACAGCATGAGCCTTGACATCCTGAACCCGGACAAGCTGAAGGAGCTTGTGGGTGAGGGAGTATACAAGATGAAGGTCAAAGAGGAGACCAAGACAACCTACAAATTTGACAGCAAATTTGAGAAGGCTATGAAGGCAATCTTCACAGGTGACTACACCTTTGAGACCACACTTGAGGAGTTCCTTGATGAAATGAGCATCAAGCCGGATGACAAGCAGAAGAAGCTCCTCCTGAAGAAACTGAAGGGAGAGTTTGAGAAGGACAAGGAGACTCTCATCTCTGTATTGGTTCCTGAAGGGGAAACAGTTCCGGACTTTGACGTGGAGCTGTGGTACATCTACCGTATCAAGAACGGGGAACTCATCAAAGCTTTTCTTCCGGAAGAGATGATTGATGCCACCATTGAGGGCATCCGGAAGAGCATCTTGGTGGAGACCAAGACATCCATCACATTAGACTATGATGAAACGGAAAAGGAGGAATAATCATGGCAGAACAGAGCAAGGACATCCTTAGTGAATACACCAAGGACATGACTCCGGAGCAGAGAGCAGAGCTTCAGGAGAAAGTGAGCAACATGACGGAAGAGGAACTCAAAGAGTTCCGCAACAGTTTAGACCCTGACAGCATGGGATTTTTTGGAGAGGAGAGTGTGTAGGAATGGAAGCACCAAAGATTGAGAAGCTCCTGACCCCGTACAATTTCACAAATAAGGATAACGCAGGGCGTATCAAGTACATTGTTATCCATTATGTAGGGGCTCTTGGAGGAGCAGAGGCAAATTGTAAGTATTATGCAAGTAAGTATCTTGGAGCATCAGCACACTACTTTGTAGGCTTTAATGGAGAGGTATGGCAGAGTGTTGAGGATGAGGACATTGCATGGCACTGTGGAGCAAGCAGCTATAAACATGCAGAGTGCAGGAATAGCAACTCTATAGGCATTGAGATGTGTGTCCGCAACAAAGGAAGTCAGTCAGCGGAAAGCAAGGATTGGTACTTTGAAGAGGCAACTGTCAATGCTGCCATTGAACTGACTAAGTACCTGATGCAGAAGTATGGAGTTCCTGCTTCCAATGTTATCCGTCACCATGATGTGACCGGAAAGATATGTCCTAATCCGTATGTGTATAATTCGACAAAGCACACATGGGATGCCTTCAAGAAAGCTATTTCAGGAGGGACAGAGCAGAAGGACAGCATGACCAAGATAACCGGAAAATCTGAAACTACAGCGGAGCAGATGACAGCATACATCAAGGCGAAGAATGGCAGCGTTGCACAGAGCGTACTTGATATGATACCTCTGTATCTGTCTGAAGGTGAAGCGGAGAATATCCGTGGTGACATTGCATTTGCACAGAGTTGTCTTGAGACAGGCAACTTCACCTTCTCCGGAAGTGCTGTGGAGCTCTCACAGAATAATTTCTGTGGTATGGGAGTGACACAGAACGGAGAGACAGGAAACAGTTTCAAAACGCCACAGCTTGGCATCCGGGCACAGATACAACACCTCAAGGCATACGCCAATACAACGAAGCTGAAGCAGGAATGTGTTGACCCACGCTTTGACCTTGTATCCCGTGGATGTGCTCCTTATGTGGAGTATCTTGGAATACAGGAGAACCCGAAGAGCAAAGGATGGGCGGCAGGAGCTGGATATGGTGAAAAGATACTGAAGATACTGGATGCAATTAAGGAAACCGGAAGCAGTCAGGCAGGAGATGGAAGTCCGAAGCCGGATGAGACCAAGAAGGATGATGACTTCAAGGAGTATCTCATCACAACCACATGTGATGTGCTGAACATCCGCTCCGGTGCAGGAACGGATAACAAGGTGGTAGGAGCTATCCGTGAAGTGGCAGGAAAGAAGAACAAGTACACCATTGTGGAGGAAAAGAACGGATGGGGCAGATTGAAGTCCGGAGCCGGATGGATAAGCCTCTCATACACCAAGAAGGTAGCTGCATCCACAGGCACAACATTCACACCGTATCTCATCACAACCACATGTGATGTACTGAACATCCGCTCCGGTGCAGGAACAGGATACAGTGTAGTAGGAGCCATCCGTGAAGTGGCAGGAAAGAAGAACAAGTACACTATTGTGGAGGAAAAGAATGGATGGGGCAGATTGAAGTCCGGAGCCGGATGGATAAGCCTCTCATACACCAAGAAAGCCTCATAATAGTAGGAAGGAGGCTATAATGGTAGCAGATGAACTAACAAGAGCCCTCATTGAAGAGACCACGTTGGAGGATATTTCAGAGAGCTACCGCCCTGTGGTGGACATCATAGGGATTGAGAAGTTCATTGAGCTTAGTGAGTATGCCAAAGGAGATGAGCTCTACTTTCCAAAGACAGAGAACATCATAGCTCCGGCAAGAAACAGGCGTATCAAGAAAGAGTGGAACGGATACAACTCAAAGGAGCTTGCAGAGAAGTATAATCTGACAACCAAGCAGATAGGAAACATACTGAAGGATGAGCCAATGATAGGACAGATGAGCATTTTTGACATGAATAATGATGATTGATTTTCCGAAAATGTTTCCCCTAAAGAGTCTTTCATAATGAGTATAAGATAAGAGCATGTACTTAGTACATGCTCTTATTGTTTTGTGTATTATTCTCAAAAAAAATGACAGAAAAGGAGTGGTTTGTATGACGAATTTTACAGTGGATGTATCACAGATTGTCCTCTTTATCGGTGTGATGGCGTTTATCGTCTCCATCATTACGGAGGCACTCAAAAAGTGGACATGGTTTGACAAGAAGGTGCCTACAGCCCTGACAGTCATCATCCTGTCCCTCATCCTCTGCCCGGTCTGCCTGTTGGGACTTGCGGCATATTATGGGGTAGCCATTGAGTGGTTCATGGTATTTGCATCATTCATTGCTGCCTTCATTGTGGCGTTGGTGTCAATGGATGGATGGGAAAGGGTCACAGAGCTTGCAGAAAAGCTCATCAGAAAGAAGTAGCCTATGGATTATGTTGTCACGTTCTCTGATGTGATGGCAGGGGTTATCACTCTTGGGCTTGGAGTGATAACCTTCTTCATCAAGGGGTGGTTCAACAACCTCAAGAGCAGCACAGAGGATATAAAAAAGCAGATTAAAGAGAATGATGACAAAGTAAATAAGAGAATTGACAAGTTGGAAGAGGAGACAGACCGGGATATAGCGAACATCAAACAGGAACTCAATGATATAAAGGGTGATTTTGCTACCACGTTTGTACTCCGTGAAGACTTCTTCCGCTCCATGAACGGAGTGGAGGACAGAATGAGGAGCATTGACAGCAAGATTGACAAGCTCCTAATGCAGAGTAACAGAAAAGAGTGAGGTGAACAACGTGAATGACTTAGAAAAAGCAGAAATCAAGCAGAACAAGGCAATCAGGGGATACATCATCCGGTGCTTGGTGAAGGGATACAACAACACAGCCCTCACAAGGCAGTTATCCAATGCCATGATAGCAGCCGGGCTCATCATATCCCCGGACATCAGCAAGTATCTTGATTATCTTCAGGGAGCCGGATACATCGAATTTACCGAGGAAAAGGTCACAGCCTACAATGCCTATGCCAATGATGCAGTCATCAAGCTCACCAAGGAAGGCGTAGACCTTGCGGAAGGTACGATTGAAGACAATGGGGTTGATATTTGATGGGTGATAAGAGAACCAAGCAGAGAATAACCTCAAAGATTGATGAGCTCCCTGAAGACTTGCGGATGAAAGTGGATGTGATGCTTGCTGACACATCCAATACCTATGAATATATTAGCCAATTCCTGAAGGGAGAGGGCTATGACATATCAAAGTCCAGTGTAGGCAGATATGCCACCCGGACAAATAACGCCATGCAGAGGCTTCTTGAAGCACAGGCACAGACTGACAGGCTGATACAGGTGGTGAAGGAGAACCCGGAAGCGGACTACACGGAAGCTGCCATACTCCTGACCATGAACGGGCTTCTGAACAAGGTGGCAACCGCAGAGGAAGAGTTCAATGAGATGCCACTTGATAAGGCAGGAAGGCTCATTGCTTCACTGTCCCGGACAAAGGTATATAAGGACAGGGTGAAGCAGGACATGAGAAGGAAGGCTGACATTGCTTTCCGTGAAATGGAGTCCGAGATGCTGAAGGTCATCAAGCAGGATGAGAAGTCAGCAGTACAGCTCAAGGAGATACTGGCAAAAGCAAAGGAGCGGATGATGGAAGATGATTGATATTGACAACTGGATGAGGGAGCTTGAGGAAGAGGAAGATATAGAAATCAAGAACAATGAGGAGTATCAGACCAAGCTCTTTGAGGAATATGTACTCCGTGGGTCAGACCATCAGGAGGAAAGAAGAAAACTGAATGAGAGGTATCTGTCCGGGGAGGAACTCATGGGAGAGCATGGACTTAGAAAAGAACTTGCTGCCTTTGACATGTCCTACTTTGGAAGGGCGTATCTTCCACACTACTTCATCCGGAAGTCACCACACTTCCATGAGGAGCTTGATGAGATATGGAGCCGGGGAGTAATGAAAGGAAGAAACCCTCTGAAGGAAGCAAAGGTCATATCAAGACTGAAGGGCTCCCGTCAGGTAGTGGCAGCTCCCCGTGGTCATGCAAAATCAACCAACTTCACATTCAAAGACAGTCTCCATGCCATCCTGTACGCATACAAGCATTACATCCTCATCCTGTCTGACTCTTCAGAACAGGCGGAAGGCTTTCTTGATGACATCAAGACAGAACTTGAGGACAATGCAAATATCATCATGGACTTTGGCTCTCTGAAGGGGGACAAGGCGTGGAGAACCGGAGTGATACTGACCAAGACAGACATCAAGGCGGAGGCAATAGGCTCCGGGAAGAAAGTCAGAGGTAGAAGACACCGGAACTGGAGACCTGACCTCATTGTACTGGATGATATTGAGAATGATGAGAATGTCAACACACCGGAGCAGAGGCGTAAGCTGAAGAATTGGTTTGACAAAGCAGTATCAAAGGCAGGGGATACCTACACAGACATCATGTATATAGGTACCATACTCCACTATGACTCCCTGCTCAACAATGTGCTTCAGAACCCAAGATATAAGACAAAGAAGTACAGGGCAGTCATATCAGAGGCGGTCAATACAAAGCTGTGGGATGAGTGGGAAAGCATCTACACCAACCTCTTCAATGAGAACCATGAGGAGGATGCAAGGACTTTCTATGAAGCCCATGAGGAAGAGATGCTCCTTGGAGCTGAAGTCCTTTGGGAAGAGAAGCTGTCCTACTATGACCTGATGGAGATTAAGGTATCCGAAGGTACAGCATCCTTCAATTCAGAGCTTCAGAATGACCCGATTGACCCGGAGAGTGCAACATTCAATCCTGAATGGTTCGATTATTATGAACCGGAGCTCATGGACTTCTCAAGTCCGGAGTTCGTCTTTGTAGGTGCAAATGACCCGTCACTTGGAAAGAATAAGAAGTCAGATACAAGCTCCATCATCAACCTTGCCCTGTCTACCAAGACCGGGTACATGTATGTGGTGGATGCCTCCGTAGAGAAAAGGAAGCCGGATGTCATCATTGAGGATGTGTTTGAGATGAACCGGAGACTGAAGAGGGACTGCAAGAAGGGCTTCTACAAGTTTGGTGTGGAAGTTGTCCAGTTCCAATACTTTTTCAAGGAGGTCATGGCTGCAAAGTCAGCCGAGGAAGGAGAGTATATCCCGATAGAGGAGATACAGTCAACGGTCAACAAGGTACTCCGTATTGAGTCATTGCAGCCTGTCATCAAGAACAAGTACCTGAAATTCAACCGGGAGCACAAGACACTCCTGAAACAGCTTCAGGAGTTCCCTATGGGAAAAAATGATGATGCTCCTGATGGTCTTCAGATGGCGGTGCAGCTTGCACAGACAGTCAAGGCGGTAGCATCAAAAGCAAATTACAAGACAGTCCTCCGGAGACGTTTCCGGATGGGTAAAGGTGCCTACTAGGAGGTGTGATACAGCATGGCAAAAAGAAAGAAAAGGAACCGGGGCGGAGGAGTACCCTTCAATCCGGATGTAGATACAGGAACAAAAAGACCCGTGACCGCAAGAGTGGCGGTTGGGGATGTCAATGACAAGTTCTCTGATTATCCATCCAACGGACTGACACCACGCAGGCTTGCCCGTATCTTTCGGGAAGCTGATGAAGGGAATGTCAGGGCACAGATGGAGCTCTTTGAGGAGATGGAGGAAAAGGATACACACCTCTTCTCACAGATGCAGACAAGAAAGCTTGCTGTGACGGGTCTTGATTGGGAAGTGCAGCCATTCTCTGAAGATGAGATTGACAAGGAGATAGCGGACTTCATAGATGAGCAGCTCAAGGGAATTGAGAACTTTGATGAAGTGCTCATTGATATGTTGGATGCCATTGGAAAGGGTATCAGCATCATGGAGCTTGCATGGACAGTAGAGGATGGAAGGAATGTCATTGAGGATATTGAGTATGTGCATCCTAAAAAGCTTGTGTGGGATAGTACCACGGATGAGCTGAAGGTATGCACAAGAGAGTATCCTTCCGGTGTGGAGCTTCCGGAGAATAAGTTCGTAGTACATAAGTACAAGGCAAAGTCAGGACACGCAAGCCGGGCAGGAATTATGAGGGTTGTCTCATGGATGTACCTGTTCAAGAACTATGACATCAAGGATTGGGTGAGCTTCTGTGAAGTGTTCGGTATGCCGCTCCGTCTTGGTAAGTATGATGCTTCTGCATCAGAGAGTGACAAGAAGCAGCTCATGGAAGCCATCATCAGTCTTGGAACGGATGCAGCCGGGATTGTGCCGAGCTCCACAATGATAGAGTTCATTGAGTCACAGAAGACCACAAGCGTAGAGATATATGAGAAGCTTGCCCGGTATTGTGATGAGCAGATAAGCAAGGCAATCCTTGGACAGACACTCACATCAGACAGTGGCGGAGGCTCTTATGCACAGTCAAAGACCCATAACGAGGTCAGGCATGACCTGACTGTAGCTGATGCAAAGTCATTAGCTGTGACAATCCGCCGGGACATTATCAGACCGCTTGTAGAGTTTAACTATGGAAGTGAAGCAAACATACCATTCTTTGGCTTTGACTGCCATGAGGTGGAAGACCAGAAGGAAGTAGTTGAAATATACAAGACACTTGCCTGTGATATGGGGCTTGAGATACCAAAGAGCCACATATACAAGAAATTCAACATACCGAAGCCGGAAAACGGTGAGGAAGTCCTGAAGCCGCCGCAGGCAGGAATGATGACAGCACAGCAGCAACCAATGGAAACAACGGAGGAGCTGAAGCTGAAGCAGGAAGAGGGACAGGCAGAACAGAGACAGGTGGACACAATCGTCTCCATTGCTAATAAGCAATCAGAGGACATCTTCCGGGAGATGATGAAGCCTATTTTCAAAATGATTGACAAAGCGGAGGACATGGATGAGCTGCAAAAGGTTCTGAAGGATGAAAAGAAGCTCCGTGAGTTGTATCAGGATATGGAGAGCCCGGAGCTTGAAGACCTGATACAGCAGGGCATCTATCTGTCACACCTGATAGGGAGGTCAATGGACTAATGGATGTATTGTATGGACTGACAAAGGACTTTGTCTTCAAGGAGGCGGTGGCGTTCCTGAAGGGGAAGAGAACACTGACAAGTGAAGAGTATAAGATGCTGTCTGATGAGAGCCGGGCAAAGGCTTTCACGGTGTCAGGATATACAAGTCTTGAAGTCCTTCAGGAGTTTCTTGACTGCCTGACAAAAGCAGCAGAAGAAGGAACCACCAAGGAGCAGTTCCGAGAGGATATGAACAGGTTCCTTGAGGAGCATGGATATGAGGGCATCAACCCTTGGAAGTGTGACAACATCTTCAGGACTAACATGCAGACCGCCCTCAATGCAGGACACTATAAGAGCATGACAGATGAGACCACAATGAAGCTAAGACCATATTGGAGATACCGGACAGCCGGAGACGGACATGTGAGAGAGTCACATGCAGTCATGGAAGGAAGAGTGTACCGGGCAGATGACCCTATATGGGATGTATGGTACCCACCCAACGGGTTCCGGTGCCGCTGCATGGTGGTGAGCTTGTCAAAAAAACAGGTTGAAAGGATGGGATTGCATGTTGAAACAGAGGCACCGTATGATGTGGACTACTCCACCGGAGAGATACTCACAAAGTTTCCTGACAAGGGCTTCTCCAATAACCCGGCAAAGACCGTATGGAAGCCGGACATGACCAATATATCTCCGGAGCTTAGGAAGATGTTTAGGGAGAGAAAACAGCCGGAAGATGGTGAAACAAAATGAGAGCCTTTTTAAGAGGCTGTGAGTGTTCGGATAGGTAAATCTAAGGATATTTACATTGAGAAGCTCTAAGGGGCGTTATAACGCGTTATAACGCTATCAGAAAGCAAAGGAAAGAGGTGAGCGGATATGGCAAAGCTGATTGCATGTGCCGGACAGGGCGTGGAGATCTCCGGTGTGCCTACAGAAATCAAAATACTTCCCCTTGGAAGAGTACATTCCCAAAAGGGGGACTTCAATGTGGATGATGAGAGCTTTGAGCTCATCCGGAAACAGTTCAAGGACAGAAAGCTTGACCTTGTCATTGATTATGAGCACCAAACACTGTCAGATGTGCAGGCTCCGGCAGGCGGATGGATAAAAGACCTCTACAAAGGTGAAGATGCCATCATTGCAAAGGTGGAATGGACACCAAAAGCAGCCGAGTACCTGAAGAATAAGGAGTACAGATACCTCTCCCCGGTGGTATTGGTGCGAAAAAGAGACCAAAAGGCAACAGCAATACACTCTGTTGCACTTACAAACACACCTGCTATTGATGGGATGTTTGCATTAGTGAACTCCCTTGATATAGAGGACATTTCAGAAGGAGGAAATATCATGGACTTAAAGGAACTTGCAAAGGCATTAGGACTTCCGGAGACCGCAACGGAAGAGGAAATCAAGAAAGCGGTTGAGGATGCTGTAAAAGCAGCAGAGAAGCTCAAAGAAATGGATGGAAAGAAGCCGGGTGAAGGAGATGGGAAGCCGGGAGATGGTGAACCGAAGCCTGAAGGGGCTGACATGGTGGCAAACAGCACCATCCTTTCCATGCTTGGACTGAAGGCGGATGCCAAGACCGAGGATGTGGCAGCTTCCATCATGGCTCTGAAGGCAGGAGCACCGGATACACAGGCTGAACTCCTTGCACTCAAGCAGCGTATGGCAGAAAGAGATGCAGATGAGGAGGTTCAGAAGGCATTGAAGGCAGGAAAAATCACAGCCGCACAGTCTGAATGGGCTAAGTCATACGCCCTGAAGGATATGGAAGGCTTCAAGGGCTTTGTGGACAAGGCTCCTGTAGTAGTTCCGCAGGGCAAGCTTGACCTGAAGGATGCTCCGGCAGCTTCCAACTCTGATGAGGTGGATGTAGCCATCCTCAAGAACATGGGAGTATCCATGGAGGATGTTAAGAAGTACAACAAGAAGGAGGACTAAGAGATGAACAGAGCAGGAAACGAGAGAACCGGGAACCGGATGCTCAACATCCCTGTCAAGGGAGGAGCAGAACTGACAGAGGCAACAATGGTAGCCATCAATTCAGATGGTTATGCAGTAGAGGCAACTGCTTCCGCCGGGCTCCTGATTGCCGGATGTGTGCAGAGATATTGTGACAACCGTAACGGGGCAGATGGTGAGCAGACTGTCAGTGTGAAGCGTGGGACATTCGTATGGGAGAATGATGGAACCATCAAAGAGACTGACATCCTGAAGAAGTGCTACATCAAGGATGAGAAGACAGTGACCATCACAGCGGATGGCTCAAGTGTAGCAGGCACCATCTTAGAGGTAGATGATGATGGCGTTACCGTAGACATAACACAGGTATAAGGAGGACATGAAACATGATTGTTAATCAGGCAAATTTACACGGACTTACAGTGGGATACTCAACAGCTTTCAACAAGAGCTTTGATACCACACAGTCCAATTATCAGAAGGTTGCAACTGTGGTACCGAGCACCACAGGAGAGCAGGATTACAAGTGGCTTGGTCAGATGCCGGGCATGAGAGAGTGGATTGGTGAGAGAGAAGTACAGGCTCTTGCTGCTTATGACTACCTCATCAAGAACAAAAAGTTTGAGATGACCATTGGTGTACCGAGAGATGACATTGAGGATGACAAGTATGGAGTGTATACTCCTCTCTTCTCCAACATGGGAGAAGCTGCTGCATTGCAGCCGGATGAGCTTGTCTTTGGTGCTATGATGAGCGGCTTCAATGAGAAGTGCTATGACGGGCTTTCATTCTTTAATACAGCCCACAAGGTAGGTGATGCGACCTACAGCAACAGAAGCAATAAGAAGCTGTCAAGGGAGTCCTACATGGAAGGAAGAAGCTCCATTATGAGCATCAAGGGAGATAAGGGCAAGAGCCTGAAGCTTGTGCCTGACCTTTTGGTTGTACCTCCGGCATTGGAGGAGACAGCAAGGCTCATCTTGGAAGCAGACCAGATTGACGGTACCACAAACGTGCTGAAGGGAACAGCAAAGCTTCATGTAGAGCCTGCCCTTGCAGAGCATCCGGAGTATTGGTTCCTTCTTTGCACCAACCGCTTCCTGAAGCCCTTCATCTATCAGCTTAGAAAGAAAATCAAGTTCACATCCTTAACAAGAGACACTGATGAGAATGTCTTCATGTTGGATGAGTACCTGTATGGAGCTGATGGAAGAAGCAATGCAGGATATGGTTTTTGGCAGATGGCGTATGGCTCTACCGGAGAAGTAGAAGCACAGGCACAGGGATAAGAAGTAGGTGATTGGAATGTACTGTACTGTTGGAGAGGTTCTTGAAATGATAAAGGATGATATGAAGAATGTCATCATTGGAGATGAGTACATAGAAGATGAGCAGGAGCGTGAAGCTAAGATTGCAACACTATGTGAGTCTGCTATATCTGATGCTTGTGCCGAGATTGACGGGTACCTTGCCAAACGGTACAGAGTTCCCTTCACTAAGACACCACAGGTCATCAACAAATTTGCAAAAGACATATCTGTATACAACCTTGTATCAAGGACAGGTATAGATGAGAGTGACCGGGAGAAGACCTTCCTGAACCGATACAACGCAGCCATCAAGTTTCTGCTTGATGTGGCAAAGGGCATCATAAGCATAGGCGTTGAGGAAAAAGGAGGAAGCAGCGAAGCAGCCAATGGCTTCAAGATGAAGTCTTCAGGCAGGGTGTTCTCAAGGGACAGTATGAGAGGATGGTGATGGGATGTCGTCAATCAGGGCAGAGATGTCCGGAGATACTGATGAGCTGCTCCAACGCCTGAACCGATTGAGCCACCTTGAGACCCGTGGGGTTCTGAACTCCATAGCGGAAGGATTGAGGACTTCCACAGTGGAACGCTTCACGGAGGAGAAGACTCCGGAAGGTACAAGTTGGAAGCCATCCATCCGGGCACAGGAGGAAGGCGGCAAGACGCTCACCAAGACCACACAGCTCAAAACAAGCATCCGGTCAGAAGTGAGTGACAGTGGACTTGCAGTAGGTACCAATGACATCAGGGCTGCCACACACCAATTTGGTGATGAGCGGACAATAAGAGCAAAGAATAAAAAGTACCTCACATTCAAGATTGGTGGACAATGGAAGAGAGTAGCCTCTGTCAAAGTAAGCATACCACCAAGACCGTTCTTGGGTATCAGTGAAGAGGATGAGCAGGACATCAAGGACACCTTGGAGGAAATTTTTGAGGAGTAGGACATGGTAAAGGAAAGGAACTACTTAATAGAAACGCTGAAGAGCTCCGGCATCAAGAGTCAGGTCTACACCAATATGAAAAAGCTGAAGGCAGGAAACGAAGTCCACGTTGGTGCAGTATTGCGAAACGGTGAGACATTCGCACGCTCCGGCTCAAAAAAAACATACATAGACCAAGAGGGGCAGCGGAAGCGTAGAGTGAAGCTGTGGGACAGGAGCACATCACTCCATATAGTGATAGCGGACACATCAGAGGAGAAGGTGGAGGAAATCCTTGAGAACTTTCTCCGAAACCTGAAGAAGGGAATTGATGTGGATGGTAACTGGGTGAATATCGTGGTAGGTGAAGCGGACTGGGTAGAAGAGGGTGACAGTATCCTGAAGGCGAAAGTAGCGGTACAGTTCGACATCACTTTTGAAGGCGGTATCTATCAAGATAGAGACATTAAGCCAATGGACATTGGCTCTGTCGGATAAGGAGGAATAATCATGGCAGAAACAAAACAGGCTGCATCCTTAATGAGCATTGAGGAACTCAAGCAGAAACTTGGTGTATCTGATGCGGTGTTTGAAGGAACGAAGGCAGCAAACGGATGGAAGAGTGGAAGACAGGTGGAAGAGAAAGAGTTCAAAGAAGCCTGTGAAGCCTTCCGGAAAGCCCCGGTTGACGGGAGTAAGAAAGACAAGGAGGCAAAGGGATAATGTTTGGAGATGTAAATGTAAAAGTCGAAGACGGGAACCTTGGGAGAAGCAGCTCCACGGGTACCGGGACATCAATCAAAATCGGCATTTCCAATGTGGAAAGCAAGTCACCTATCCTGATTAGTGGCACAATGAACGCCAAGAAAATCAAGGAGAAGGTTGGCAACACACCTCTTGCTGATGCCTGCATTGATGCGGTTGAGTGGGGAGCATCCTCAATCTATTGCATCCCGGTGAAAGCAGGGACAGCCGGAACCATTGGAAAAATCACGGAAGACCAAAATGGATACGGTACCTTTGAGGTAAAGGGAAGCCCTAACAATGCCTATGACATTGTGGTTGAGGTAATGGATGCCGGAGAGTGCAATGAGGGAAGCTTCAGATACTCATTGGATGGAGGAAATACCTTCACAGAGGAAATGACAATACCTATCACCGGAGAGGCAGAACTGGCAACTACCGGACTGACTGCAAAGTTCACGGATGCAGAAGGCGGTGACAGCTTTATGGAGGGAGACCGTTTCACATTCTCCACCACATCACCGGCTATGAGCAATGAGTCAGTAATCAGTGCGGTTGAGAGCCTCATCAACAGCCCTCTTATGTTTGAGTTTGTTCATATCGTTGGAGTATCATCCAAGGCTTTGTGGGCTTCTCTGTGTACGATTGCCAATGACTTCCTGACTAAGTACAAGAGACCTCTGTTCTTTGTCTGTGAGGCAAGAGGAAAGAAGGCAGATGAGAGCCTTGAGGATTATGTGAACGCAATGCTTGAGGAACGGAAGGGCATCAACAATATCTACATGCAGGTTGTATGTAGCAATTCCCGTTATCAGAGAATGGATGGAAGGGTTCAGGACATCAACAATGCAGGAATTGTGACCGGACTCTATGGAAGAGCCAAAGAGTCACAGAGCATTGGAGAGGTGAAGAGCTTCCCTATCTCTGAAGCAAAGCTTCTCAAGCTCCTTCCTGAAGGAATTGAGGACTATATTGAGACCTTGGACAAGGCAAAGTATGTGACCATCAGGCAGTACATTGGCAAGGAAGACTACTATGTGACCTCTGCAAATATGATGTCACCTGAAGGTAGTGACTACTCCTATGCTGAAGATGTCAGGGTGTCGAACAGACTTGTCAAGGCTGTCAGGGCAAAGGCACTTGATGAGCTTCAGGTGGAGGTTGACCCCGGAGATATTGAGACAAGCATCACAAACATTCAGGAGCAGCTCAATACACCTGTGGAAGATGCAGTCCGTGATAAAGTCATCAGCTCCGGAAGCGTGACCATTGACACGGAGAACCTCAACATCCTTGTGGATGAGAAGCTTGACATCAATATCACTTATGTACCTATGGGACATGTGAGGGAGATGAACCTCACCTTTGCAGTAGAGAACCCTTATGCAGCATCTTAGGAAGGAGGTAGATACAGATGGCAAATAAGCAGTTAATCAACGGAAAAGTCTATGACTGGTCAAGCGTGACAATCACAGCTTCCGGCATGGAAAACATGGAACCCATGGAAATCTCCTATGACGATGAGCAGGAGAGTGAGCCTATCTATGGCAGGGGCGGAAAGATTAGAGGTTATGGTACCGGAAATCAGAAAAACTCCGTCAAGCTTTCCTTGCTCCGTGAGGACTTCAATGAGATGTGCAGGGTCATCAAGTCCAAGGGATATAAGAACTTCTACAAGTATGCTATCCCGAAGATTGTAGTGAACTATGCAGACGAAGGAGCTTCAACCTGTACGGATGTACTGACCAACATTGTGCTGTCGAAGCGTAGCTTCAAGGCGGCACAGGGAGATAAGTCCATGAAGGTAGACCTTGATGGTATCGCCATGGGCGGCATCAAAATCAATGGTCTTGATGCGTAACTAATAACAAAATAAATGACAAAAACGGAGGTATAAACCATGAACGAAACAAGAGAAGAGCAGCTCATTAATGCAGGAAAGGCTGCTGAAGCGGATAAGAAGGTAGATGTTGAGGCTCTGAAGAAAAAGTATGCAGCTTCAGAGGAGAAGGTCTACACGGTAGTTACAACGGTACAGGTGGATGATGAGACAGAGGATGAGTTCACATTCCTCTTCAAGAAACCGAAAGCAGCATCCTATGACAGATATGTGAAGACTATGTCTAACTCTGTGACAAAAGCATCTAAGAGCTTTGCTTTTGACAATATCATTGATGAGCAGAGAGACATGCTCAAGGAGACTGTGGAGGAGTATCCGGCTATCACTATCAGCCTTGCAGATAAGCTTCTCCGTATGCTTGGACTGGCAGATACGACATCAGTAAAAAAGCTGTAGAGGATGCCAAGGAGCGGTTCAAGAGCAGTTTTGTGAGCTATGGGAAGATGGTCATATATACCTATCTTCCCAAGGAACTGCTTCCGGAAAGCTTTGAAGACCTGACTTTTGAAGAGTTCTTTGAATTGTACGGTCAAGCGGACTGTGCAAGGGAAATGAGAATTGAAGATATTGAGACAGGCGTAGCCAAAGGAATAGCAGACAATTTTGATAATGACGAATAAAAAAGCCCCACAGCCGGAAACTGTGGGACTTGATGATACACCTCTATGGTCTTGTAAGGAATAGTATATCACATTCTAAGTAAAAAGCAACAGGGAGGTGGTTGCATGGGTATGGAGTCAGTATACAAATTGTCTGTCATCCTGAACTTGGTTGATAATCTTTCCAGTCAGATGAACGGTGTGCAAAGCAGCGTATCCGGAAGTGTCAGCAAGCTCAACTCTGCCTTTGGAACCATGCAGAAGGCAGGAGCAGCCATGGCAGGAATAGGCGGAACCATCACCGGGCTTGCCATGAAGACAGTAACAGCCACCTTTGACACACAAAACGCACTAGGAGAGCTTTCCTCTTTGGGAGTGAAAGACCTGAAGGCGGTGGAGGATGCGGCAAAGAGCTTCTCTGATACATGGGCAGGAACAAGCAAAGCGGACTTCATCACAGCATCCTACGATATTAAATCAGGTATAGCATCCTTGACGGATGAGGGCGTGGCACAGTTCACGCAACTGGCAGCCTTGACGGGTAAAGCCACAAAATCAACAACGGAAGAGATGGGCTCACTGTTTGCCACAGGTTACGGTATCTATAAAGGCTTTTATGATGATATGTCTGACCTTGAGTTTGGTGAGATGTTCTCTGCCGGAATTGCAACAGCAGTTAAGAACTACAAGACATCCGGCTCCGAGATGGCAAGTGCGATATCGGCACTTGGAGCCACAGCTACAAATGCCAATGTCCCACTTGAGGAGCAGCTTGCCATAATGGGACAGCTTCAGACTACAATGTCCGGTTCTGAAGCAGCAACAAAGTATAAGTCCTTCCTCAATCAGGCATCCAGTGCCGGAGAGAAGTTGGGGCTGACCTTCCTTGATACCAACAATCAGCTACTATCAATGCCGGACATCCTGACAGAGCTGAAGGGTAAATATGGGGAGACCATTGATGCAGTAGAGAAGAGGGAACTGAAGGAAGCCTTTGGAACGGATGAGGCGGTTGCCCTTATAGACCTTTTATACAACAATGTTGAGACCCTTGACAGTGGAATACAGGACTTGCAGGGAAGCATGAAAAACGGAATATCTGTGACGGAGGAGATGGCGGAAGCCATCAACAACACACCGGAGCAGAAGTTCCAAGTGCTGAAGCAGCAGATACACAACAATGTGGAGGAACTTGGAAATGGACTACTTCCGGCAGTCAACAATACCATGGACAAAGTGAGCGGACTGATACAGAAGGGTTCCAAGTGGATAAGCAACAATCAGGAAACGGTTCAGAGCATTATGAACATAGCCCTGAAGCTTGGAGTATTCCTTGTGATAGCAGGAAGCGTGATGGGTGTGATAGGAAGCCTTGGAAAGCTTTTCCTGTCAGCAAAGAACGCTATAGGGCTTGTGAAGACCGCAACCTTGGGAATGAATACAGCCTTCCTTGCTTCCCCTATAACGTGGGTGATAGCCGGAATAGTGGCTCTAGTAGCCGCCTTTGTAGTCCTATGGAATAAGTCAGAAGCCTTCCGTGGCTTTTGGATTGGACTATTTGAACAGGTGAAATCATCCTTCATGCAGGCATGGCAGACATTGAAGCCTGCCCTACAAAATCTAGGTCAGAAGTTCATGGAGCTGTATCAGGCGGTGCAGCCAATCCTTGAGGTACTAGGTGCTGTCTTAGGTGCAGTCCTGACGGTAGCACTTGGTCATTTCGTTGGTTGTATTCAGGGAATTATATCAGCACTGACCCCGTTGACCAATGCCCTCTCAAGTTTGGTGAGCTTTGTTACCAATGTGGTGAACATGATTGTCTCACTATTCAAGGGCGATTTTTCGGGAGCTCTTGACTTTGCATCCGCAGCAGTCGGAGACCTGAAGGACTTCTTTTTCAACTGCTTTGATGCCATCATCTCATTCCTTGGTGGGTTTGCATCCGGATTTTTGGATGTGGTTGGTGGTGCATTGTCGGCAATCGGCATAGATGCAACCGAGACCATAACGAAGATGAAGGACACCATCAAAAACGGGCTTGAAGCGGTGAAGGGCTTCTTTGGAAATATCTTAGGAGCTGCATCCGACACCGTGAAGGAAAAGCTTGGCAATATGAAGGCAGCCTATGAAGAACATGGCGGCGGCATCAAGGGCGTAGCAGCGGCGGCTGTAGAAGGCGTGAAGGGATACTACACAGCAGGTTTCACATTCATTGACAACCTGACGGGCGGAAAGCTCACAAACATCAAGAACCAATTCAGTGAGAAGATGTCCGGTGTGGCAAATGCAGTATCATCCGGAATGTCAGCAGCTAAGAACTATGCAAGCACACAGCTCTCCAATATGCAGGCTGCATATCAGTCAAGCGGCGGAGGCATAAAGGGAATTGTAGCAGCAACAATGACAGGAGTACAGGGTACCTTCAGTACAGCATACTCCGTGATAAACAATCTGACAGGTGGGAAGCTTGAGAGTATACGCTCTACTATAAGCAATAAGATACAGGCGGCAAAGGATACGGTCTCTTCAGTTCTTGACAGTATCAAGTCAGCCTTCTCATCAAAACTTGAAGCGGCAAGGTCTGTAGTGTCCAGTACGATTGAGAAAATCAAAGGAGTTTTCAATTTCTCATGGAAGCTTCCGGACTTGAAGCTGCCACATATTAGTGTAAATGGTGGACAGGCACCTTATGGTATCGGCGGAAAAGGTTCATTGCCATCCTTCTCCATCCAATGGTACAAGGAAGGCGGTATCCTGAACGGAGCAACCATCTTTGGAGCAATGGGAGGGAACCTCTTGGGAGGAGGAGAAGCCGGAGCTGAAGCGGTGCTTCCATTGTCCGAACTGTGGAAGCAGATGACAGAGATTGTCAAAGGCGTAGTCAAAGGAGAGAACGAAGAAAGCGGTGATACAGTACAGCAGACCGGGGCAAACATCACAAGTGCTTTGACCTCAAAGGCTGCATCAGTACGAAAGGAAAAGGAAAGCAAGACAACAACCACAAAAGAGACATACACATCAGAGAGATGGGGCAAAGAAGGCGGCACCACCATCCATCAGATTAGCTTCACTGTAGATATAAGCAAGATTAAGGACTTGCCTCTGCTCTACAAGCTGATAGATGAGCTGAAGGATGCACAGAACCGGACAGACAGCCCTACTCCGGCAACAACATAGGAGGTGAGGCGGTATGCTGTATGTGCAGGAAAAGGTAGTGAAGCTTGGAGGTATATATCTTGAAGGTCAGGTCACAAGCGTGGAGGTTCAGGAAGCCGGAAGCGTGTATGTGGCACAGGATGAGAAGGGCAGATACAAGAAGTCACAGCCTGTAGGCTATGAAAATGCCAAGGTGATGATAGACATACTGCTTGAGGACACAAAGACTGCTACCACATTGGAACAGCTCACGGAGATGCAGCGGCTTTTCAAGCCTTATGGTCAGGACAAGCCGAAGCTTCTGCCAATAGTTAATGAAGACTGTGCAGTCCGTGGCATAACAAAGGTATACTTCAAGAGCCTCACCTCTAAGAAGGTTATATCAGAGAGCAAACGGATAGCTTCATTGGAACTGTGGGCTCCTGATATAGCCGGGATAAAGGTGAAAAAGAAGACCACAAAGAAAAAGACTACTAAAAAGAGCACAAAGAGGTCAAAGAGTAAGAAGTCAAAAAGCAAAAGCCCGGCAAAGGACAGCCGGAACACAAGCAGAGGTAAGAAGGCAGCAAGGGCGGCTGTGAAATAGCAGGAGGTGAGAAGCTTGGGATACAAGAAGCTAATATCCCCGGAGTTCCGGGTGACAGTAGGAGACTATGAGGTGACGGATGGTATAGAGGTTGAGTGTTTCTCAAGTAAAGAGTCTCACATGGACTGGTGCCGGGTGGAATTATCACCACAGCTTCAGGGAGTCCTGAAGTTCAAAGATATGGATGAGGCAAGCGTTGAGCTTGGATATGAGGATGACTTTGACAGCCTGATTGATGGATATGTCAGATGCGGTGACACGGACTACTGGAAGGAAATAATGATAAAAGATGACATGATGAAGCTTGACAGAGTGACCATCAAGGCATCCTTTGTAGACTGTGAGCCGCAGGATGTCATCCGGTATGTATTGGCATGTGCAGGGATTGAGGACTATGTGCTGTCTGATGAACATTATGGGAAGAAAGACCTTTTTGTCATTGACAGAAAGAGCGGTATCAATACCATAGCAGAGGTCAACAGCTCATGGGGCATCAAGAACCCGTTCTTCTTTCAGAAAAAGGTATTCTATTGGGGAACCAAGGAAGAACAGAAAGAGATATATGTACTTGAGGAGGGAGAGACCATCCTGTCCCTGAATAAGTACGGAGACCTTTGGGAGGCGGAGACAATAGCCATCCCTTGGATACACCACAGCCAAGAAGTTGAGGTGCAGCACAGCAAATACAGCGGAATTGTAACAGTAGAGAAGACAATAGTGAGAAGTGATGATACCGGAGCGGTACACATGTATATCTATTTTGCAGGAGGTGAGAAGGATGTCTGACATGATGAAGATGTTTGTGGAGCAGGAGCTTCAAAATCAGATAAAAGAGAACTATCCACACATGCAGTATCCGCCCAGCTTATATGCAAAGGTGGTATCTGTGAGACAGAACGGAGAGCTGTATGAAGCAACTATCAAAATACTTGACAAAAACAAGCAGCCTGACATCCGCTTCCCGGAGGTACCGAAGGTGAAAACTGACATACCTGTCCGGAAGAATGAGATTGTGGCAATCGTGCTCATGTATGGTGAATGCAAGCCTTATATCATAGGGAGGTGCTTCTGATGCAGATAACAGGTGCAAATGATGTAGACATCATGCTTGATGAAGATGGTCAGCCTGTATCAGACGGGAACGGGGACACAGCCCTTGTATCGGATGATGAATGTTGGCTTCAGGATATTAAGAATGAGGCAATGACAGAAGAGGGTGAGCTCTTCTATGAGGATGAGGAAGGGGATGCAAGCTATGGGTGGAGCCTGCTTGACTTTATGCAGGGAGAGTATGATGACTTCACACAGATGGAAATACAGCAGCGTATCCGTTCCAAGATGTCCAAAAGGGACTATATTGATGCCGGAAGCATACAGACAACGGTGAACTTTGACGGTCATATATACCATATCAGGATAGCCTTCCGGAGGACAGACAGCAATAGTGAATATAACATTGACATTGAGAGCAATGGCGTGGAGGTGATTGTGGAATGATAGATGAGAGCATTATGGAGAAGATTATCCCTCTCCCGGATGAAGATGAGGAGATGGAAAAGGTACAGGGAGAGCTTGAGGGTGAAGGCTTTCCTATAACGAACTTCAAAAAGGGCGGCATCTTCTATCACCTTTGCCGGATGCTTGTGACCATATACATAGAGCTGAAAGAGCTTGCCCGTACTATCGTGAATGGATGCTTCATCAAACATGCTGAAGGAGACTGGCTGAAGATTAAGACTGCCGACTATTCCAAACAGCAGAAGGAGGCAAAGGCAGCAAGAGGTTATGTGAGCATATACAGGAGTGAATACAACAATGCTCTTCAGGTAACAAAAGGACATTGTTTTAAAACAGAACCGGATGCCGGAGGCAATGAGCTGAAGTTCTATTGCTGTGAGAATACGGTCATTGATGCCGGGGAACCTGTAGGAAGAGTGCTTGTGGAGGCTGAAGCTACCGGAACCTATTACAATATAGCACCGGGAAGAATAACCATATCCATGATACACCTTGATGGTGTGGACTATGTGACAAATGATGATGACTGGCTCTTTGAGGAAGGAGCTGAAGAGGAAGACCTTGAAGACCTCCGTGACAGATGTATGAGCTCATGGGCGGAGCTTGCAACACGAACTATAGAAGAGAAGCTCCGGAACGCTGCAAAGGCTGTACCCGGTGTACTGGATGCCCGGATTGATGCACAGCATCCAAGAGGTCAGGGCACAGTGGATGTGATTGTCACAGGTGCAGCAGGAGAAGCTTCTCCGGAGCTGATAAGAAAGGTGGGTGAAGCCATTGAGCCGCTGAAGGGAAACTATGAGGACTATCTTGTGAAGTCCAGTGAAGTAGTGAGACAGGACTTTGAGCTTGTGATATACCTTGCTGAAGATGCGGCAACGGATGGAGTGGATGCACAGGCAACAAAACTCATTGAGGACATGATGGCTCTGACAAGGGGAGAAATGAATACCCTATACAGGGACAGCATCATCCAAGTGCTTAGTACAAAGATTGATAACTACAGGAAGACAGACATCTTGCAACCGTCTGATGACATGGTTCTTGAACAGGACAAGGTCATCATGGCAGGAGACATCAATGTGACTGTCCGGAACGTAGTACAGAGTGCAAGGGGGAAGGAGTGATGCCGCCATGATAGAGAACTTTATTGAATACATGTGGTATCTGCTCACTACTCCTCTGAAGAAGCTGAAGAAAGCACTGAATAAGTGGTACATCCTTTGCCGGGTGTTCGGCAAGAGGTTTGATGAAGCAAAGGAAGACATACTCCGGGCAAGGGATGAGGGAATGGTTGCTACATGCAGCCATGAAATGCTCCCGGTACATGGAGCTGATAGAAGGCTCACCCGGTATGAAGGAGAACATCCAGAGAACTTCCGCTCAAGGATAGCCATGTATGAGGAGATATGCAAGCTTGGAGGTACCAATGAGGGAGTGCTGCTTGCGGTGAGGACTCTTGGATATACTTCCCCGGTTTTTGTGAGAGCAAATGACCTGACAGGCTTTTCCCATTTCACACTTGATGGAAGTTGGCTCCTTGATGGGAGCCGGACATTGGAGTCTGATACCATTGAAAACAGATGGGCGGAGTTCTACATAGTAATTGTGATGGATGCGGATGAGGAGCATCCTATCAGTTTTGACATTATGCGGAAGACCGTCAGGAAGTGGAAAGAGGTGGGTGCAAAGGACAACTACTTCTTCAAGTATAACTTGAGCATCAGGCAGCCACACACAGGAAACTTCCTTGAGGTACTGTATAAGAAGCATCTGTTCTATTATGACTACAGGAAGCTTGATGGAATGTGGAAACTGGATGGGAGCTATATGCTTGATGCAGAGATGACTCCCGTTGGTACCCGGATAGGATACCGATATGAGAGCCTTTATGAGCTCCATGAAGCCGGGCTTGCAGTTATGGCATACAATTATGCCTGCCGGATGGTAGAGAGTGCCATCCTGAAGGCGACATACAGCTTCAGGATGTACTATTTTGAATACCTGAAGACAGATGGCTCATGGATAACAGATGGAAGCCATGTGGTGGATGCAGAGATGTCTCCAAGAGAAATGAGATGGAGCACAACATTCCACCATCAGCATGAAGAGGAGCTGCTCCTGAAGCAGCGGTACAGGATGCAGCCTTGTGAGGAGGAATACAGCATCAGGAAGACATTGGAGCGGTACCGGATGGTCATTGACTACTTTGATTATCTGAAGCTCAACGGGCTTTGGAAGCTGACAGGCTCCCGGCTCATGGATGCACAGAGGACAGAATACACCACCAAGCAGGCATACAGCTTTGGTGTAGAACATACAAGGGAGTTCAGGGTGATATGGCATGAAGAGCACAACCTCATCTTCCTTGATGGAACATGGAGCCTTGATGGTTCCAAGATAATAGATGCTTGGCAAAAAACGGAGGTATTGTAGAATGGCAACAAAAAGCGTGATAACCAAAATCAGAAGAAAAAAGATGGCTGAAGCAAGCCATACAACCGGAACGGTTGCAAAGATAACACACATTGCACTTGGTTCCGGCGGTGTCAATGCGGATGGTACCGTGATAGTACCACTTGCGGAGAATGTAGCATTGAAGAAAGAGGTGGTCAGAAAGCCTTATACTTCATCAACCAAGACTTCAGATACATCCTATGAGTACACCATCAAGCTTGAGGAAGATGAGCTTGTTGGTACATTCATCAGTGAGATGGCACTCATTGATGAGGATGGAGATGTGGTGGCGTTCTCTAATTTCCTTGCAAAAGGTAAGGATGAGACAGAGGTGACATTCACCATTGAAGACAACTATTAAGGAGGAAGAAGAAAATGGCAAATATAACAGCAGCAGAGCATCCGAAACTTGTCCTTGAGATGACAGCAATGGAGAGGACAACTCCGGCACACTATGATGAGTGGAATGTAAGACATCAGCAGCTCCTTGACAATGACAAATACCTCAATGAGCAGTTCATCAATGTCTTTTCTGACAGTGCAGCAGCTCATAATTCCATCTACAGAGGGAAGAATCTGACAAATGTGTATACGGTGGATGAAATATGTCAGCGTATCAGTGCAGGAACCTTTAAGGACTTGTATGTGGGTGATTATTTTGACATAAGCATCACTACAGACTTGGGTGGTGCCGAGACAGTCAGATGTATCTTGGCAGGCTTTGATGTATTTTGGAATAATGGAGATACAGCCTTCACAAAACATCATGCTGTGATTGTACCGAAGGACTGCTTCAAGACAAAATCAGTTATGAATGATACAAATGTGACAACAGGTGGGTATGTAGGCTCTAAGATGTATAAAACGGTTCTTCCTGTATATGCAGCAGCCTTGCAAACAGCATTAAATAATCATATACTTAGTCACAGAGAATTGCTGACAACAGCAGTATCTACAACAGGCAATTCAAACGCAGGAGCAGGCATCACAGGATATGCAAGCAACTGGGAGTGGAAGGATTGCTTAGTTAAACTTATGAGTGAGATACAGGTATATGGTTCCACAGTGCTTAGTTCATCATTCTATGATACAGGATGTGATAATATTCAGTTCCCGTTGTTCCGGTTAGCTCCTAACCTGAAGGTAGCAGGACTTGGACATAACGGAAGTAGATGGTGGTATTGGTTGAGTGCTGTGGTGTCGGCGGCGGCGTTTGCTTTTTGTGGCAATATTGGTGGTAGTGCTAGTGGCAACGCCGCCGGGGATGGTGGAGTCCGCCCGTATTTCTGTATCGGTTAATCTTTAATCTGCCCCCTGTATGGGGGCAGATGACCGGAAGGAGGAAATAGGTTGAGCGTTCTGAAGAACAAAAGAAGTGTATCCAGTTTGGAGTTCTATCATAATGCCATAATGCTCCGGAGAGAAATCACAATGCTGCTCCTCCGGGACTTTGGCATCAAGGACAAGGTGAGGAGTGTCAAGTCATTGTATGGGGTGCCGGGAATGGAGCCGGAGGATGAGCAGAAGTTTCGGGAAATAGTGGAGAAGTATGAAATGAAAGCCACGATAATAGAGGAATATCCGGCATGGCTCATAGACAAGATGAGGAATAACATAATGAATATCCTCCACAACATGATAATGAACATCACACAGGCAAATACGATATATCCAGTATGTGAGAGTGAGTTCTATGACCGGAGAAACTTCCAAAATCATGCCATAGGAAACTGTGAGCAGCTCCTTCAGGAGATGCAATACATTATATCCATCATCCCGGTGGATGCACAGAAGTATATCCGATATGTGGAAATGATTGAGAAGGAGATAGCCCTCCTGAAGGGATGGAGAAAGAGTGACAACAAAATCCTGAAGAAAATCAGGGAGAATGAAGCAGCCAAAGCACAGAAAGAAGGTGCTTCCCAAAAGGCTGAAAAACAAGTATAATTATCCGGGGCAAGCTTTGTATCAAGAGACTTTTCCACCGTTGAGTGCTGTGGTGTCGGCGGCGGCGTTTGCTAATTGTAACAATAATGGTAATAGTAATAATAACAACGCCGCCGGGGATGGTGGAGTCCGCCCGATTTCGTGTATGTATACTAAGTGTAGGCTATGTGCCGATATACGATACAGGAAAGGAAAGCTTGTCCTTCCGAAAGGTAAAGAAGCTCATCTTCTGATAGAGGGAGGATGGGGGAACATCTTGATGCACCCTGATACGTCAGTTGGTGCTAGAAACGAGGTGAAGCTCTATGAATGATATGGAGTCTGTATATGATGCCAACTCCCTACTTGATGCCTTTAACAAGTCAAAGAAGGGAACAGCGTGGAAAGAGTCAGTACAGCGGTATGAAATGAACCTTTTGAGGAATATCAACCAAACTCAAAAGGAGATGAAGGATGGAACCTATGAGCAGAAGGACTTCTATGAGTTCAAGCTGCATGAGAGGGGAAAAACAAGGCATATTAAGTCAATGCACATCTCTGACCGTGTGGTACAGAGGTCAGTCTGTGACAATGTGCTTGTCCCGGAGCTCTCCAAGTACCTGACCTATGACAATGGTGCTTCCATGGAGGGCAAGGGTATCCATTTTGCAAGGAAACGGTTGAGCACACATCTTCACAAGTTCTACAGGAAACACAAGAGCAATGAAGGGTATGTATTACTGATTGATTTTAGCAAATTCTTTGACAATATAGTCCATGATGGTCTGATAAAGGAAATGCGGAAAAAGATTGGTGATAAGGAGACAATGAGCTTTATTGAGAAGCTCATAGATACCTTCAGGGTGGATGTTTCCTACATGACTGATGAAGAATATGCTAACTGTATGAAAACGCTGTATAACGCCTTGGAACATGCTCAAATTGATAAGGCAAAGCTGACAGGCGAAAAGTACATGAGAAAGTCCGTGGGTATTGGAAGCCAAATATCTCAAATATCCGGAGTATACTATCCCACAAGGATAGACAACTACTGCAAGATTGTAAAAGGCATGAAATACTATGGGCGGTACATGGATGACATCTACATCATCCATGAAGACAAGGAGTACCTGAAGGGGCTCCTGAATGACATACAAGGGATATGTGATGAGCTTGGACTCTTTATCAATCCAAAGAAAACACAGATAGTAAAGCTGTCACATGGCTTCACATTCCTTAAAATCAAATATAACCTAACAGAGACAGGAAAGGTACAGGAACGTATCAGCAAGGACTCCGTCACAAGGATGCGGAGAAAGCTGAAGAAGTTCCGGAAGCTCATGGATGCCGGGGAGATGTCCTTTGATGATGTGAGATGTGCCTATGCCTCATGGAAGGGCGGTGTGAGCCACTATGACTCATACAATGTAGTTAAGAGTATGGATAAGCTCTTTGATGAGCTTTTTATCCATCCATTTATTGGAGGAGGACACAGAGATGAGCAAAACAACAATGAGCAAAAATGAGATAGAACAGAAAATAAGAGACCTGAAGACCAAGCTCTCATGTCAGGAGTCTGATATTGGGGACTGGAAGATTGCCAAGTGTATTGAGTATTCTACCCTTGGGATGGAGTCACCTTATGACCTTCAGGAACTCCACAAACAGAGACAGGTCATCCGTGATGAGATTGGAGCCTTGGAAGAGGAACTTGCCAAGTGTGAAGATGAGGATGAAGCCGCTTCTGAAAAGTAGGCGTTATTCACAAAATTATTGTCAAAAAAAGCGGAGGGTTTTTCCCTCCGTTTCGTGCTTATAAATACCGGAAATATTTCCCGAAAAGTTTTGTCAAAAGTTTTGAGAAGTTTTGACAAAAATTTTGAGCGGCTACAGCTGTGATACAGTTATGAAAAAACAGGCAGGTGGTAAGAAATGAAGAGTTCAAAAAATGTCATCCTGATCGGCATGCCGGGTTCAGGAAAAAGCACCGTTGGTGTTGTGCTTGCAAAAAGATTAGGGCTCTCCTTTCTTGACTCTGATTTGGTGATTCAGGAGAGAGAGGGATGTGTGCTTCATGAAATTATTGAAAAAGAAGGACTTGATGGTTTTAATGGGATTGAAAATCAGGTAAATGCAGCTATTGATGTGAAAAGAACAATTATTGCGACTGGTGGAAGTGCAGTGTATGGGAAGGAAGCTATGCAGCATCTGCATGAAATCGGTGCGGTTTTTTATTTGAAATTATCTTATGAAGAGCTGAAAAATCGCAAGGCGCCGGAGACGGACGGACAGGTGGAGCTCGGCAGCATTTCCACGCGCCTTGGCAGGACGACCCTGGAAGCCCGTCATGTGGAAAAGGGATACGGGGACAGAATTCTGATTCACGACTTTTCGTATATTTTTCTGAAAAATGACCGTGTCGCGTTTATCGGCGCAAACGGATGCGGAAAGACGACGCTGATGAAGCTTTTGACCGGAAAGGAACAGCCCGACAGTGGTGAAATTATCGTCGGACAGACTGTGAAAATTGGCTATTATGCGCAGGAAGTGACGCATATGGATCCGAATATGCGCGTGATTGACTACGTCCGTGAGGTTGCGGAATTTGTGCCGACGACGGAGGGAAGCGTGTCTGCGGCGAAGATGCTGGAGCGCTTTTTGTTTGAAGGAAGCGAGCAGTATACGGAGATCGGGCGCCTTTCCGGTGGGGAAAAACGGCGGCTGAATCTGCTGCGGGTGCTGATGGGCGCGCCCAATGTTCTCATTTTGGATGAGCCGACCAACGACCTCGACATCACAACGCTGACAGTGCTTGAGGATTATCTGGATCATTTTGAGGGGATCGTCATCATCGTTTCCCATGACCGGTATTTTCTCGACCGGACGGTGAGCCGGATTTTCGCCTTCGAAGAGGGCGGACATCTGCAGCAGTACCTGTCTCTTATACACATCTGACGCTGCCGACGATCG
>ENA-OYXZ01000134-OYXZ01000134.1-human-gut-metagenome-genome-assembly--contig:-NODE-134-length-32582-cov-11.144126_pt1 | contig 32582 bp, 32 predicted proteins | sample MGYA00243975_ERZ653432 | MGnify/ENA primary metagenome ERZ653432 (study PRJEB26926, sample SAMN06164954) | human gut metagenome | biome: ENVO:00009003; feature: ENVO:2100002; material: ENVO:00002003...
CGTAGCTGTTGTCATCTAAAAATTTCAATACAAATTTTTTAATAAAAGCCTCATTGAAAATTGCAAGGTTTTTTTGCAAATTTTTTAAAATTTTTTATATTCATTTAGTATATACTTTTTATCTCTTAAAAGCACATATTTCCCATTATTTCAGTATATTATTGCACGACAAAAAGACTGGCATTCTGTCAGTCTAAAAACAAATATTAACTTACTGTATTTTAAATCAGATATCTCATTTCTTCTTTGTATAAATCATTAGAGCTACGGTATCCGAACATTCTTCTTGGATATTCATTCACCCAGTCTTGTACTTCCTGTATATCTTTATCAGTATACTTGTTGATACTTACCCCCTTAGGAATTTTCCTTCTTATCATCCGGTTTCCATTCTCATTAGAGCCTCGCTCATATGAGCTATAAGGATGACAATAGTACACTTTTGTCCGTTTCATGTCAGGATATATGCAGCTTCTCTCCATTCCGGCACAGTCCGCAAATTCAGAGCCATTATCTACGGTAATGGTTTTAAACAGCTTATAAAAATCATCCCCAAGTTCTTTTTCTAATGCATCCAGGGTGTCAACAACTGCCTGTGCTGTCTTATTAGGCTGCTTCCTTATAATACACTTCCTTGTTTTCCTCTCTACAATAGTAAGAAGTGTATTCCCCTTTTCTCTCTTACCAATAACAGAATCCATCTCCACATGACCGAACTCGTTCCTGGTAAGAATATCTTCCGGTCTGTCTTCTATGCTTGTTCCGGCACAAGCCTTTTTTATTCTATGTATAGGCTTGTAGTCCTTTTTATTCTTATTTCTTTTTATAGGAAGGTCTTTATTTGTAATTCTCACAAAGAATCCCTTATCAATACTGTTATACACTGTCTTGGCACATACAGACTGCTCATATTTAGCCATCTCACCTGTGCTTACCATCATTTTAATGGCTACTTCCGGACTATATCCCTTATCGACAATCTTTTCCTCTATTGCTTTAGCAAGCTTCTTATCTTTAAGTACTTTAGGTATCGTTCCTCTTGCAGTAACATTGTAATCTCTCTTATCCTGTGCGATTTGGGCTGAATATCTCACTTCTGTTGTTAAGTCGGAATTAGTATGGATGTATTTCCCTCTGTGACATTCGTTATATATTGTTTTCAACGATACATTTAACAGCTTTGCTGCTTCATATTTTGAATGCCCTGTCTTAAATAGTGTCTCCAGCTCAATACGCTTAGTATAGGTCAGCTCTTTATAGCCTTTCCTCATATAATAACACCTCGCTTGTTATTGTATTAATGTATTAAGCTGTCTTATATCTTAATCATATAATAATCTTAATGCAAATATAAATCAATGAATCTGCAGTATAATTTTTCGCAATGCGAAAATGACAGATTCTGTTATGTAAGAATCTGCCACACTGCATTTATATGTAAAATTATAACTCAATGCTCCCGATCACGAGTGTAGTTACATATTTTTCAATCTTTATTGCTATTCATTATAATATGAATCAAAGAACTCTTTCATATCATTATATCCCATTGTGAACATCTGTCTTATAAATATATCAGGCATCTTTTTAACAATAGCTTTATTAATAAGTTCTTTCTGCTCTTCTGTAAATGAATCAAAGTACATAACAACACCATCTTCTATTGTTGCCGGAACACTCGCAGATGTGACGGAATCCGTCACATTTTCCGTTGCCTTCTTCTTAGTTGTTTTTCTTGTAGTTTTTTTTATTGGTTGCCTGCTCTGACGGTCTAACTCATACAGTCGCTTAATTTCTTCACTTACTGCAGCGGTTATATCGTCCTCTGCATTATTATTTCCAAGTTTCTGATACAAGAACTCTTCTGATGTCATATCTATCACAAGTGCATCATCAGGAATTTCTTGTGTCTCTTCAATGCAAGGAGTACTGTCAACAGTAACATATTTCCCTGTTCTTGGGTCTATCATTGCCTTTAACTCTGCTACATAACCCTTATTAGCATTTTCACTGTTAAGCTTCATTGCCTGTTTAAATGCAGGTGTTTTATCCGGTATCTGTATATTTAACTCCGGATGCTTTTTCTGCAGATTCCTTGCTTTTCTTATTTCTGCATTTGTAGCACCTTTATCTTCCCACGGAAGGGCTTTCCTGTCTATAATAGGCCGTTCTCCTTCCATGAATATAATGCATTTCTTTCTGTCCATACGCTTGACTTCCTGTGGTGTCATAAGCTCCCTGCCAGCTTTATTGAAACTACTGTTATATGAACTTCCATGTTTACCATCACCTATGGTATCAATAGTAGCTTTCCCCAAAAGTTCTGATATGTATTTATGCGTATCAAGTGCGCCAGCTCCTGCGCCCAGATAAATCATTATAGGGCAGTTATCCATAATAATCTCCCATTTTTCTGCAGAGAATAATGCTTTAATCTGTGCAACTGACTGCAGTATAGGTATCATGCTTATGTTTCTGCTTCGTATTACACCCATTAACTGTTCTGTATCTGCAGGTCTTGCTCCGGCATAAAATTCATCCATCCATATTTCAAGAGGAATTGGAAGTGAGCCACCCCTGTCCCTGAAATCATCATCTGCCATTCTGCTTAATATTGTTAATGCCTGGGTGTACAGCATTGAGCAAACAAAGTTATAAGACTTATCGTTATCATTAACACATAAAAATAATGCCAGCTTATTATTTGTCAGGTTATCAAGTGTTCCTCCGACACCTGTAGCAAATTCTCGTATATTCAGGTCATCATCTTCAAAGATTCTCTTAAGAGCTGCTGTTTCACATAATTTCAATTTTGCATTTGTGATAATAATAATAGAGCGTACTGTTTCGCTTGCTCCCTCTTTGAGCTTTCTGTAATCCCTTACTGCCGGATTATCCTCGCTGTCTTCTTTAGCAAGCTTATCCATTTTAAGCTGTAAAAGTGTTGGCGGCTGCTTGCCTTTTTCAACTTTAACATCAGCCTTTTTAACCTCATCATTTACAAGCTTCAATACATTATTAAATGTTCCTTTTCTGCCCTCTTTTTTAGCATACCACCATTCATAATAAAACACCGCCTGCAGATAAAGAGCAACTCCATCATCCCAGAACGGGTCTCCCTTCATTGCATCAGGCGGTGTAAGCGACTGTTGTATGTTGGCTATAAGTTTTATCAAATCTTCCTCATTCTCTATATATGCAAAAGGATTATATCTGTCCGACATTTCAGGATTTTTAAGATTAAGACATCTTACTGTATATCCCTGCTGCTTAAGATATAATCCGTATTTAAACATAAGCTCGCCCTTTACATCCAGGGCAATTATATTGTTTTGGGCCTTAAGAAGGTTTCTGGCTACAACAGATGTTGTTTTATATGTTCCGGCAGAACCTATTACAAGCATGTTGTTATTAGACGGCTTTCTGTCTCCCTGTGTATCAACTTTAACATGCTGGGATAAGATACGGTTTTTACTGTCGTCAGGATTAGCCCTGCGCTTAGTTACTTCGTATGGGTCAGCCCATTCTTCGCTTCCGTTCTGAATGTCAGAGTGAAAATCCCTGAAATGATACATAATGTATGAGCATAGAAAAACCCATAATATAACCGACCAGCCAATACACATCATTGTCTTTTCATTAAAGAATCTCTTGTATTCCCAAATGTGATATAAAAGATACATCACTTTATCCCCAATATTCATCAGGGTTAAATCTGGAAATGAAAACAGCCCGGATGCAAATATTCCCAGAAAGATAAATGGTATAAGCAGAACCATATATGTACTTATCTGTACTTTATTTTTTGTAAACATGCAGTTCCTTTCCGTAACGGATTCCGTCACATTTTATATTCTCATTCCTGTGGTCTGTTCAATATCAGGCTCATAAGTCATATCATCCGTGACGGATTCCGTCACAAAATTATTTTCTGACTGGTAACGCTCCCTGTTAATCTGCGCTCCTATTATCTGACTTTCCACATAGTTTCTTAATGAACTTTCCCCACCAGGCTCATTATTCTTAAGATATTCTATTAATTCATCTGTGGTATAGTTATCAAGCACCATTCCAATATCTGCATATGCACTATGATATGTATGCTCCCTGTTTTCTATAGCCTCCCTGACAGACATGCGGCTTTCATATCCGACTTTTTCTTCTGCTACAACTGTGACGGATTCCGTCACATTCCCAGAAGCTTTATTTTCATATGAAGAAAGAAGGTCACCTGTACTCCCAAGAGCTGCCATCATCATATCTCTGCTGTGCTGTAATTCACCTGTGACGGATTCCGTCACATTGGGACGAGATTCAGTCACATTTTTGGATGCCTGCTCTGATACATTCATATCTTTATCAAGTCTTAGCTTTTCAAGCTTATCTTCAATGTCGGTTATAAGACCTGATGAGGTTTTTCTTATTGTTTCAAGAGAGGCTTTTAACTCGCTCAATTCCTTATCTGCCGACCATCCGGCTATATAACCGAATGAATAATCAGATGTATCTATACCAAAATGTTTGCATACTGTATATGCAACACTTTCAGCCTCTACCTCTTTTGTCCTTCTGTTCTTCTCTCCGGCATCAGCTGCATTGTCATTATGCAGTATTGAATGTGCTATCTCATGTATCATGGTCTTTACAGTCTGGCTTTCACTCATTCCTGATTTTACCGCTATGCTGTCTGTTGTCCTGTTATAATAGCCATGAGCAGCTCCATCTATTTCCTCAAAGCGAATAGGAACATCTGATACTTTTTTAAGTGCCTGCATATACAGCGGGTAATCATTTATATTGCCCTCAAGGTCATGTGCCATGCTTGGCAGTTCCTTACCTTCCGTCTGTGAGACATCAAACACGGACACAACCCTGAATGATGTGAGCTTTATTTCTGTTTCTTCTTTTTCCGGATTGCCATTCTTATCAAGGATTATTTCCCCGGTATCAGGATTTACCTTTTCGTGCAGAACTTTTCTTGTATAAGGAGCTGGTGCAAGTATCTTTATTGCTTTTTCGCCTCTTTTTACATGCCTGTCAAAGTTCTTTTCCCATGACTTGAAACCTGCTACAAGTGAAGCCTGCGGATTCTGCGCTGCAATAAGAAGCGTGTTATTTAGACTGTATCCATGGAATTTAGACATTGTGTTTAGATAACCCATGTATTTTTCACTGGTAAACATATCTTTTATTCCATCTTCAAGCTGCTGTGTTATTTCCTTCACACGGTCTTCACGGTTATATGCTGCCAGCGGTTCTTCTATCACCGGCATAAGTCCATTGTAATCATCTGTCAGCTCCTTATCCTGTCTTTCCGGCTGCATGGTAAATTCAAGATTAAGATAATTTTCTGTAAAATAATTATCTGCTTCTGGCAGTACCTTCTGGCTTGAAAAGCTGAAATATTCTTCCTTATCCCCACCAACAATGATGTGGTCTAATAGCGGTATATTTACCAGGTCACATAGCTGTATCATACGGTCTGTAATCTGTACATCCATTTTGCTTGGAATGAGATATCCGCTTGGATGATTGTGTATGAGCATCATGCTTGCTGCATTAGATAATATTGCAGCTTTCAATATCTCTCTGGGGTGTGACAATGTACCATTCACAGCTCCGGCAGATACAAAGCTTACATTTATAGGTCTCATTCTGCTGTCAAGATTTATGATTCCTAACACTTCCCTGTCAAAATCCCTCATCTGTTCTGACAATGCCCTTACAACACTGTCTGGATTGCTGAAGGGTTCATCTGACATAAGTGGTTCTCTGCTTCTTACAAGTCTTACGGCTACATTATCCAGTTCAAACGCCTTTTCAGGTTCATCAAGATTCTCCTGCGCCTTAACTGTATCTATGTTCATCTTCCTTCACCTCTTTCCTGTCTATCCCATCCATCTTATCTGTAAGGGCTGTGAGGTCTGCCGTTACAAAGAAATCCTCCGGCTGCTTTTCTATGTACTCTTTAAGTCTGGTTATCTGAATATCCATTTGCTTATTCCTCCATACAAAAAGACAGACACTTTTATGTGCCTGCCTTATAATCTTGGTATTGCTTCTTCTTTATATTCTTCTTCCGTTTCCTGCATTTCATATGTGACGGATTCCGTCACATTGGAACGAGATTTTGTCACTTCTGTTTCTGTATTCTGTGATGCTTCAAGCACTTTATTTGATGCGTCAAGTGCTGCTGTAAGCCCATAAACACATGCCGTAAGGTTGTTCTTTTCTTTATCCTCAAGTGCTTTGGTCATTACATGCCTGTACTCATTTATATCTTCCATTGAAAGCCATTCCGGTTTATCAGCTTCTGAAAATGAGTTCCACAGCTTTTCCATTGCATCACAATGGGCCGCAACATTCTTATAGTACAGTGCATCTTCATTTCCAGCTCCGTACCCAAGGAAATATTCACAATCCTGTTTCAGCCTGCCAAGCATCCGGTAATCATTTTCCCTTGTATGTCTTGCAAACGGCTCTGCACATCTTACATCTTCTGTTACCTTCTTATCTGGCTCTCCTAAGATATCCCCGAACTCATCCCTGTATGCTCCTGTATATAGATTTAAACCGCCTATTCCATTATTCTCATCAAAATACAGTTTTCCTTTTTCGTCTTCATAACATGGAACTTCCATGTAACCGCCAAATCCTGTGTATCTCACATTTAACATAGTATCTGCCTCCTTGTTACATCATAAAAATAACCCTTGTATATCATAATCAAGCTCCTTATCCGGCTGCGGATGAGCTGGTTCGATAGTTGACTCCTTTAAATCATCTGCATCAAGGACAATTTCGCTATTATAATATTTTTCTTCTACATCATGGATTGCTCCCTGAAGGCTTTCTGCTTTTGTGCTTACAACCCTTTGCAAAACTTCTGTTATCTCAATGTCATATTCACCTTCTGCATTGTCAGGTACATCTGCCTTCGTGACGGATTCCGTCACAATTTTATCTTCATAGAAATGTGCTTCACCTTTCATCACGCTTGATATCATGCTACTAATCTCTTCCGGAGAATGTGTAAACTGTATCTTATCTCCCTGCCATGTTCCATTAGTATGGTTGATGCCATTGATTAACTTTATTCCCCTTGCCGGCGGTTCCCATTCTGAAAGATTCTTAGTGTAATCATCCAACAGGTAATCATCATGTTTAATATGCCCTGGAACTACAATGCTCTTGTCCGTTCCGCATGGCACAAACAATCTCTTTTCCTGTGGAAGCTCCGGCAGGTACTTATCAAGCCAGGCATTCTTCTCATCAAGTGCATAATGGCTGTCTGACAGATAAGCAGACAGTATATATACATCAATATCATTCTTTGCTATGAGCTGCTTTATCGCACCTAGAACATTTTCATTAGGTTTAAGGTTAAGGAAATAATCCTTTTCGTAAAGTACCTCAAGTGTATCTACAGGTTTGAACTCTGCAAGCGTTCCGTCCATATCCACAAACAACCTCTGTTTGTCAGCAATATGTACTCCGTTATATATTGATTTAAGAGTTGCTTCTGTTTCTGCTTTGCCTGCTTCAATCATCCAGGGTTCTTTACTTCCAACCGTCCAGAGAAACAGCTCGAAACTCTCACATTTCTTTGCCAGGTCTTTATATACATTCAATTTGTCATTTGAAATATCCATTGTGAACCTCCTCTGTTACTCGTTTTATGTGACGGAATCCGTCACATTAACAATCCGTCCTATTTAACTGGAGCTGCTTTAGGTACTACAGGTGCAGCTTCGTAAGCTTTAGCCATGCTCTTTGTAAGTTCAACCTTATTGTCGTGTCTGTCAAACTTGTTAAATAATTCCTTACCGGTCTTATATGTAGTTCCACCATCAGGCTCACCTTTTACCCATAACTTAGCCGGCTTTTGATTGTTAATAAATGCAATGAATCTGTCTTTGTCACCGTCATTGACTGCAAAAACCTGATTCTTAGGAAGCATTAAGGTCTGCTCTCCCTTAGTCCCTGGAACGGTGCAGAAGAAAAAGTTAGGGAATTTCTGTTCCAACTGGGAATTAACAGCATTCCGGTCAACAAGTGTTTCCTTATCAATGGAAATCTCAGAAAATGCCATGTTGCTTCTTAATGCCTGGCAGTTTACGCTCTTGCTGTCCTGTATCTCCATATCCCACTGTTGCATTGCCTTTTCAGCATCAGTAGCCTCAAGCTGTTCAAATTCTGCTATCTGTGCCTTAATGTCATCAGATGCAGATTGCATGTATTCATCAGGTGTTCTTCTGGCTGTGTTTAAATAGTCGTCTTCGGAATATATCTTCATATCCGGTACATTGGCAGATTCCTTTACATTGTCAGGCGCAGCATTTTTAATCAGAGAGTGCTTATAACTTTCATAACACTGCTTTGTAATGTTAAGGTCTGCTGTGGCGACCCTTAACTGCTTTTCTCCATCATCCGGTATCAGGTCTGGAAGCTCCGCAAAATTGACCTTTGTTTCTGTAAGTGCATTCTTCATTACATCAAGAGCTGCATCCGGAACTGATACTATTGTTGTCTTACCGTTTGTAAGATTGATAAGGTCATTAGAATTAAGCTCCTTATCTGATGTAAGATTAGCCTTAATATAATCTGTAAACATAACATTAAATTTCTGCTCATCTTTCCTTGCAATGCTCACATGTACTGCCTTATCCTCGTCATTTACAGATTCCAAAACACAATACTTTACTCCAGCCTTATCCAGATAATTCTTAATGTTATCAATGGCAGCTTCCCTGGTATCACTTTCTTTGAAAGGAACTCTGAATATGCTGTAGTCACCGCCTGTCTCCTTAAGAAACTTTGTAAAATTTTCTGTAATATCCTTATCAAAGAACTTTGCCTTAACACCTCTTGCCATAAACTGTATAAGCTTAATTGTTGCGTACATTGCCGGCTGGGATATTTTTAAATACATCCTCATGCCTCTTGCAATTTTCCCGTAATCAGCGTAAATGCTGTTGCTGTATTCACTCATAGTCATTTCCTTTCTGTGACGGATTCCGTCACATTCTACATTCTTAATCCGGCAGCCTGTTCTATATCAGGCTCATCTGTTATATCAGGTGTAATTTCGCTTTCAGCCTGAATTTTATCTGTTACATCCGGTGTGACGGATTCCGTCACATTTTCGCTTGCTGACTTTTCTAACTGATATCTTTCTTCGAGTTCTTTTACTGCCTGAAAAGCTTCCTTTGCTGTTGCATACATAAGAGGCTCACCCTTTTCATCACGGACATAATCAGCCATCAGCTCATCATAGATTGCAAAACCGGCTGTCCTTGTTGCTGTCTGCTCATCAAGATATCTTCCTCTGTACCTTTCAGATGGATTAATCTCCTGCAGCATATCTAAAATAGCTGCTTCTGACTTTGCTGCAGCTTTGTAAAAGTCCTGAAATTTCTGAAGACTCTCCTCAAGCTCTGCTGACACCGTTCTGGGTCTGTACTCACCTTTCTTTAAAGCTGCACTGGATGCATCCAGGACATTTGCACATAAAGTAAGCTCACTGTCTGTAAGTAATTCTTGTCCTGCTTCTACCTGCGCCATTTTTTCAGACGATATAAGAAGAATGTTAGCAAGCTCTTCCTGCGTAATATTGTTATCCTGTCTCAGCTTTCTTATTAATTCACCGTATAAATTCATAAATGCTCCTTTCCACTGAAAAAGGACAGACATAAATGTCTGCCCCTTTGGTTCATGTGTGACGGATTCCGTCACATTACATATTAAATTTAGGATGTTCATCATCAGGTCTTATATCCGGATTGCTTTCCCTCATTTCCTTTAACTCATCGATACGATATTCTCTTACCTTGTCAATCTGTTTATTAATGCAGTATTCTGTACCTTTCTCCAGCGTGTGATTCTTTGCATTATAGATACTTACGCTATAGCCAAGTATCTCTTCATTATCCAATGTATCATTAACTTCGGATATCATTCCCATAATACCCTTGAGTGTATCTGAATCAGGTGTAAAAAAATTATTTACAGGCACAGTTATAACTTCATGAGTGGATGAAGGAATAACAAAGAAATCTTTCCCTTCATACAATGATGACACCTGCTGTCTTACATTATCATCCAATATTACTGATGCACCGCCTGCTTTACTCTCACTTGTCACTACAATCATTTCCGGCAGATATGGTATTTCTAGGCTGTCGTCTATGGATGATATCACTTCATTTATAGACTTAATACTAGCATGAGTGATATTGGCAGTATTGGATATCGCATCATCAATGAGTCTGTCTTCACTTATTCCCTGCTCAATAAGCCAGTCTTTAGGTACTGGTGATACTGCACGCATTCTCTCTTCATCAGAAATCATAATCTTGGGAACAAACTTCATTCCATTTATTTCATGGATAACTGCTCTGTCATTGTTATATTTATATGAGACTGCGTCCATAAATATATATGGCTTTGCTGTATTATAATTAGATAGCTTCTCCCTCAAACCATTAATATTAATGTCGCTGCTCTTTGGTGCGGTCTGCAGAAATCTGTTAATTGTTCCTGCAAGTATCTCTGCTGTCTCTTCCGGAGTATCGATATACTGCAGTTTTTCCATTGCCCTGTCAAGATTAAACACCGGATATGCAGCCTCTTTCATATCAGGATTAACAAGGACGATTCCTGTATATGTCCCCATTTCCTCAATATTAATTGCATATTTCGCTGCCTCTGGAGTTAAAAATCCTCTTAATCTGCCACTCTTTACTAATTCAATTACTTCCTGTTTTGTCATATTCTCTCTTCCTTTCATCTGACTGTGACGGAATCCGTCACATTTTTCTGTATAAAAAAAGGACTTAAAACAAAGGTGCGAACCTGCCGCAGCAGATTCACACCTGTTTTAAATCCTCTTTTTATACTTATTGCAATTATAGGGTAACACAACTAATTAGTCTCATCCAGTCTCATTTAGTATCATTTTGCTGTGTTCCTTACACTTGTTGCAAGTATAGAGTAGCATATCTAATTAGTCCAATCTAGTCCAGTTTGGTTCAACTTTTAAAATAAATCTGAATGAGTTCCTGTTCTGACAAGTTCCAGGTGTTCTTCATTATACCGATAAATCAGTAACCAATCTGGCATTATATGACATTCCTTGAAGCCTGCATAATTTCCAGTTAAATTATGGTCTTTGTTCTTTATATCTAACGGTTCAGGTATTGCCAATGTTTTTACAATTGCTTTCAATAAATTCATATCAAGACCACGCTTAACACATTTTTTATAGTCCTTTTTGAACTGTCCGGAATCTTTGATTTTTAACACTTATTTATCCCTCCAGACTATCCCATAGCTCATCAAGTGTATCAAAACTCTCTCCACCACCATTTTCCAGTTCTTTCATTGCATTTATAGTTTCAGCGTTTGGTTTGCTTTCTGGAATTGTAGCCCCCTGTAAAAAAGCAATCACATATTCCATCTTATAATCTGGTACTTTATCTAATAACTGTAATGCTTTCTCTCTTTCGCTCATTACGCTTCACCTCTCTTTTAATGATTAAACTTTACTTATTTATTGTATCTCATTAATGGATTTCACACAAGAAAATTGAAAGCTTTTTTGCAATAGCGGACATGAAAATCTCAGGATTATTAACACCTTTTTCAAATATATCTAATTTTTTTCTTGCCTCCTGCAGCTCAATACTCATTTTCCTTTTCTCGGCTTATAGGTTTAATGCTTTTTCATTTAGCTGTATGTATGCGTTCTTGTCTTTCTGAATGTATATTGCGAAGCCGTTTTCAAGCAATTTATTCCCTAATTCTTCAGCCATATCCTTAAATTTCCCTGTTGAACGTGAGATTTTCCTATACCACTCATTACCATTCCATGAGTATCCGTAGGATTTTACAATTGCTGTGAATTCTGCGTCTTTCTTATACTTTAAAGATATTCTGTAATCGTACGTGTTTTTATACTTCTCAACAATCTCTACTATACCATCATGTTTAATCTCTTTTGGCCAAACAGCATTGCTTTCTACCATTTCTTTGTGCTGCTGCTTTTCCTTGATTTTTTCTGCGTACTCTTCAATGAAAGATGAATCGAGATAGTTTCTGTTGTCAATCCAGAATTTCGATTCTGTTTTTTCGCTGATGATTGTCGCTATGTCATTCTGACCATTGCTGTACTTTTCGTAGAACTGCATTCTTATAGTATTCGCCCATGCAATCTGCTTCTCGCTTCCACTTAACTTGGGGAGATTGTTTTCTGCTGCTTTTTTCTCTGCTTCTGCATTTGCTTTCGCATGTTCCTCGTCTTTCTGTTTTTTCCAGCATTCCGGGCATAATCCGGCAAAAATCTCATCCAGCCTTTGCATTCTCTCCTCTGTTTTGCCTGTGACATTTACCCTTCCTTCATGTCCACAGGCATATGTTCTGTAATACCATGCCATAATTGTGTTCTCCTTTACTGATTAATTTATATTTTCCGGTGTTGGAACGTGAACTTTTAGAAAATCTATCCCAGCATTTCCTCTGCAAGTTCTCCCCCTTCCTGATATTTTGCAATTATGTCTATTACTTTTCTGTATTTATCAGTTATTATATATCTGCAATTTACATTATCGTAAAATCCCATTGCCTTTTGTTCTCTCAGCTTAAAATTTCTATAATATTTCAAATTAAGATATGTTCTATTTATATCAGCTTTAATCCAATCATTAGCTTCCCACTTACGATACCATCCATTATCCAGATTTTCATCTGGAAAGATTTTATCTATTATTGCAGAAAGTTCTTTCCATGTAATTGTGTATCCTTGTGATTGTCCGAAAGTTTCCAATTTATAAATCATATCTTATCCTTTACCCCCTTCAGCTTTCCGCTGATTTTCTGACTGTTCTTAATTTATATATTCATTATATATTATTAAACTATGCTTGTCAAGCATTATTAAACTATGCTTTTATTTTTTCATTCTATCAAGTTCCTTATTAACACAATAAAGAACAAATTCTGATAATTTCATATTTTTTAGCGTTGCCGCAGCTTTTAACTTTTCTTTTGTACCTTTAGGAGACATAACTGTTATACGGTCATAGTTATCCTTTTGATATTGTGCAATATAAGCAAGTTCTTTTTCTTTATTTTTAAATGCCATATTAACGCCCCTTTTCTTTTTATTTATCTTATAATACTTTATTAAACTATGCCTGTCAACATCATATTAAACTATGCCTTATAAAATTATAACTTTTCTGCAAAACACACAAAAATCATTTAACCTTTTTCTTATAATAGTTCGCCAAACGCTCCATCATTGCCACATCCAGCTCTGGTCTTGCTATTCTTCTTATTTCTTCGTATGCAAATCCATCTTCCATGCAGTGCATAAGGAAATCTTTCTGCTCGGCTGAAAAACGCTTATCAGATGCTATCTCTTTTACAAAAGAATCATATACATAAGCTGCATTCTCATCTTTCTTTTTACTAAATAGCTTTGAGAAAAAGCCTGTATTCTTTGTTTGCTGTGAACTGTCCTGAACCGGATTGGCACTACCGATATTAAGCTTATCTTCCATATCAGATATCTGAGCTTCTAGCATCTTTATCTTGGTTCTTGCCTCATCACGCTGCGTCATCATTAACTTATATGCTCTTTCCTTTTCATCAAGTGTGAGCTGATACTGCTCCATCAGCTTCTTCTGTGTCTCTTTCTCTTTATCATACGCAGCTTTAACCTGGTTCTGAAACAGGTCTCTTATTTCTATGTTAGCCTGTGTTACTTTAACAGCTAAGTCGTTGGCTTCTTTTATCTGCGCAGCCAGCTTGTCATTATCCATATATGTATCAGTATTATAATTCTGAACAGCTTCATAGAATGCATCAGGTTCAGGGTTATCATTGTACAGCTTCTTAAGCCTGTCTGTATTTCTCACTGTTACCAGAGCATATATCATTCTCTGTACTGTCAAGGAATCTGTTACATACTCGCTTATAATATCCGGTACATCAATATTAAAGTAATCTGCTATCTGTAAGGCAAGCTGCTGTTCCCTTGTTAATTCATTTTCCATAAATTACATTCCCCCTTTAGGTGTGACGGATTCCGTCACATTTTCTTCACGCTCTTTTTCTTCAGGCATCTTATGCGGTGCATGTACAATATTAACCGGCGGTCTCTGTACAACAGATTCTGTTATATCTGCCTCTTTAACAATCCTTGATAGTATTCTCTTCTCTGCATAAAGCATTTCAAGCTTCTTGTCATATTCAGACGCTGCAGTAAAATCACCTCTTACCAGTTCCGGATGCTCCGCTTCAATTTCTTCCAGTCTGTCAGATAAAGACTCATATTCTTCATCTGTCATTTCTGCCCTGGCATTAATAAGCTTTCGGTAAATATCCTCATATTCCTTTTTTACTCCTAAATCGTCTACATTAATATCTTCATCAGAATATGTCCTGTCACCTTTTAATTCCTTAACAGCTTTTATTTCCTGTTTTACTGCAGCCAGTTTTAACACTGCCTGGTTCACATCCTGAATATCGTTATCGAGAATGTAATTACATTCCTCAAGCAGCTTATCAATCCCGATTAGGTCCTGTCTTACCCTTATCTGTTCTTTGAGCTGCAGGTCAAAATAATGGTACTGGCTTGCCTGTCCATAACGCATTACAGCACATACCTGGAATCTTGTGTCCTTGTGTTCTGTAATAGTAGTAAGTCTGTCCTTTACATAAATCGTATCTGAAGGAATTATATCTTTATCCGGCTGCATGATTCTTCTCTTTATATCTGCAAATGTATAACCAGTTCCTAAGTTATAATCCCTTCTGGCTTTCTTGGAAGTTTTCCCATCAACTTCCTTCATTGCCGGATGATGATATGATACATACTCTCCATGTTTTTCAGACTGACCTATACGCATGTCATAGCCCATTCTTTTCATTTCATCAAAGTATTCCTGCAGATTGTTTGATACGGATACTGCCATGTCTATATCAAGTCTTATTATCTTTTTCCATGTAAACTTGTCTGCTTTGCCTGCAGAATGTTCTGCATAAGACTTTCCAACTCTCTTGGCGGATTTATCATATTCAAGTCTGCCAAGCCCATACTTTTCCGTTATCCTATCCGTAACAGGCTGTATATATTTCTCCCAGTCTCCGTTTACATATCTGTACTTGCTTCCGTCCATTCTTCCTACAGAATTGAATACAATATGGCAGTGCATATGTTCATGGTCGTTATGAACAGCGAAGACATATTCGTAACCATCACCAAAGTAAGCTTCACAAAATTCTTTGCCTACTTTATAACAGGTTGCCTCATCACATGCTCCCGGAGGAAAGGATATTACATAATGATATCCCTGACGGCCATTCTCTTTTCCATACTCCTTCTTAGTATTCATCATACAGTCATATATTTCATCAGGAGTCACACCTGAATTGCTTCCAACCCATAACCCACCTTCTGTTTTATCCGGATTCATTATGTACTTAATGGAATTAATAAGATGCTGAGATGCTTTCCCTTTGGGTGCTTCCTTAATGTTCTTAAGAATTGTTGTCGCCATCTATTGCCTCCAGTCTTATTTTAATGTCATCAATTTTTTCATCTGCCTGGGTGAGAAGGTCTTTCATATATTCTGCAGATTCCTTATCACTGTATGCCGTAAGCCTTAAAAGTCCCTGATGAAATTCTGTGCGGAGTTTACGAAGCTCATTCATAATCTCTTTCAACTGTCTCTCACTGTTTTCATAAGTAAGCTGTGAACGCATGAAGTCACTCTTTCTTAATCCGTCTGATTTTTCCTTTGCCTTTTTGTAAAGAGCATCAAATTTTTCATATTCATTTTCCGTCATGCGTACAATGATTCTTACACTGTGTCTTCCTTCTTTTTTATCCATACATTTCCTTTCCGGTAAACAAAAATGGAATGACATCCATTACTGCCACTCCATTTTTATTACGCAAATATTAATATGTCTGGTGATTATATGTAACGGAATCCGTCACATTTTCTGTTACACTTTCATGAACAGTTTCAGATTTATTTTCATGTGGAACTGTTGCACTTTCATTTGCCATAGCAAGAAATTTATTGAGCATTTCTTCTGTGACTTCTGTTCCAAGTTTTTCTTCCAGAGTGGAAATAAAATTCTCTCCACGCTTCTGTTTCTCCTGTAACTGTAATGTACGCTGCTGCTTTTTTAATTCAACAAGTTCCTTTTTCTTATCAGAAATAATTTCCTGATGCTTATTGATTTCATTTTCAACCTTTTCAATTTTTTTAGATAATGCTGACAGTGTCATATTCTTTCAATCCTCTCTTTCTCATTTCTTCATTAATTATCTGCTGTCGGAGTCTTAGCTCATCTCTCTGCGGAGTTGTCATATGTGCAAGACTTTTAATTATCCAGAGTGTTTCCCTGCCGACATATTTCTTTGCAACTCGTTTCTCGCACTCCGCAATCATTTCATCAAATGTTCCATCAAAGTCATACCAGACAAACACAAGCTCATCACTCGAAATCATTATTTTTTTATCCAGAACAGAAAATTTTGCAATGATGTTTTCTGCGTTCCTTAGCAAAGCTCCCTGGTTCTTTTCTATATCCAAAGTCCAACAGAAATTATTCCAGCCATTGTTAGAAGGGAGGCTTGCCGGAATCCTTTTTGTTACATGCTGTGTGTAGTATCTTATCTCATCCGGCGGAGCTTCTACATACGGCTCTCCAAAAAATCCTGCGTTACTGGGACACTCCTTTGATGGTTTTGCTGTGAAAAGTTTTAACAGATTTTTTTCATTTTCTGTTATGCTTTCAAAGCTGCCACCTGATAATTGCATCTTGATTTTTTTAACATCCTCTTTCAGATTTTCAATTTCTTCCCTGAGATTTTTCCTTGCTTTCTGAGACAAGTTATCCTCATCCTGTTCAATAATTTCTTCCTCATTTTCTGTCTGGTCTGAAAATTTATCCGTTGAAATATTGTCAGAAATTTTCTTTACCATTTCCATAAAGGATTCTGTTGAATCATCATTTTCTTTATCCGTTTTTATTTTCCTTAGCGTAAGTTTTAGAAGTGTATCACACATCTTACTTAAGCTCATGCCATCAGGCTGAACACTCTTTAATTCTTCTGCTGTATCGTCTGATATTCTGATTGAAACTGACATAATTTTTCTCCTTCCTGATTTGATTTTGATTCTGTTTTCAGGTGATGCAAAGTGCATCTTAATGAATGTACCAGGTGATGCAAAAGTGCATCTTGATGTGATGCATGATGCAAAGTGCATCACCCCTATGCTGCAGTCTGCATCACCCTCAATCCCAGTGCTGCACTGATGTGATGCAATATCCACCGTTTGCTGCAGTCTGCATCACTTTTTCCACCGTTTTATGTACTTCTTTTTGCAAGATACGCATTTTGTCATACAAAATCGCCCCTTAAAAAGTGGCTTGCAACCTTGTTAGGGAGTATCCCTAAGACCCTCTGGCACAACACATGACAATCATATTCACATTTTTTCTTTGCACTTTTATTTACCTTCATGTAATTTTTCTCCTGAAAATTTTTAAAACCGAAACGGTAATTTTTAAATTATCGTTTCGGTTTTTGGTGTCTTTGAAAAATATTTTTAATCAATCCTTTAAAAAAATCTTCCGATTTTTTAAGGGAATATAAATTACTCTGTATAATTTTTCATGTAATTTTTCAATGCTTCTCTCAAAGAAATATCTTCATGGTCTTTCGCATATCTGTAGAACTCATCAAGAAGATTGTTTGATGTACTCATCCTGACAAGCTTAATATTTTTATTGTTCTTCACCTCGTCTCTTAAGTATGAAGTGATAGTTTTTTTCATTTCAATCTCTTTACTTCTAGAATATAAAAGTTCCTTTGTGCAGCTCATACACTGCATGAAGAACAACTCATATTCAACATTAATTTTATCCAGTATTTTATCCTGCATATTATCATGTCCTTTCACATTTTAATCATCACTTGCGCTGTCGGCATCTTCAATTCCTTTCACTCTTCCAATATGAAGCTGATTAGATGTATGCCATTCATCAGTTGCACTGTATATTCCGATTGGGTCTCCTGCCTCAAAAACTTTTCCATTGCCAAGATAAATTGCAACATGCCCTATCTCGCCATTCGATGTTTCATTTTTATAGAAAATCAAATCTCCCGGCTGGATATTTTCTTCTTCAATTTCTTCGCAGGCTTCGTACTGGTCTTTCTCCAGTCGTGGCAGATTTATTCCTGCCTTACCATAAACATATTGAACAAGACCTGAACAATCAAAACCACCATCATCAGGTGAACTTCCTCCTGATATGTAATCCCATCCTGAATATTTCATTACTTCATCAACAATCTTCTGTACAGTTGCATTATCATAATTGTATATGAACTGATTGACAAGCTGCGCATAAAACATGTTGCCGTATGCATAACGCCATCCACCATTGTAATTAATGGCAATCTGATTTTTATAAGCAACCTGTTTCCCTCCGGATTTTTCTTCAGCAAATGCTATTGCCAAATCAAGTGTATATACCTTGCCGTTTTCTGCAACATAATCAATAAATCCTGTTCCAAAATTGTATGCCTGTATTGCAGTATTTATATCGCATTCCTTTTCAGATGCTTTCATGACGCATGAAGCAAAATATTTTGCTCCCTGTGCAATCGACTCCTGTGGTGTCTTGAAGCTGTTAGGTGGAAGTCCTGCGGATTCTGATGACTGCATTACATCAGTTCCAATTCCGTGTGACTCAACTTCCATTATCGCAAGAAGATAATTCACATAATCTTCTATCTGTTCATTGACTGCAGCGTCTTTTACATCCTGCGTATAACTTATTGTATTATCTGATAATAGCTGTCTGTATAATCCTGCAATGACCTGTGCAGATGATGCATCCTTAACAGCTCCGGCAATTGATGATATAAGTGCAACAAGAAGAGAAACAATAACTATAACAACGGCTAACACGATAAGCAGAGGAAGAAGAATAACTCCAAGCTGTGATATCAAAGCAGCCGCAAATGCCATGATAACTGCTGTTATTTTTTGTATCGTTCCCATCCCCGACTTAGATATTGCAATATCTGACGAATGCTCCGTCTGATAATCTGTCGGGTCTGATTCAGGCTGTGATGATGCATCCTTTAATGTATCTGCATATTTTTTCACTGCCTCTGTTGCTTCTTTGGCTATCTCACTTGCTCCACCAGAACCGGCAGCCGCACCTGTCTGTGCTGCTGTCTTTGCTCCATTTTCAGCAGCTTTTTTTGCAGTCTGCTCTCCGGCTTTTTTGGTATTTTCCATTGCAGAATAAGAAGCCTCCTGCTCATTTATCCTGTATGAATAATATTGATTATCTGTATAAGGCTGTTCATTCTTTTTATTTTTCTCATCAAAAAAAGTGACGGAATCCGTCACATTTTTTGATAACAATTCTGATTGTGCATCCAGCTTCTTCTTAAATCTTTTATATTCAGGAGACTGTTTGAACACCTCAAATGCTCTCTTCTGCTGTGAAGGTGAAAGGGAAGAAAACGCTTTGTATTCTTCCTTTGTCATGTAATTTTCTACAGACAGTCTTTCATATTCTGGCTTGGGAATCTTAAGACCGCTTTTCTTTATTTCTTCTTCAACCGGATTAAGAATCTTCCTTGTCGAACCAAACTGTGGTATTGATTTTACATTTACTTTTTCATCAGCAAAATTAATCCCCATAAGCAGCCTCTTTCATTTTTTCCTTTCGAGCCTTTTCCGCTTTCTCATGGAAGTTCGTAGAGAAAACTTCATACAGTGGATTATCCTTGCTCATAAGACTGTCAAGAATTATAACCTTCTTGCCCCATACCATTACAGACCTTCCAGGTCTATCACTTTTTAGGGCATCATATTCTGCCTGGGTCAAATCCTGAATTTTTGAAAGCCTTTCCGCATCTTCTCCTACCTGCTGGAAGAACATCTTATACCCACAATTCTGAAACATATCCCTTAAATCAGGATTTTCCAGTGCTCGTGTAAGATTCTGCATGGCGAGTGTAACAATACCGCCAAACTTTCTGTATGTGATTACAGCATTAAGAAGTATTTGTGCTGATGAAGCATTCCTGGTTACAACCTGTGTTTCATCCACAACAAGTCGTGTAGCTTTCTGCAGTTCCTGATTGTAGTTCATCCTGATTGAGAGGAAGAACATAATTGATATCATTACTGGCTGCCAGTAATTTTCATCAACATTCTTAAGACCAAATGCTACAAGTCTGTAAGTACTTATATCTACATCTGATGGATATGCAAACATATCATATACACCATCTGTATAACTGTAGAGGCAGTTTACCATCTCATGAATAATCTTTTTATCATGAACATTTTCGTTATTATCCTCAAGTATCATTAACTCCTTACGGACATCTTTAATTGTAGGCTGTATAAGATTATTACGGCTAAAAACCTTGTCATACACATTCTGTACTGCCTGCTCAATAAAGTTGCTGTGTTCCTGTGTATAGACTATCTTTTTCATTATGGCTTCGGTAAAGCTTGTCGCCCATTTTGTTACATCTGCTATGAACAGCTCTCTGTCCTTCTTTGTGCCGGCTTTAAACAGACTTAATGGTACTTCCATAGGATTTATATGTATATCTGATTTAGGAGTAAAATCAAGGAACAGACCACCATACATGGCACATACATTCTGTGTTTCATTTTGTGGGTCTATTATCTGGAGGTCGTCATCTGTGGATAGAAGTGTCTGTGTTATTTCTGTTTCCTTAATAAGAAAACTCTTTCCTGCTCCTGTCGGTCCGATAATTATTCCCTGAGGTGATGTCAGTGACTTTCTGTTAGCAAATACAAGATTCTTTGTAGTATTGTTAATTCCGTAAAATATCCCACCCGGCTCTGTTACCTCCGGCGCAAAAAACGGCTGTAATGCTACAAGTGAAGATGTATAGAAGCTTCTCATCTTCTTTACCTGTCTGACACCTGTTGGGAGTGCTGTGTTAAATGCCTTAAGCTGCACATAGTTATATGTTTCAAGATATGCACCGACATTTTTGGCTGTACGCTGCATTGATTCTATTCTTGCAGCAAGCTCATCCTCACTTCCTGCAGTAACAACAACCAAAAGACCTGCCTGTATACATTCCTCAGAATCATCATCGAGCTGGTCCATATATCCTTCAAGCTCTGCTCTCTTTTTCTTCTTACTATACGAGATTCCTGTAACAGCCTGATTATTGCTTTTCTTGGAATCCGCTTCCTGGCTTATTGCCCTCTCGTTATTACCATAAGCACTTCTTAGCATGCTTCTTGTTACAGAGTGTTCCACAGGCGCATAATCAATGGTAACGAATGACTGGTAAGAAGTATCAGATATTGTATGTATGAGCTTTCCATCATCAAGTGCAGTATCAAAGTCTCTCGCAAACAACACTGATACATATGTGTCATTATTAAACATCATGAAATCCCTATACTGGTCTACTGACACAGGAATAACATCATACAATGCATCATGGTTGAAATCATATTCCTTCTTCTCTTCCTGGTAGAAGAAATTACGAATCATATTCAGTCTCTGTTCAGCCTTCATTGGAACTATTATGCTTCTCATTGCGCTAAACAGTCTTTCCAGTTCTGTATCCATTCCAAGAAAATAGCTTCTTGCCTCATCATATGTCCTTGTTCTGACTGTAATTGTAAGCGTAAGCACCCGGTTCAAATCATGAAGGTCAGAATTTTCCATCTTTTCCTTAATCCACATGCTTATGCCTTCGCTTACCTCCGGATAGTCACTTCTGTTAATGTCGGTAAATATATCATTAACGAACTGTGTCATATTCTGATATTGATTTGACACTGTTATCTTAAATGATGTACTCATTCCCTTTAAAAAATCCATTAATGAAAGAAGGACATTTGCCTTGTCCTCATCATCTTTGTTTACATATGATATGTCTGTGAATGTGTAGCACCTGTCATAAAGTACAGCTCCCTTGCCATTTTCAATCTGGAAAATACCGTTAGGATATGCCTTATGAATAAACAATGCTTCTCTGGTATTTTTAGGTGTTTTCACCGGTGCAGTCGTAAGTGTTATGCTGTCGCTGAATCTTTTAGCCGGATTCATATAAAATGCCACGATTAAGCCCCCTTTCTTTTTCTCTTAGCCTTATCCTTATTATTAACGTTTCTTATAATCTGAAATTTTCTGTCTGGTTCTATTTCTTCCGATTCATACAGAAGTCTTTTAGTATTGCCTGTATACATATATTCTTTCACAAGTTCTTTGACAGATAAGTAACCCTGATACTTGTAAAATCCAATAAATATGACAGGTGCAGCTACCGGCACAGCACAATATATTGCTATGGTAAGCGGTATCTTGAATCCAAGCACAAGTACGGCTACAACCGCACCTGCACATATAAATCCTTCTGCTATATGTACAATATCTGTCATTGAAAAGCCCTTCCAGAAATCGTTTTTATATTCCTTCAGGAAGTCTTTATTAATATTAATTTTCATACATTGTCCTTTCGTCACATTATCTTAAATCAAATGCTCTCTTTAAAAAGTTATCGCTTGACTTTACTGCAGTTGCCATAAACGGCATAAATATAAACGATAATATTACTGCCACTGCACCATCAAACCAAGAAGCAAGCAGACCTGAATTACACATGCCTGTCAGTGCTGCATTAAGACCGCTACAGAGCTGCATTACAAGTGCAATTACTATTATCTGCAGTGTACTTGTGAGAAAGCTTTTAAACCATGCTATCGCAGAATTTTCAATTCCTCTTCCACCTGAAAGTGTTGACAATGCAAGAGGTGCAACCGATATAAGCATGAAAAGATTAAGAAATCTTCCAAGTACTTCTATAAGGACTGTTATTGAGCAGACACCTGATATAATAAGATATATAGGTGCAAGCATTATCATTGCAAGTCGGAATCCTGCATCATAATCTCCACCTATTACTGTAGGAACTCCCTTTGGCAGCAACACTTTTGTTGTTGTGATTGCAAAACCTGTAAATTCCTGCATTATATCCAGACTGTTTACCATAAGGATATTTGCGACAATAAGCTTAATAAAAAGTTCTATCCATGCTTCCATTGTTATTCCTTCTTTCAGATTGCTTGCCTGCCGGCAGAATCCTACGAGAGTAAATATATTAAGGAACGCTGCACCCATCGAAAGGAACAATGGAAATACTGTATTCTTAACATAATCCCACGCTCCTACATTTCCTTCAAGTCCAAGAAACTGTAAAAAGGCATTAGCTGCAGGTGTAGTAAACGAACTTACATTTTTACCCATAAGCGTATATGCTATTCCCATAACAAAATTCCATAGTTCCTGTGCTATTGTGTAAATAGAACCACCTGATAAAAGGTCTATAACCCATTGCGGAGCTGCCAAAGCTACCGGATTAATTAATATGTTCACTGGTTCTCCTTTCCTGTTAAAAAGGACAGATTCTTTTTATAGAATCTGCCCTGCATCATTTATGTAAAAACATAATGTATTGCTCCCGATCACGAGCGTTAATACATATTTTTATCCAAGAATTGCATTAACAAGCTGTGGAGCAAGTGTCATTACAAGGCCACCACCTACTCTTTTAAATCCCATAGCCTGCATTGTTCCTTCCTGGCTCTGCATTGACACACCTACTTCAAAGAATGCCCATAACAGGATAATTGCTCCTATCGAACTTACCATTGCTGTAACAATTGCTATAAGATTATTAAAAGCACCTGTAACAATTGCTGCTCCATCCGTTGCTCCCTCTTCTGCAAATACCGTCAGTTGAGGAACAAATATAAATATGCTTACAAATGCAGCTATCATTAAAAACTGCAGTGCCTTTCTCTGTGTTTCACTCAATTTTATTTTCTGTTTTGTCATACTTTTTCCTTTCTGCCTATTGGCTGTGACGGAATCCGTCACTTTTTTACATTAAAAAAGAGCCTGTATCTTTTTGACACAGACCCTTACTCCTATTTATCTCTTCCAACATATTTACCGACTAAAAATACACCAAGTCCTGCAAGTACAATAAACATTACAAAGAATATCATGCCGAACCATCTGTTTAATGCAGCCGGGTTGATACCGACTATCAGTCTTGATAATACCATGCACAAAACAAGTGCCACTATAACTACTACTATTAATGCCAATACTTTAACCGGGCTTATTCCTCTTCTCATAAAACTACCTCGTTTCTTTTATAATTTATTCTATTAATGCGCCTGTAACATAACCACTATCCAGTGTTACAGATATTCTTCTGTCCCCATACATGTATTGTAGGATTCCTGTTGCTGTGTCTGACCTGTAATCCGTTGAAACTTCTGTGTCTGCGTTTTTAAATGCATCTTTAACTGTTGCATAAGTAGCCGTGGTGGAAAGCCCCATAAATGTTGAACCTTCTTTTAATTCCACAGCAATTGCATAACAATCAGAAGTGTTTCCGGCTTTAGTGTTGTATTTAATCATTATCGTACTCTTATATGCATCCATATACATATCAAGTGTTGCTGTTTCACTTGATAATGTATTACTTACATATATATAACCCAAATCTTTGATTGAAGCTGCCGCTACAGGATACTTGAATGTATTGCCATTCAACTCAAATGTAAATGCCTTGCTATTCTTATCATAAGAAAAGCTCTTAACAGACTCTGTCTTTTTTACCGGGCTTGTAGCTGCTGTGCTTGAAACTGCCTGAGATGTAGTTCTGGCTGCGCTGCTGCTCTCTTCTAATCTGGTCTCTTCAATTGATTCTTCTGTTATCTTCGCTGTCTTCTTAGGCATTGTAATCTTTCCACCAAAGGCAAAATATAATGTACTTCCGGCTATCAGCAGAATTACAACTGACAAAATAAGATTTATTGTGAATCCGGCTTTTGCAAAACTCTTCTTATTCTCATTCTTATCTTTCTTCCTGACAGCAAAAAAGATAAATCCAACAACAGGAATAGCAGACATTAAAGAATATATGTACCAATCCTTTTTTGGTACTGCCTGCTTGTTCTCAGACCGCAGTTCAGCAACTATCTGTGCAAGCTGCTTTTCTTCCTTTTCCTTAAATGTATCTGGAATCATATCAGGAGTAAGGCTTTCTGTAACACCGTCTGTTGCATCCGCTTTTTTGGCATCTGTCACTGTTGAATCTGTTGTATCCTGACTGCCTCCATCTTCATTTGTGACGGATTCCGTCACATTGTCTTCCGGCACTTTTTCAAGCTTTAGTCTGCCGGATTTGTTTTGCTTCATGTTGTTACCGCATGAACTGCAGAACATAGCTTCATCCGGATTTTCTGTTCCACATTTATTACAGAACATTATTGCTCTCCTTTCCGCTAAAAAGGCAGATGCTTAAAGCACCTGCCATATGTGTGATATATTTTTTCCTTATCCATCCTGTCCATCAGGATAGCGTGACGGATTTCGTCACATTTCTAATTCTTCTGATTTCTGCTCTTTTTTGCCATTACAAGGCTTACCATAACTGCAAGTGATATTAACGCAAGTAAAGCATATCTATATACATTACCTGTATCACCAGTCTTTGGAATATCTGGCTTAGGAGTATTAGTAAGCTTCACTGTTTCTTCAATACAAACTGGTGCATTATCACTATACTTAAGAACTACATCATAAGATGTTTCATCAAGAATATATCCATTAGCAGCCTTTGTTTCAATTACTGTGTAATGGATATCTTCTTTATACGAACCGTCTTTATTGTATGTACAAATTGGAAGAAGCTTACTCTCAGCATAACCATTTTTATCTGTTGTTAATGTATCAAGCACTTTTCCATCTTTGTCTCTTATCTCAAACACAACCCCTTCAATCGGACTTCCTGTTACAGAATCAGTCTTATTGATGATGATTCTTCCAACAGCCTGTTCATCCTTCATGATTACTTTCTGAATTTCAGATGTTTCAGTTATTTCAAAAGTGACATCAACAGCCACCTTATAACCATAAGGAGCTGATTCTTCACGAAGTGTATATTTACCAACTGGAAGTCTTTCAATTACATGACTCTTTCCTGCTTCTGATATCCAGCTTTCTACAATCTTACCTTCTGAATCTATCACAGAAAGCTTTGCTCCTGGCAGTTCCTTTTCACCTGTAATATCTGTTTTTGAAAATTCAACCTTAATAGGTATATTTTCAAATGCAGCCTCAAGTTCAATAACCTTTACATTATCTCCCTTATATGTTGCATCAACATCAATCACCTTATCGCTCTTAACATATCCTGCCGGAGCTTCCAGTTCTTTGACATAATACTGTCCGAGTGGGAGGTCTGATGTAAATGTTACCTTTCCGTCTTTTCCTGTAACAGCCTTTTCTATCTGTGTATCAGCATTGACAATTACCTTACCGTCTGCATTAACGATATCTTCCTTAGTAAACAAGCCAAATACTGCACCTTCAAGAACTTTCTTTGTTTCAGAATCAGTCTTAATCACAGAAATCTGTACTTTCTGTCGTTCATTTGTAACATTCATTCCTGCATATACAACATTAGTATTCTGGTCGATATATGAAATGTCAGCTTCGATTGGGGTGTTATCAAGAATGAAACCATCAATCGTCTTAGTCTCTATAAGATAATACTTACCACAAGGAAGATTATCAATTCTTGCGATACCCTGCTCATCTGTTACGATAGTACTTATCTTATCTCCTGCCTTATAATATACCGTGTTAAGACCATCTACGCTAAGAATATCTTCTTTCGCATAAACATCAAATGTTACTCCTGAAAGATTACGCTTTAAGAAATTGAAAACGAAGTTATTCCAATATTCCTTCCTGATAGTTGCATCAGAAACAATTTCTCCATCTTTAGTTACAACAATTGAGCCTCTGGCTACCTCATCCTTCATATTTACATTCTGGACTTCTCCGGTATCCTTGACCGTAAACTGAATATCTGTTGCCTTTAGATATCCATAAGGAGCGTATTCTTCTCTAAGAGTATATGTTTCTCCAACAACAAGTCTCTTAATTACATGTGCTTCTCTGGCATCAGATGTCCATGTATCAACTACATTTCCGTTCTTATCCAATACAGTAAGCGTTGCTCCTGTCAATTCCGAACCATTAGTAATATCTGTCTTAGTAAATTCAAAATGTGTTGGACTATTAAGGAACTCCGCAGAAAGCTTTACGCTCTTAACATTCTGACCCTGATATGCTGCAGTAAAATCTATTACTTCATCATTTGAGGCATAGCCTGCTGGCGCTTTGATTTCTTTAGCATAATATGAACCAAGTGGATAATCTTTTACAAACTGGATTAATCCATTTGAATCTGATACTGATTTTTCAAGCAGAGTATCTTTGCTTACAATAACCTTACCGTCAGCATTAACTATGTCCTTAGCTGCATATAACCCAAACTCTGCACCTGCAACCGGTTTTCTTGTTTCTGAATCAAGCTTTGAAACAGATAACTCTACTTTCTGTCTATCGTTTGAAAATGTCAAAGCTTCATTTACAACAGGAGTCTTATCATCAACATAAACTAATGTCACTACCTGTTCATCCGGATTTAATACAAAGCCGTCAGGAGCTTCTACTTCAACAACTTTATACTTGCCAAGAGGAAGATTGGTTGCTGTTGCCTTTCCATCTGTCCCGGTAACAAGTGTTGTTACAAGTTCCCCTTTGCTGTAATGCTTGTTTCTGTTACCAGCAGTATCCTTCTGATTATCTGCTGTATAAATATCCTCAGCAGCATAAACCTCAAATTTTGCACCTGAAAGAGAACCTTCTCTATATGTAAATCCTTTCTCATCAGGATTTACATATAATCCGCCCTTATATTCATCAAGAACTTCACCGACCTTTGTAACAGTAAGCTGTCCTGTCACAGCCTTATCACTCTTTTCTACAAGAATAAATTCAGCTCCGCCATCTGCTGTATAAGTATCTTCTGATACAGTAAATTGTACTGGTGTTGAATCTAATACATAACCGTCAGGAGCTTTAGTCTCTACAAGCGTATAATTGCCCTTAAGAAGCTTTTCTGTTGTATATACACATCCATTCTCATCAGTTGTAAAGCTGTCAATTGTCTGCATTCCACTTGATGTCATTATATTAAATGATATCTTTGAACCATTATCATCATACAATTCAAATGTTGTGCCTGCTACATTTACTGTATTACCTGTATATGCATCTTTTTTTACCATCTTGATATAGAACTCAATAGGTGAATCTTCCAGAATCTTGTGATAATTAGCATTATTCTCACTGATTGTTATTTCCATGTCATCAACAAAATAGTACTTATTATTACCTTTTGTCTGATGAACTGTGTATGTACCATATGGCAGACGCTTTGTAATGGCATAACCATTGGCATCTGTTGTTATTGTCTGTCTTGATTCCTCTGGAGCTGCATCATAACTTCCTGCAGATGTGAGATAGATTTCAAATTCTGCATCTGGTTCAGATGTCTTTACTGTACTACCACCCAAGAACTTCTGAATAGATATAGTTCCTTCATATGGTGTTTCCTGTGCAGCGTTGTCGTCTGTTGGAAGGTTGGTTGTTCTGACTGTATTATTACCCGAATCAAGAACTGTCTGTGCTACATATACTGTGTCATTAAGCAAATATCCTTCTGGAGCTTTAGTTTCCTGAAGTGTAATTGTTCCTAAAGGCAATGTATACATTCCGCTAATATCTTTAACAAGACCATCTGAACCAGTTACTAAATAATTATCAGCTAAAAATATATATCCTCTTTCATTTGTCCTAAATATCCATGTATACTTAGCTTCATTTCCCGCAATTGCCGGGTCTATGTCTGATAAAATGTCATAATACTTTACTGTATATTCTGCCCCTTCAAGTCTTGTATCACCAGAACCATGTCCATCTGCAGTCTGTTTCTTTAACAGTAATGTGATAGGGTCATTACCTGGCATATCTGATATTGTCTCGGTGTAGCTGTCCTCAGAATCGAGCGTTATTGAACGCACCTCATCATTAATAAGGAAGCCCTTTGGAGCTTTGGTTTCCTTAAAATAAAGAGTTACACTGTCACCTTCTCTGAATGTAGTGCTGTAATAATCTGTATATCCATCTTCACCTGTTGTTAATGTATCAAGCAAATCTGTACAGTCTGCATCAGAATATATAGATATTTCTGCTCCGTCAAGACTGTAGCAGCTATTGCCATCAGATATAGAAGGCATTGCTGACTCTTTATGGAATCTTACGCTTCCCGTAAGTTCTATTGGAGGATTATAAGCTTCTTTATATACAGCAATATTCTGACAATCATGGTCTGGGTCTGATATATATATAACTGTGCAATCCCAGTCACCAGTACTGATATTTGCTGCAACATTAAGCAGCTCCATACAAAGCTGATAACCTATCTTTGAATCATCTCCAAGTGCCATAGCGCCACTATATGTTGTATTCCAGTCGTCATTACCCATTGCTAAAGCAACAGTATGATGAGCAATGATTGTTCTGACATCTTCGGAATAATCTCTTAAAACGCCCCATTCTTCATCATCCCATCCATTACCTAGTGACCAATATATTACTCTTGCAACTGTATCGTTTGTGTATTCTGTTGAATCATAATAGTTAGTACCTGTTCCTGGTGTTGCTTTGTTTGGTGACGCACAAAGTCCCCAATATGTATCGCCACTAGGGTCTGATACGGTAAATATATTAGTTCCCCAATTAGCCATAGCATCATCAATACCGCTAAAGGCTTCCTGATAACTAATTCTATCTGATACCCCCTCAACTGTATATACACCATCTGATGCCTTTGCTGTTACTGGTGACATTCCTGTGATGATTGCTGTTACGGCCATAAATACTGCCAGAATACTTGATATTATTCTTCTGGATATTGGTATCTTTTTTCTTTTTACTCTTTCCATTATTTTACCTTTCTGTGACGGAAGCCGTCACGCTGACTCTGTTTAACTCTTACCCTTTTATCTGCTTGGTGGGTCTCTTACACTTTTCACGCTGCTTCTCCTTCCTGATTTTTCTGCACCAAAAAAGGAAACCCCTACCAAATTTAATCTGGTAAAGATTTCCTTATTTTTATTATGCAAGTTAAAACCTTGAACTATTAAATTGTATGTGACGGATTCCGTCACATGGAAAAACCGAAGCAGTTTTGCGAGGACTGCTTCGGTTCGAGCTGATTACTATTCCGACAATTACAACCCGGAAACAAGAAGTCATTCCTTACACTTCTTGCAAGTATAGAGTACCACATCTAATTAGTCCAATCTAGTCCAGTTTAGTCCAATTTTCAACTCATTCTTGACAAATGAGCATGTGATGTTCTCAGGCTTATTTACTGGGATTGCAGATTTTTGAGTTTACTAATAATTTATATATTAAATTCATATTAGTTTAACAAGATTGTACTTTTTTCAATACAATAGTTGACATGCCAGATTTGAGGCATAAAAAAAGAAGGGGAATAGAGCAAATCTGCTTTATCCCCCGAAAGATGTAACGGATTCCGTCACAATTATTTAGTTGCTCCACACGAACATATATAGCTGATTACTGTCTCATCATACTCTGCTGTATCTTCTACCCAACGCTTTTCTGTTACAGTTTCTTCGTGTGTTTCTTCTTCATGGTGAATAGTATCTACCTGCTCATTTCTATATAGTACTGTACTTCTACCACATTCATCATATCCTTCATCTATCCTATTCATAGAATGCTCCTGATAATCCAAACCATTTTCAAATTCTTTACCACATCCTAAACATTTAACTGCATAAGCTTTCCATTCATACACAGGTTCATTCCAAGCCGCTTTATCTACCACGGTTTTTGTTCCAACAACAACATCTTCATAATGACCTGTTGCGTTATGGTGTATTCTTGTTGTAACTGGACTCCATGTATGTGTATGCTCTGGTACAGTTGGTGTAGTTGGTGTTGTATCAGAAGCATTGCTGTTATTTCCATTATCCGGCTTATTATCAGGAGTTGATGTTTCTTCTGTATTTGCACTATTATTCTCTCCTGATGGCTTTGTATCTGGAACATTAGATGCGCTCTCATTCTGTCCGGCATTATTTGTTTCCTGTTTATTACCTGAATCATTCTTAACAACTTCTGTTGTTGTATTCTTGATTTCATCAGCAGTGATATCACCTGAACCCTCATTGCTCACTTCTGTTTCCTGGCCGTTATCTGCCACAACCTTTGCTGTTCCCTCAACGGCAGCTTCCTTAACCTTAAAGCCTCCGTCCTCTGTCTTTTCTGCAGTTCCAGTCACTTTAACAACATTTCCGGCAGAATCTTTTCCTTCAAATACCATCTCGCCGGATTCATTAATTGTTGCATCTCCAGTAAGTGTAACAGTATTACCATCTGCATCCTTAACCTGCATCTGTATGTCTTTTGCTTTTGCTACAGTTGCACTCTCTGTAGACTGTTCTATATTTCCGACTGCATTATTACCTGCAGTATCTTTTTTTGCTCCGCAGGCTGTCACCGCTGCAAGTGATAATACTGTAAGCCCTACTATCATATATTTTCTAATCTTATCCATCTTAATCATAATAACTTTTCCTTCCTATCTGGTCTTATCAGATGTGACGGATTCCGTCACAGTCTTGGTCTCCATTCCAAATCTTCTTCTGGTTCTTCATTTTTCTCTTCAATATAATCATCATATTCTGTCTCATATAAGAGATATGGATTATCAAGGATATCCTCATCTACTATTTCCTCAATCTTCTCTTTTAACTTTGGAATATCTTTGCTTATTGACTCTTTTATAATATTATAATCAATTTTACCATATGAATGGACTATCCTGTCTCTCATACCCTTAATCTCATATAATCTTAACTCTTGATTATCAAAAAATGTTCTGTCAATATCTCTTATCTGTGCGCAATGTTCTCCAATCTGCACAAAACACATATTTATTGCATACTGGCTTTTCTTGTCAGTAAAAATCAACGGATAATTATAGTCTGATTCACTGCATATTTCCAATATATCCTCTATATATGAGTGTATATATGATAAGTTAAACATCAATCTGGTTTTGCTATTCATTCCCATATACTTTTACCTTATCCCTTTCTATACTTTTAGGCATTATCTCATATGCCTCTTTCTCACTTATTACATCAACATTTTTTTCAAATTCTTCCTGAAGGAAATAATACAACCCAAAAAACTCCATTCCAACAGCTCTGTTAAGAACAATCATAAAATCAATATCACTATTTTCTGTTGCTTCTCCTCTTGCATATGAGCCGAACAGATATGCTTCTTTTACAAAATTTTGCTTTTCAAATACCTTCCGGCATTTATCTTTTATTTGTTCTATTGTGTATATCATGTCTGCTCCTTTCTGCAATAGCTGTGATATGTGACGGAATCCGTCACATATTTAATAATGACCTATAAAATACACTCCACCTATAACAATTGTTACTGTCTCTTATACACATCTCCGAGCCCACGAGACGGAGCTACATCTC